>Ga0111539_10001340_pt1 | contig 32803 bp, 27 predicted proteins | sample RhiMethybrSRZTD1_FD_79667 | JGI IMG/M metagenome (GOLD analysis project Ga0111539, IMG submission 79667) | Populus rhizosphere microbial communities from Tennessee, USA - Rhizosphere MetaG P. TD hybrid SRZTD1 (version 2) (version 2) | ecosystem: Host-associated > Plants > Roots > Rhizosphere >...
GATGACGCCGGGCTCGGTCCGGATCCGCTCGCCGTCGTCGAGCACGTGCGCCTGCCGGAAGAAAGGAGCGAGCTCGACCAGCACGTCGTCGCTCACGGCCTGGCCGTTGAGCGAGGTGCCGGCAGTGCGGAACGTGAGGTGGCGGTGCTTCTGGCGCGCCCACGCGAGGAGCTCGCGCACCTCGGCGACGCCGCGCGGGCGCACGATCGCCTGCGGGATCAAACGGTAGATCGAGGCGTCGGCCGAGCGGCCCAACCGGTCGATCGGCCGCGTCAGCACGCGCTCCGGCGCGAGGATGCGCTCCAGGTCCTCGACGACTCTGGGGTCGGTCTCCCGCAGCGCCGGCCCGCTCACGGCGCAGGCTCCCCGACGGGGATCTGGAAGCGGTAGCGCGTGCCGCCGGCGTTCAGGGTGATGGTGGTGGTCTTGCGCGCCGTCAATCGGTCGCGCGTCATGCCGGAGGCGTCGGTGACGAGCACCCGGCCGGCCGAGAAGAGCGAGCCGCCCGAGCTGCGCAGGCGGACCTCCACGCCCGGGAAGCGCTTGCCGCCCTCCTTCTGGATGCGCACCATGATCTGCGCCTGGCCGCCGCCCGCCGGCAGCTCCTTCGGCTCGGCCCAGGCCGCCACCACGATCGGCTCCGCCACTTTCCTGACCGGCAGCGGCTCCTCCTCGGCGGCTTCGGGCTCCGGCGTGAGCGCGGTCCCTGGGGGAGGCGGCGGCGGTGGTGGCGCCTGCTTGTGGCCGAAGGTCTCGCAGCCGCCGGTGAGCACGGCGGCGAGCAGCAGGCAGGCGGGAAGGGCCTGGCGTGGGAGCATGGAATGCGCCCGCGAGGCACGGGCCGTACGGCTATCGTACATCGCCGGCCGCACGATCTCAGCGACGAGCGCCGCATAAGATGGCCGCGTGAGCTACAACCAGGCGCGGCTGCGGCGCCTGAACCCGGCCCCCATCGCGAGCCGCGGCGAGTACGTGCTCTACTGGATGCAGGCCGCGCGCAGGCTCGAGCGCAACCACGCGCTCGACTACGCGCTCGCCTGCGCGCGCGAGCTCGCCCGCCCGCTCGTCGTCTTCGAGGCGCTGCGGATCGACTACCCGTGGGCGAGCCAGCGCCTGCACTGCTTCGTGCTCGAGGGGATGCGCGACAACGCCGCCTACGCCGCGGCGATCGGCCTGGACTACTGGCCGTTCGTGGAGACGCGGCCGGGCGAGGGCCGCGGCCTGATGCGGCGCCTCGCGTCGCGCGCCTCTCTGGTGGTCACCGACGATTTCCCGGGCTTCATCGTGCCGGCGCAGTCCGAGGCGCTGGCCCGCACGGTCGAGGTTCCGGTGTTCGCCGTGGACGCGAACGGGATCGTTCCGCTCGCCCGGCTGGGCGCCCCCGCCTCCGCGGCCGCGCACCTGCGCCCGCGCCTCCACAAGGAGCTCGCCGAGGCCTGGGCGAACCGGGCCACCGCGCGGCCGCGTCCGCTCGCACGCCCCAGGGCGCTCGTCGCGCCGTTCGAAACCTGGAAGGCTCCGGACCTCGACGCGTGCGTCGACGCGCTCGCGATCGACCGCAGCGTACCGCCAGTCGCAGACACTCCCGGCGGGCGCCGGGCAGGACGCGCGCGGCTGCGCGCGTTCGTGACACGGCGGCTGCGCGGCTACGCGGAGGGACGCTCGCAGCCGAGCGCGCCCGACGCCGGCCACGCGAGCGGGCTGTCTCCCTACCTGCACTTCGGCCAGCTCGGGGTGCAGGAGGTCGCGGAAGCGGTGCTCGCGACCGCCGGCCGCTGGACTCCCGCGGAGCTGCGCGTGCACAACCGCGGCCGGCGCGAAGGCTACTTCGCGGACGACACCGACGTGAACGCCTTCCTGGACGAAGCGCTCACCTGGCGCGACCTCGGCTTCCACTGGCTGCGCGCGCGCGGCGGTGCGGCGGGCTCGCTCGAGACGGCGCTCCCCGGCTGGGCGCTCGCGACGCTCGGGGCGCACGCCGGCGATCGCCGGCCGTGGCTTTACGGCGCGGACGAGCTGGAGGCGGGCGCCACCCACGATCCGCTCTGGAACGCCGCCCAGCGCGAGCTCGTGGCGACCGGCACGATCCACAACTACCTGCGCATGCTGTGGGGGAAGAAGGTGCTCGAGTGGTCGGCCTCGCCGGCCGAGGCCTACCGCGTCCTCGTACACCTCAACAACAAGTACGCGCTCGACGGCCGCGATCCCAACTCCTGGAGCGGCATCCTCTGGTGCTTCGGGCTCTTCGACCGGCCGTGGGCGCCCGAGCGGAAGGTCTTCGGCTCGGTCCGCTACATGTCGTCCGAGAACACGGCGCGCAAGTTCCGCCTCGGCCCCTACCTCGCCTACGTGGACAGGCTGCCGACGATCGCGGACGTGCGCCGCGGCCGCGCGGGCGCGGAGCGCGCGCGCTCGTCCGCTTGACCTCGGACGGCGTCCGCCGCGAGGATTCGGATTGCCGCTTTCGAAGGAGAGACGCATGCCGAGCATCGATTCGCTGCAGCGCGGCCGCGCGCAGGCGCTGAAGCTGGCCGCGGCGCTGTCGTTCCTCGCTCCTCTCGTCACGCGGCTGGTGATGGGACAGGCCTACTACCAGACGGGATCGGGCAAGATCGCGAACTTCGCGAACACGGTGAGCTTCTTCGGCGAGCTCGGCATTCCCTACCCGGAGGCGAACGCATTCTTCGTCTCGCGGCTCGAGTTCTGGGGCGGCCTGCTGCTGATCGCGGGCCTGCTGACGCGCGTCGTCGCCGCGGGGCTGGCCGCGACGATGGTGGTGGCGATCGCGACGGCCGACCGCGAGGACTTCGTGGGCGCGCTCCAGGGAAGCGGCGAGAAGGGCCTGACGGACGTCGTGCCGTTCGTCTACCTGCTCTTCCTGGTCTGGCTCGTGCTCTACGGACCCGGCCCGGTCAGCCTCGACGCGCTGCTGGCGCGCTTCGTCGAGCGCAGAAAATCGCCGCCGCCGGCTTGACGCGGGAGTAGAATCGGCTCACCGCCCGCGCAGGAGGAGGGGGATGACCACCATCCGACAGATCCTCGCCGGCAAGCCGGACATCTACTCGATCGACCCCGACGCCACGGTGCTCGACGCGCTTCGGCTGCTGGAGCAGAAGAACATCGGCGCGCTGCTCGTGATGAAGGGCGGCCAGCTCTCGGGAATCTTCTCCGAGCGGGACTACGCCCGGCGCATGATCCTGCACGGCCGCAGCTCGAAGGAAACGAAGGTTCGCGAGGTGATGACGCCGGACGTGTTCGTGATCGCGCCCGACACCACCTCGGGAGAGTGCATGGTGCACATGACCGACCGCCACATCCGCCACCTGCCGGTGGTCGAAGGCGGGCGCGTCGTGGGGGTGATCTCGATCGGCGACGTGGTGCGCAGCGTGATCGAGGACCTGCGCTTCACGGTGCGCCAGCTCGAGGGCTACATCAGGAGCGGCGGCTAGTCCAGCTCGCCCTCGACGAACCACTCGCCGCGCAGGCGGTCGCGGAACAGGCGGAAGGCCGCGGCGGCTCCCGTCGGCGTCGCGAGCGCTATGTCCCACTCCTCGCGCGAGAACGACTCGTCCCACCAGTCGCCCGAGACGCGCCACGGCCCGGCCGCGGCCGTCACCGCTCCCCGCAGCCCCGGCGCCGCCACGAAGCTCGGCACGCCCGCCTTCGTGAGGACGTGCGCCAGGCGCGGCGGGCGGTAGGCGCGCAGCGCCACGCGCGGGCCACAGGGCGCGCTCGGGCGCCGGCCGCGCGGGAGCGGCCCCGGCGCGAAGGTCGAGACCGCGAAGGCGCCGGGCCGGTGCGTGTCCACGAGCCGCGGCGAGCCGGAGCGGCCCTGCTCGGTCCAGGCGTGGAGCCGGGCCAGCGTCTCCGCGAGCTTCTCCGGCGCGGGCTGCGCGGGGTCGAGCAGCGAGAACTGCGAGGCGCGCGCGGGCGTCGGCTCGGCGCGCAGCGTGAGGCGCGCGATCGCGTCGCGCGGCGGGTGCGCCTCGAGGTCGAGCAGCACCAGCGTGCGCCAGGTGCGCGCGTCACCCGTGGGGGACGCGGGCCTGAGCGTGCGCGCGTGGACGCTTCCGTCCGCGAGCCCGAGCTCGAACGCGAGCCCCTTGGCCTTCGCGCCGCGCACCGCGAGCGCCTCGGCGAGCGGCTCGAGCGCCCGCTGCAGCAGGAACGCGAGCGGCTCGAGACCGTCCACCGGCCAGTCGAGCTCGAGCGTCGTCTCGAAGCGCTCTGGCAGCGCCGCCCGCTGAAAGACGCCCGCGTCCTCGCCCCGCGCGAGCTCGACGAGCCGCGGGCCGGCCGGGCCGAGCCGCGCGGCGAGCGCGGCCGGCGGCAGCCGCGCGAGGTCGCCGATCGTGCGCAGGCCCCAGCGCACCAGCAGCTGCTGCTGCTCTTCCGGCAGCTCCAGCAGCGCGAGCGGCAGGGGCGCGAGCGCCTTCGCCTCGCCGCCCGCCGGGACCACGGTCAGCCCCGGGCAGCCCCGCGCCACGACGAGCGCCGCCCCGCGCGAGAAGGCGAGCGCCGCCTGCGCCTCGATCGCCTTCGCCGCGGCCGCGGCCACGAGCGCGCGCCCGAGCTCGTGGGGCGTCGGCCAGAGCCGGCCGAGCCCGGAGAGGTCGAGCAGCACCGGCGTCGGCGAGCGGGCCTCGACGCGCGGCGTGAAGCTGCGGGCGATCGCCAGGAGCGCTCCCGGCTCGGGGAGCGGACGGGGAGCGTGCAGGCCGCCGAACACGAAAATGCTCCGGCGTCAGACCGCCGCGAGCGCGAGCTCGGCCGTGCGCAGCCCGTTGCGTCCGGCTCGCGCGCGCGCGGCGAGCGACTTCAGGAGGCACGCGGGGCCGGGCGGTCCCGAGAAGCGCAGCCCCAGCGGCTCGAGCGCCAGCGCCCGGCCGCCGGGGCTGCAAGCGACGTGGCCGTCGGCCACGATCACGAGCGCCGTCTTCGTGTCCTCGACCAGCCGCTGCAGGCGCAGCCAGGTGGTGGACGGCAGCCGGCGGCGCGCGCCGTCGGCGCCCGCGAGGTCGAGCGCCACCACGTCGAAGAGCCCGGAGCCGACGAGCGTCGCGACCGCGGCGGTCGCGGCGACGAGCGCCTTCGCCTGCGGCTCTTCCCCAGAGGTGCGCGGGCCGCGCAGCCAGAGCAGCCGCTCGAGGTCCACGCCCGCGGCGGCGGCCGAGCCCGGATCGAGCCGGTCGAGCGGGTCGACGAGCGCCGCGAGCGCGCCGGCCAGCGTCGTGTGCGCGAGAAGCGAAAGCAGCACGCCGGTGCGTCCCGAGGACGCGGGCCCGTGGATCTCGCTCTGCTCGCCGCGCGGGAAGCCGCCGGCGAGCACCTCGTCGAGCGCGGCCATGCCCGTCGCGAGCGGCCGCAGCCTGTAGTCTTCGCCGCGCAGGGGCGGCGCGTCGGCCTGCAGCCGACGCTCCTTCAGCAGCGCCTCGAGAACGCGCTTGCGCTCGCCGACGTCGGCGCGATCGACGGTCTCGACTTCGACCGCCGACGGCTGAGGCGCGGCTCCAGGCGGCAGCTGTGTCCACGGCTCGGCGGGGAGAGGCACAGCGCTCATGAAGTGGCTTCTCGCAGGTTCGGGGTTCAGGACAGCTTTCGCTTTTCCTTCGCTCTATCAATATCGTCGCGGCCATCAGTCCCGTCAATCCCGAAACCTTGTGGGTGCTCGCGTCGGACTACTAGGGCTGGCGCTCCAACTCGGGGCGCCCCGAGTTCAGGCCGGCTGCTGCTTTGTCGGCGTAGGCGCGGGTGCTGTGGCGGGCGCCTGGATCACGGCCGGCCGGCGCCGGCGCACGCGGAGCCACTGCTGCACGGCCTCGGGCCGCAGGCCGTCCAGGTAGCTGTAGACGACCGGCACCACCACGAGCGTGAGCAGCGTCGAGGTGATGAGCCCGCCGATCACGGCGCGGGCCATCGGCGCGCGCATCTCGGCGCCGGCGCCGATCGCGAACGCGAGCGGCAGCATGCCGAAGATCATCGCGAGCGTCGTCATCACGATCGGCCGCAGGCGCGTCGAGCCCGCCTTGACGAGCGCGTCCGTCCGCGAGAGGCCCTCGCGGCGCGCCTGGTTCGCGAAGTCCACGAGCAGGATCGCGTTCTTGGTCACGAGCCCCATCAGCATGATCAGGCCGATCATGCTCATGATGTTCAGGTTGTCGCCGGTCGCGAGCAGCGCTAGCGCGACGCCGACGAGCGACAGCGGCAGCGAGAGCATGATCGCGAACGGCTGCAGGAACGAGCCGAACTGGCTCGCCAGGATCAGGTAGATGAAGACGACGGCGAGGAAGAGCGCCTGCATCATGTTCGCGAACATGTCCTTCAGCTCTTCGGCGTCGCCGCCCATCAGGACGTCGTAGCCCGGCTTCAGGTCCAGCCGCGCGACCGCGGCCTCGACGTCGGCGCTGATCTCGCCGAGCGAGCGGCCGTCGGGGTTGGCGGAGACGCGCACCTCGCGCACCAGGTCCTTGTGCCGGATCGTCGAGGGCCCGGTGCCGGGCTCGGTGCGCGCCAGCTCGCGCAGCGACACGAGCAGCTTGTCCTGGTTCTCGTCGTCCTTGTCGGTCGGCACGGTGAGGGCCAGCAGGTCCTCCGCGTAACGACGCTGGTCGGCGCGCAGGCGCACGCGCACGTCGTAGCTGTCGCCCTCGCTGTCCTCGATCACCGAGGCGACCTCGCCCGAGACCGCCGCGCGCAGCGTCGTGCCGATCACGCCGGCCGGCACTCCGAGGTCGCTCGCTCGCTCGCGGTCGACGCGCACCCGCAGCTCCGGCTTCGCCTTCTCGAGGCTGGTCTCGACGTCGGCGACGCCCTTCATCCGCCCCATCTCCTGCATCAGCACGCGCGAGATGCGGTCGAGCTCGTCGACCTCGGCGCCGCGCACGCTGATCTGGATCGGCTTCTGGCCGAAGGGGCCGGCCTCGAAGAGCCCGTACGTCATGCCGGGCACTTCCTGGATCACGCGGCGCGCGTCGCCCAGCACCTGGCTGAAGCTCTTGCCGCTGCCGGGGTGGAGCTTCACGAACGTGACGCCCTCGGTCACCGGTCGCGACGTGGTGCCGGCCGCGCCGATCGTGGTGTAGGTGTAGGCCACGTCGGGCAGCGTCTTCAGCCGCCGCACCATCTCCCGCGCGCGCTCGCCCGTCTCCCGGAGCGTCGCGCCGGGCGTCGCGCGGAACGCCACCTGGTACTCGCCGCGGTTGAAGTCGGGCATGAAGTCGCCGCCCAGGATGCCCAGGATCGGGAAGCTCGCCAGGAACGCGACGAGCGCCATGAAGACCACGCGCTTCCGGTGGCCGAGCGCCCAGGCCAGCAGCCGCTCGTACTGCACGTGCAGCGCGTCGAACCGGTGGTTGAAGCGCGCGAGCCGCGTGCCGACGAAGCCTTCGTGGCGGTCGTGCTCGAGCGCCGGGTCGACCCAGCGCGAGCTCAGCATCGGGTCGAGCGTGAAGCTGACGAAGAGCGACACCAGGACGGCGGCGGCCACCGTGATCCCGAACTCGTAGAAGAACTGGCCGACCATCCCGCCCATGAAGGCGACCGGGATGAACACCGCCACGATCGTGAAGGTGGTCGCCATCACGGCGAGGCCGATCTCGTTGGTGCCGTCGAGCGAGGCCTGCACGTGGTCCTTGCCGCGCTGCAGGTGGCGCACGATGTTCTCGCGCACCACGATCGCGTCGTCGATCAGCATCCCGATCGCGAGCGACAGCCCCATCAGCGTCATCACGTTGAGCGTGAAGCCGAACAGCTTCATCGCCGTGAAGGCCGCGATCACCGAGATCGGCAGCGTCAGGCCCGTGATCACCGTCGAGCGCCACGAGTTCAGGAACACGAACACGATCAGGACGGTCAGGATGCCGCCGATGATCATGGTCAGGTTGACGTCGTGGATCGAGTCGCGGATGAAGAGCGAGTCGTCGCGCACGACGCGCAGCGTCACCCCGGGCGGCAGCTCGCGGGCGAGCTTCTCCACCGCGGCAGCGACGCCGTCGGCGACGGAGACGGTGTTGGCCCCCGACTGCTTGACGACGTCGAGCGCGAGCGCGGGCTGCTCGTCCAGCATCGCCAGGTTCTTCGGCTGCTCGACGCCGTCCACCACCTGGGCGAGGTCGGCGACGAAGATCGTGACGTCGCCGGCTCGCTTGATCGGGATGCGCGCGATCTCGGCCGCGCCGCGGCCGCGCGCGGCCACGCGCACCATCGCCTCGGTGGCGCCGCGGTCGGCCGAGCCGGCCGGGAAGTCCACGTTCTCGTGGCGCAGCGCCTCGACCACCTTCGAGAGCGAGATGTGGTAGGCCTCGAGCTTGGCGCGGTCCACGACGACCTGGACCTCGCGCGTGCTCTCCCCCACCAGGTTCACGGCGCCCACGCCGGGCACGGTCTCGAGCCGCTTCTTCACCAGCTTGTCGGCGATCTCGGTGGCGGCCTGCGCTGTGAGTCCCGGCGCGTCGACCGAGACCGAGACGATCGGCAGCGCGTTGGCGTCGAGCCGCTGCACCACCGGCTCCTCGATCTCGCGCGGCAGCAGCCCGCGGATCGCGGCCACCTTGCCGCGGATGTCCTGCGAGGCGACCTGCGTCGAGACGCCGACCCGGAACATCACGACGATGTTCGAGAGGCCCTCCTGCGAGGTCGACTCGACGTGCCGGATGCCCTGGACGGTGTTGATCGACTCCTCGATCTTCTTGGTCACCTCGCGCTCGACCGCCTCGGGCGTCGCGCCCTCGTAGACGGTCGTGACGGTGACGATCGGGAAGTCGACGTTCGGGAACTGGTCGACGTTGAGCTGGCGGTAGGACGTCAGCCCCAGCACGGCGAGCGCCAGCATCATCATGGTGGCGAAGACCGGCTGGGCGACGGAGATACGGGTCAGGAACATGGAGGCCTCGGCCTACTTGCCGCGCGCCGCGGCGAGCTCCACCGGCGCGCCGGACGCGAGCGCGACCGGCGGGTCGAGCACGACCAGGTCTCCGGCCGCGAGCCCCTCGCGCACCTGGATGCTGTCGGGCGTCTCGACCCCGAGCGTGACGCGGCGGCGCTCGGCCTTGCCGTCCTTCACCACGAAGGCCTGCGCCACGCCGCCCTCGGCCCCGTCGCGCTGCAGCGCCTGCGGCGGGACTACCAAAGCGCCCGGCACGCGCCCCACGCTCACGATCGCCCGCGCGAAGAGACCGCCCACGAGCGTCGCGTCGCCGGGCACCTCGACCGTGACCTCGAACGCGCGCGTGCGCTCGTCCACGATCGGGGAGATGCGAGCGAGCCGGCCCTTCACCTCGCGTCCGGAGAGCGCGTCGACCTGGACGGCGACGGCCGCCCCGACCCGCGCCTTGCCGAACTGCACGGACGGCACCGGGGCGCGGAACTCGAGCACGGCGTCGTCGACGAAGGTGAAGACGCGCGTCCCGCTCGACAGCATCGCGCCCGGGTCGGCGTGGCGCTTCGCCACGCGGCCGGCGAACGGCGCGCGGATCTCGGTGCGCGCGAGCTGCTGCGCCGCGATCGCGCTCTCGGCCTTCACTTGCGCCACGGACGCCTCGGCCACCTGCAGCGCGACCTGCGCCGACAGGTTGTCCTTGGCGGTGATGCCGCCGGTCTTCAGCAGGTTCTCCGCGCGCTCCTTCTCCGCGAGCGCGTGGCTGCGGTTGGCGTCGGCCACGGCGAGCGCGGCCCGCGCGCGCTCGTTGCTCAGGCGGTAGTCGGTGGCGTCGAGCACGGCGAGCAGCTCGCCCGCGGCGACGCGCGCGCCCTCGTCCTTCACCACGCGCACGAGGCGCGCCTGCACCTCGGCCACCAGCTCGACCTGGGCGCGCGGCCGGAGCGTCCCGGCGAGCACGAGCGTCTCGTCGAGGTCGCGCGTCTCGACCGCCGCGGTGCGGACGGGGACGCCGCGCGGCGCGGGCGCCGCCGCGGAGGCGCGCGGCTCGCCGCCGCAGGCCGAGAGCGTGAGCGGGAGCGCGGCGAGCAGGAGCAGGTTTCGGGTCGTCATGACGGTCCTCGGGTGGTTCGGGTCAAGGGCAACGGCGGACTGGCGTCGAGCGGATCGCGGCCGAGCACGTAGCGCAGCCCGGCGCGCGCGTTCACGTGGGCGTGGAGCGCCTCGACGCGGTTCCACTCGGCCTGGGTGAGCGCGGCCTGGGCGTCGAGCACGTCGAGCGTCGTCGCCGCGCCCAGCTGGTAGTTGGCGTTGGTCATCTCCGAGGCCCGGCGCGCCTGCGCGACGCTCATCTCCGCCGAGCGATAGACGCTCGCGGCGACCCGCAGGCGGTCGACCGCCTGCTTGGCCTCGAGGTCGATCTGCGTCTCGAGCGCGGCCCGGTCCTGCTCGACCTTGGCGCGGTCGGCGCGCGCCTGCGCGACCCGGCCGGCGGTGCGCCAGCCGTCGAAGACCGGCACCTTGAGCGTGACGCCGAACAGCCAGCGCTGGTAGTTCGTGCCGAAGAAGTTCCGCGGCTCGCGCGTCGACCAGCCGTAGGCGCCGTCCAGGTCGAGCCGCGGCTGCATGTCGGCCTTGTAGATGCCGATCGCCTCGTCGTAGATCTTCTCGTTCCAGGCGACGGCCTTGACCTCGGGCCGGCTCGCGGTCGCCTCGGCCACCACCTGCTCCTGCTCGGCGGTCTCGTCCACGAAGTCCAGCGAGTCGGTCGGCTCGATCGCCGTGTCGGTCGGATTGCGCATCACGGCGTTCAGGTCGCCCCGCACCAGGTCGACCGCGCCCGACAGCCGCAGCAGCGTCGTGCGCGCGTTCGCGAGGTCCACCTCGAAGCGCAGCACCTCGAGCTCGGTCGCGACGCCGGCGGCGTGGCGGTTCTTCGCCATCTCGAGCTGGATCTCGTTCTGCTTGACGACCTTCTCGGCCACCTTGCGCTGCTCGATCGCGAGCAGGTACGCGTTGTAGGCGTAGATCGCGCGCAGCGCCACGTCCTGGCGGGAGGTGCGCACGTTCTCGTCCCCGAGCTGCTCGGCGTAGCGCGCCGCGCGGATCGCCTTGCCGAGGCTGAAGCTCCAGAGCGTCTGCTTGAGCGTCACGGAGCCGCCCCACAGGTTCGACGGCAGCGGGCGGAACGCCGTCAGGAACTCCGGCGGAAACTGGTCGATGTTGGGGCTGTTGAACAGCCCGGGATCCTGCGAGCGCTGGAAGGAGCCCCAGACGTTGAGCTCCGGCAGCGCGTCGGCGCGCGCCTCGGTGGCGCGGCCGCGCAGCTGCTCGCGGTCGGCGAGGCTGCGCAGCACGTCGGGGTTGCGCCCGAGCGCGCGGGCCACCACCTCGGCGCGGGACAGCGGCTCGGCCGCGGCGGACGCCGCGGCGAGCGGCAGCAGGACGACGAGCGAGCGGAACAGGCGGCTCACGAGCGCGCGCCTCGCGGCGACTGCCAGCCGCCGAGCACGACCTCGACCAGGCTGTCCGCGAGCTCGTGCGTGAGCGGCGGCTGGCCCGAGAGCAGGTGGCCGCAGAGCGCCTCGCCGAGCGCGCCCATCAGCACCAGCAGGCGCACGCTCGTGGGGCCGGGAGCGATCTCGCCGCGCACGACGGCCGAGTCGAGCGCCCGTCCGATCTCCGTCAAGAGCCCGTTGTAGAAGCCGACGAAGTCGGTCGCGGGCGCCGAGTGCTGCGGGTTGTGGCTGAGCGCCATCACGAAACGCGCGAGGTCGGGCTCGCGCATCGCCGCGTCGACGTACGCGCGAGCCATCCGCCCGAGCCGTTCGCGCAGCGGCACCTCGCCGGACAGAGCACGGTGGATGTCGCCGCGGAAGCGCTCGAGGGCGCCTTCCACGAGCGCGCGGTAGACGCCTTCCTTGCTGCCGTAGAAGTGATAGAGCGTGGGCTTGGTGATCCCGGCGGCCTCGCAGATCTCGCGAACCGACGTGGCCTCGTAGCCCTTGTCGGAGAACAACTCCAAGGCGCTCTTCAAGATGCGGTCGTTGCTCCGAACCATGACAGTAGCCATCATACTCTATACGTACCGGACGGTATAGTCGTTCCCTGACGGTATAGTCGTTCCCTAATCCTTCGGCCCGCGAGGACTCCTCGTGTTACCCTTCCCGCATCCCCGAGGCCCGGGTCTTCCCGGGCGCCCCGCCCGGAACCCCAGGGTCACGTGGGAAGGGGCAAAGGCAAAGCAGGAGGAAGTTTGGCAGGCAGCGCACAGGACGAGCAGCGGCTCGCCCTTTTCATCGATTTCGAGAACATCGCCATCGGCGTCCGCGACGCCCACTACCGCAAGTTCGACGTCAACCTCGTGCTCGAGCGGCTGCTCGAGAAGGGGAAGGTCCTCAGCAAGAAGGCCTACGCGGACTGGAGCCGCTACTCGGACTACAAGCGCTCCTTCCACGAATCCGCGATCGAGCTGATCGAGGTGCCGCAGAAGTCCGTGGGCGGCAAGAACTCGGCGGACATCCGGCTGGTCGTCGACGCGATGGACATGTCGTTCCAGAAAGAGCACATCAACTGCTTCGTGGTGTGCTCGGGCGACTCCGACTTCTCGCCCCTCGTCTCCAAGCTCAAGGAGAACAACAAGTACGTGATCGGGCTCGGCGTCAAGAACTCGACCTCGGACCTGCTGATCGAGAACTGCGACGAGTTCATCTTCTACGAGGACCTGGTCCGCGTGCAGCAGCGTCCGATGCCGGCGATTACCGGCTCGCTGACCGACAAGCTGCAGGACTGCTTCGGGCTGCTGGTCGACGCCGTGGTCGCGCTGCAGCGCGAGAACAAGGAGTCGCTCTGGGGCTCGATGGTCAAGGAGACCATGAAGCGCAAGCGGCCCTCGTTCAACGAGAGCTACTACGGCTTCCGCACCTTCTCGCACCTGCTCGAGGACGCTCAGCGGCGCGGGATCGTGACGCTGCGGCGCGACCAGAAGTCGGGCAGCTACATCATCGAGGACCTCGGGCCCGCGGCGCGCACCGAGAGCGCGGCGTCCGCCGATGCCGGCGCCGAGCGCAAGGTCGAAGGCCTCGCGCCGAGCGCTCCGGCCGGCCAGGGCCAGGCTCCGGTCGAGGGCGCGGATGCAAACGGCGCCCGTTCGGGACGCCGTCGGCGCGGCCGCGGCGGCCGCGGCCGGCGCCCGGGTGGCCCGAGCGCGCCCGGCACGCAGCCCGAGGCGGGAGTATCGCCGGTCGACGAGGTCGACGACGAGGACGACGACTCGGACGAGATCGCCGCGGCCGAGCCCGCGGCCTCCGCGTCGGACGGCGCTTCGGACGCCCCCGGCGGCGAGCCCGAGCGCCCGGCGTTCTCGCTCTTCTCCTGGCTGCGGCGCGAGCCGGAGGAGAAGAAGGAGACGTAGGCCGGGCGCGACGCGCTCAGGCGAGCGGCAACGTCATCACGACCGTGCCGCTCGCCGGCTCGTCCTCGAGCGCGCCGCCGTGCAGCTCCGCGATGCGGCGCGCCAGGCCGAGGCCGAGGCCCGCGTTGATCGGGGCCGGGACCTCGGCCGCGCCCGCGCTCGTCGAGCGCACGCTGAGCCGCACGCCGTCGGTCCACGCCCCGACCTTGATCGAGAGCGGCGCCGTGTTGGCTCCGGCGCGCGCGCGCATCTCGTCGGCCACCGCGCGCAGCGCCACCCGCAGCAGCGCCGCGTCGGCGTTGACCGTCTCCGCGGCCGGCTCCAGCTCGACCGTCACGTCGGCGGTGCGCAGCTCGGCCAGCAGGTCCTCGAGGTAGACCACGTCCTTGCGGACCTCGCCGCGGCCGAAGGCGAGCAGCGAGCGGGCGTCGTCGAGCGACGCGCCGAGCGCCGGCGCCAGGCGCACGTAGTGCTCGGCGAACCACGGCGGCACGTCGGGCCGGTTGCGGATCTCCCCCAGCCGGTCGCGCAGCGTCTCGACCGAGCCCACGAGGTGCTCGAGCCCGCCGAGCGACGCGCGGCCGGCGAGCGCGAGCTCGAGCGCCCGCTCGGCGGCCTTCACGGTGGTGAGCGTCGCCAGCAGCTCGAGCGCCACCGAGAGCGAGCGCGGGATCTCGGCCAGGTGCTCGAGCGTGTCGGGCCCCGGCCGCGCGGTGTCGGCGCCGTAGTAGAAGACGCCGAGCCCCTGCAGCCCGGCGGGCGTCCGAAACGGCACGGCGAGCAGCGCCGTGAAGCGGGCTTCCGGGCCCTCGAGCGCGCTGCCGAGATCGCGGTTCTCCGCGGCGAAGGCGAAGGCCGGCTTGGTTCCGCGCGCCGCGTTCTCGATCACGTGCCGCAGCGCCCGCGGCGACGCGAGCACGGGGTCCGCGCGCAAGCCGAAGAGCACCGCGGCGCGCGGCGGCCGCGCCGGCTGCGGCACCCAGAAAGACGCGTGGTCGACGCCCGCGATCTGCGCCATGCGCGAGAGCACCGGGTCGATCGCCGCGTCCAGCGTCTGCCCGCTCAGCAGCTCCTGCGCCGCCGTCATCGTGCGCCGCAGGTCGTCGTGGCGCTGGCGGGCGGCGTCGCGCTCGTCGCGCAGCTCCGTCATCGCGACGCCGAGCTGGGCGGATGCCTCGGCGTAGCTCTCGGCGAGCTCGCTCGCGCGCGCGTCGGCTGGGGCGGCGCGTGACGCGTCCTCCGCCGGCGCCGGCGCCGGCGCGACGCGGATCACCTTGTAGGTTCCGGTGGTCGCCGGCAGCGGCGGCGCTTCGGGCGGGAGCGCGGAGGAAGCGGGCGCCGGAGCCTCCGCCGGCTCGGCGCCGAGGCGCGTCTTGCCGAACAGATCGACGAGCGCCTGCTCGGCCCACTGGCGGGCCGGCGCGGCCTCCTTGACGTCGAGGATCGCGTAGCGGTGCGCGAGGTCCTGGACCGTGCGTCCCAGGATCGTCCCGAAGGTCTCGAGCACGCCCTCGCCGCGCACCGCCACCGCGGGGATCACGTCGGTGCGCCGCGCGTTGAGCGCGCGGTCGAGCGCCTCGACCTCGAGCACCTGCGGCAGGTCGCGCTTGTTGTACTGGAGCACGAGCGGCATCTGCTCGACGTCGAGCCGGTGCTGCATCAGGTTCTGCGTCATCTCGCGGAAGCTCTGGATGTTCTCCTCCCAGCGGTCGAGCGCCGAGTTGGCCACGAACACGAGCGAGTCGGCGCCCTTCAGCACCAGCTTGCGCGTGGCCGAGTACATCGCCTGGCCCGGCACCGCCAGCACCTGCAGCCGCAGGTCGAAGCCGCGGAAGCCCGGCGTGCGCAGCGGCAGCAGGTCGAAGAGGATCGTGCGGTCCTGCGCCGAGTTGATCGAGATCAGGTCCCCGCGGCGCTTGGCGGCGGCCGCGCGGTGCAGGATCTGGAGGTTGGTCGTCTTCCCGCCGACCGGCGGGCCGTAGTAGACCAGCTTGACCTTGATCGTGCGCTCGCGGTGATTCAGCTCGACCATGGCCTTCTGCTCGGGAGACAGAGAGTCTACCGCGAACGCGGTCGGCGCGGAGCCTTGCGCTCCAGCCAGTTACGGGTGTTCGCCTTGCACGACGCGCATCGGAGCGCGACAGTGGGACGAGGAGGAGCTCGGATGGCGGCCTATCTCGATCACTTCACGGTGCCGGCGCGCGACAAGGTGGCCGCGGCGAAACGGCTCGCGAGCCTGCTGGGCGTTCCCTGGTCCGAGACCGGCGTCGGGCCGTTCGCTCCCGTCTACGTCAACGACGGCCTGACGCTCGACTTCGACGAGACGGCCGAGCCCTTCCCCATCCTGCACTTCTGCTTTCGCGTCGCGGACGACGAGTTCGACCGCATCCTCGGACGCATCCGCGCGGCGGAGATCCCGTACCGCAGCGCGGTCCACCGGCCGGTCGACAGCCAGGTCGATACCGCGCACGGCGGCCGGATCGTCTACTGGAACGATCCCGAGGGCCACCAGTGGGAGCTCCTCACCGAGAGCTACGCGCGACGGCCCGGCTCGGGCTCAGAGCGGGGGTAACGCCTTTCGCGCCTCGCGATCGGGGTCGTTGCGGGCCACGCTCACGTCGTCGAGCACCATGGTCTCGCCGTTGGCGGTCGTGTACCTCGGCCACGCCGGCAGCGCCTTGCCGTTCGGCTCGCCCGTCTTCATGAACTGAACCAGCTGCGCCGCCATCTGCGCGCCGAGCTTGCGCGGCCGCGCCCCGCCGCCGGTGTGGCTCCACATCAGGTCGGTGTTGTGGAACCAGAAGCAGATGTCGACGCAGTGGAACGCGCGCAGCCGGCCGTCGAACATCGGCGGCTGCCAGCCGAACCAGGCGACGAAGACCGGCGCGGCCTGCTTCGACTTGGCGTCGGCAAGCGCCACGGCGCCCTGCCGGTTGCTCGTCACCAGCGACCAGATCTCGACCGGCTTCTTGCCGGGGAACGCCTTCGCGTACGCCGCGACGACCGCCTCCGCCTTGTCCCCGAAGCCGGGACCGAACCCGGCCCGCTCCCGGACCTTCTCCGGGATCTGCTCGAGCGTGAGGCTCTCGAGCGACGCGTCGATCCAGCTCGGCGACTGCTCGTTGAAGGTCGAGCAGATCAGCATCGGCACCTGCGCCGCCGTGGGGGCCGGCTCCGGATGGTAGGGGTGCTGCGGCAGCACGCTGCCGTCCACCACCGGGTTGAAGCCGCGCCGCAGCCCGCCGCCCGCTCCGCCGCTCTCCGCCGCGAGCTTCTGCTGCGCCTTCGCTGCCAGCGCGAGGTACTCCTTCCACGGCAGCTCCTGGAGCTTGCCGACCTGCGACGCCTCGAGCCCGGCCTCCTTCAGCACGTAGGCTCCGAGCTTCTCGGAGTACTCCTTCTCTCCGACGCGGAGCGACGCTCCGCTCAGGACCACGGCCTTGTGGAAGAGCCCGGCCGCCTTCGGCATCGCGCAGAGCGTCGTGACCTTCGCGCCGCCGCCCGACTGCCCCATGATCGTGACGTTGGCGGGATCGCCCCCGAACGCCGCGATGTTGTCGCGCACCCACTCGAGCGCCGCGACGACGTCGAGCATGCCGACGTTGCCCGAGGCTGCGTACGCCTCGCCGCCGACGCCCGCCAAGTTCGTGAAGCCGAGCGCGCCGAGCCGGTGGTTGATCGAGCAGAAGACGACGTCGCCGAAGCGCGCGAGGTTCTCGCCGTGGTAGCCGTCCTGCTCGATCGCGTTGCCCGCCGTGAATCCGCCGCCGTGGATCCAGAACAGCACCGGGCGCTTCTTGCCGTCGCCCACCGCCGGCGTGAACACGTTGAGCCGCAGGCAGTCCTCGCTCACGTCGTCGTAGTTCCAGCGGTCGCGGAACGAGGCGTACTTGTTCGAGTAGCGGTTGTCCATGTTCTGCGGAGCCGTGTTCCCCCACCAGAGCGCGGGATACACGTCGGTCCAGGGCTTCGGCTTCTGCGGCGGCATGAAGCGGTTCGCCCCGGACGTGTCGGCGCCGTACGGGATCCCGAGGAACTGCTGGATCCCGCGCAGCACGAAGCCCCGCACCTTCCCGTTGGAGGTGGCGACGACGGCGACGTTCTCGCCGACCTGCAGCACGGGCCCGTCGTCGCTCGGCCCGTTGGCGCCGCCCGGCGCGGCCTCCGCCGCCGGCATTCCGATCGCGAATCCCGCAGCGCCGGCTCCGACCGTCTCGAAGAACTCACGCCTGCTTCGTGCCACGCTCGGCCTCCTCGTTCCTGCCGTCGTCTCCGGCCGGGACGACGCCGCATCTTACTCCGAGGGTCTGCGGCGCGATCAGGGCCCGAGCGCGCGCAGGAGCCCGGATCCGACCGCAAGAGTGCCCCACCAGGCGAGGTGGACGTCGCGGATCGCGCGCCAAAGCACCTCGGGCTGCGGATCGGTCGGACGCAGTCGCAGGCACACCCACGCCCAGAACGCGACGAGCACCACGGGAATCGAGCCTCGCGCGACCGCGATGCCCAGCCGCAGCGCCAGCGGCGCGTCGTCCGGCGCCGGCGAGCCTGGGGGCAGGTCGCGCGAGAAGTCGGTCTCGGGCGTGAACATCTGCCGATAGGGATTCACCGCTCGGCGCCAGTCCTCCAGCATGGTGAGCGTGACGACAGCGGTGAGGATCACGAGGAGGGCCACCGTCCAGCGGTAGGGCAATGACCTGCCGAGCCGCAGCAGGCCCAGCGCGAGCGGCACGGCCAGCACGCAGGCGACCGGGGCCATGAGCCGTCCCGGCGTTCCGGGCGCGCCACCGTCGTGAACGGCGGCCGCCAGCCAGAGGCTTCCGAAGACGGCGGCCAGCGTGAGCGCGATCCGCGGTTGCTCGCGCGTCAGGAGCGGCAACGCCAGAACGCCCGCGATGGTCACCGGGGCAATGACCAGGAGCCCGTCCCGCGCCGACACCAGCGCGTTCAGGAGGCCCAGGGCGATGCCGGGCGACAGAAAGGAGGACGCTCCGGCCACGTAGATGTCCGCGCTGTAGCGCAGGTACAGCGCGTCCGGGCGGAGCAGCCCGGTGACGCGGTGGTCGAAGAGCAGCAGCGCAAAGAGCGGCAGGCCCGCGATGACGACGAGCAGCGGCCGCCGCAGCCGCACGAGCAGGGCCACGAGCAGCACGATCGAGAGCAGGAGGAACTTGGGATGCAGCCAGACGAGCGCTCCTGCCGCCAGCACCAGGGCGACACCGCGCAGGAGGCCGGGCCGTGGGCTGGCCGAGCACAAGGGACGCAGCAGCCAGGGCACGGCGGCGGTCGCGACGGCCTCGGGGTAGATCGCGTAGCCGCCGATGAACAGCGGCGCCGAGACGGCGATCATGAGCGCCGCGACGAGCCCGGCCGTGCGCGAGCCGACGACCTCCGCAGCCAGTCGCGCCGTCTGGAGCAGTCCCGTCGCCCAGAGCGCGGCGAGGGTGACCATGGCGAAGAGCGCGCTTTCGTCCTCGGGCAGGAACGTGCGCTGGACTGCGAGGCCGGGGAGGAGCGCGAGGGGCAGCCCGGGAGACTGCACGTAGTAGAGGCCACCCTTGCGCCCGGCGAGCGTCCAGTTCCCCTGGTTCCAGACGTGGCTTGCCGGGACGGGCTCGGAGCGCCACAGGCCTGCGACCGTCCTGCGGATCGACGTCTCGAGCGCGCGAAGGTTCTCCCCGAAACGGCTCGTGGTGAGCGGAGCCTCGCTGTTCGTCGCGACGTCCACGTCCAGGTCGCGATAGAGGCTCTCGGAGAGCCGCAGGTACTTGGGCTCGTCGCCGCCGAATCCGTCGCCCCTGAAGCAGTACTCGGGGATGAGCAGCAGCATTCCGGCGAACGCCGCCGCCCACACGACGAGGGCAAACGAGCGGGGCGCGAGCGAGCCGACGACGTTCGAGACGGTGCGTTCCGCGCGTTCCAGGCGAAAGCCCCTGCTCGCCATCACCAGCGACGCCTCGGCGCAGACGGCCCCGAGCACGACGAGCCAGCGAGCCTCGACGACGACGTAGGCCACTGCCGGCGGGAGCCACGAGAGCGGCACGACGAGCGGAAGGAGAAGGGGGGCGAGCAGCAGGGCCGGCCGAGCCAGGAGCAGCGCCGACCGCAGACGCCGATCGTCGTTCATGCTGGAGCGCCGAGAGGGTAACATCCCGCGGAGCCGTTGGAGTCGGGCGCGATGAACCTCAGGTGGCTCGCTTTCCTCGCGGCGCTGCTCGGCGCGGGCCTCACGCTCGCGAGCGCGGGAAGCACGCTCGAAGGCTCGGGCGGCGCCGGCCAGGCACGCGGGGGGCCCGAGCGCGACCCGAAGAAGCTCCGCCCAGGAGTCTTCCTCTACGCCGTGCCGGAGATGGGCGACCCGAACTTCGCGGAGACGGTCGTCCTTCTCGTCTCGCACGACAAGGCGGGAGCGATGGGCTTCGTGGTGAACCGGCCGACGCGCGTGCCGCTGCGCGAGCTGCTGAAGACCGTGCCCGAGGCCGAGACGAGCGACCTTCGCTTCCACTGGGGCGGACCCGTCCAGCCCGAGACCGTCCACGCGCTCGTGCGCTCGAGCTGGCCCTCGGAGAGCGCTCGTCGCGTGGTCGACGACGTCCAGGTCACCGGCGACATCGCCGCCGTGCGCGAGGCGCTGGCCCGGCCCGACGCCAGGACGAAGGTGAAGCTCTTCATCGGCTACACGGGCTGGGGCCGCGGCCAGCTCGAGGCCGAGGTGCGCGCGGGCGCGTGGGTGCTCGAGCCCGCGGACGCGCGGTCGGTGTTCGCGCCGGAAGGCCTGGACATCTGGGAGCGCGTCTACGCGATCCTGGAACGGCTGGAGGCCTGAGCCGCGCATGATGCTCCTGCTGCGCACGTCGCTGGCTCTCGCCGTCGCGGCCGCGGCCGTCGCGCCCGCGCAAGCTCCGGCTCCTCCGCCACGAACGCCGGCTGCCGAGATACCGATCGTCGGCGTCACCGCGTCCCGCGTCGCCGTCGATGTCGTCGTCCGCGACAAGCGCGGGCGAGTGGTGCGCGACCTCGCCCCGGCGGACTTCGAGGTTCTCGAGGACGGCGTGAAGCAGGAGGTGCTCTCCTTGCGGCTCCTCGACACGCTCGGCGGCGCCCGGGCCGAGAGCGGCGCCGCGCCGTCCGCGCCCCTGTCGCTGCCGGAGGACGAGCCGCTCCCGCTCCTCGTCGCCTTCCTCTTCGATCGCCTCTCGCCGCAGGCTCGCCAGACCGCTCACGCGGCGGCGTTCGACTGGCTGCGTCAGCCGCCGCCGCGTCACCGGCAGATCGGCGTCTACCGCATCGACGAGGTGCTCGTCGAGGTGGAACCCTTCACCGACGACACGACGGCAGTGCGCGAGGGTGTCGAGCGGGCGCTCGGCGCGGCACCCACGGATTTCGGCAGCCGCTCGGATCGCGAGCGCATGCGCGGGCTACGGTCGGAATTGCTGGCGCTCGGCCCGCCGCCCGGTCAGGCAGGCGCTTCTCCCGCGGGCGGCAGCCCGGCGGCCGTGTCCGGGCCGGTGGGCGCCGAGTCGTCCGGCCGGGAGATCGGGCGCAGCATGGACGCGCTGCGGGGCGCGGCCGCGCCCGACGGGGCCACCGCCACCGTGGAGTACGCGCGGCTGCGGCTCGAGCTCGGCATCCTCGAGGCGACGGAAGCGCTCGAGCGGGACCAGCAGGGCCTCTCCACGGTCAACGCGTTGATGGCGCTCGTCAACGGCCTGAAGAGCGTGCGCGGGAGGAAGGCCGTCGTGTTCTTCTCCGAGGGCCTGGTGGTCCCTCCGCGCGTCGCTTCGGGCCTGCAGGCCGTGGTGGCGGAAGCCAACCGCGGAGGCGTCACCTTCTACACGGCGGACGCGGCGGGCCTGCGGACGACGAGCTCGTCCAACGAGACCCGCCGCGACCTGACGTCCTCGGCGCAGATGACCGACGCCGCGACCACGGGAAGCTCCTCGTCCGGCCAGCTGCTCAAGAACCTCGAGCGGATGGAGGACATCCTGCGCTCCGACCCGCACGCGAGCCTCGACGGGCTCGCGCGCCAGACCGGCGGCTTCCTGGTTTCCGACACCAACGACATCGCCAAGTCGCTGAACGTGGCGCAGGAGGACCTCGCCTCGTACTACCTGCTGGAGTACTCGCCGGCCAACGAGCTCTGGGACGGAAGCTTCCGCCGCATCGAAGTGCGCACGAAGCGATCGGGCCTCCGCGTTCAGGCGCGACAAGGCTACTTCGCCGTGCGCACCGCGATGCCGACGCCCGTGCTCGACTTCGAGGCGCCGGTCCTGGCCGCCGTGGAGCTGGCGCCGCGCGCGCAGGACCTGGCGTTCCGGGCTTCCGTCGTCCAGGTCCCCGACGAGCACGACGAGAGCGCCGTGCCCGTGCTGGTGGAGGTGCCGGGAGACGCGCCGACGCTCGAGACGAACCCGAAGGAGAAGCGCTGGCAGCAGGACTTCACCGCGCTCGTGCTGGTGCGGGACGAGCAGGGCCGTGTCGTGCGCAAGCTGAGCCGCCGCCTGGCCGCCTCGGGCTCGCTGGGCACCGCCGACGAGGTGAAGCGGAGTCGGATGCTCGTGCTGCGCGAGACCTGGCTGCCCGCCGGGCGCTATTCGGTCGAGATCGCGGTGCGCGATGCGCTGTCGGGACGACTCGGAGTGCAGCGCCAGCCTCTCGACGTGCCGGGGACGCCTCCGAGCCTGCGTGTCAGCAGCCTGGTGATCGTCGGCCACGCCTCGAAGCCCGAGCCGGGACAAACCGGCGCGCCTTGCCTGCTCTCCCAGGGCCTCCAGATCTACCCGAACGCCTCCGCGGTCTCGGTATCGAGCGGCAAGCCACTGCCCTTCTTCATGGTGGCGCGTTCGGGGCGCGCCACTCCGAAAGGACGCGTCGAGCTCGTGAGGGACGAGCAGGCGGTTTTCAGCGCGCCTATCGAGTTCCAGCAGGCGAGCGGCCGCGCCAGCGTGCTCGCGGGAGTGCCGCTCCTAGGCCTGGCCCCGGGCGACTACCAGCTGCGCGCGGTCGTCGGCGACGGAGTCGACGAGATCGTGCGCTGGGCACGGGTGACGCTCGTCCCCTGAGCGCGGCACGCGGCTACTGCGCGAGTGATCGCGGTCCCGCGACGCGAAGGATCTCGCTCTCCAGCGCCTCCGCCGTCGCGCGGTGCCCGGCCGGCGAGAGGTGGCCGGTCTCGTCGAGGGTGACGTCGGAGGCGCCGAGCCCGCGGGCGCGCAGCTCCTCGCGCAGCGCGAGCGTCCGAACGCCGGCGTTCCGCAGCGCGGCGTGGAAGCGCCGCTGCAGCTCCGGCTCGGACTCGTAGGCGTGCTCGCCCGGAAACGTCGCGACCAGGAGCTGGACATCCCGCGCGCGGCACAGCCGCTGCATCTCGAGCACGAGCGCGACCGAGAGCCGGAGCGCGTAGTCGCTGTTGCGCAGCGCCTCGGCCTTGCGAATGCGCCAGCTCTGCTCCGAGGGCTCGGGCCTCGCGAGCAGCGCGGACAGCCGGTTGTAGAGGTGCGAGTGGTCGCTCAGCCAGCTCACCGCGCGCGCGGGGGCCGACAGCCGCACTCCCGCGTCGTCGAGGACGAGCTGGTCCGCGACGAGCCGGTAGCGCGGCCGCGGGTTGATGCCGTTGTAGAGCGCGACCGGCAGCACCGCGTCCGCGAGGTCGTTCCGGAAGCACACGGCGAGCACCACCACGTCCGGGTCCGCGCGCAGGCCCTCGCGCTGCAGCACCAGGAGCTCTTGGCCGGGGCCGAAGCCCTGGACGCCCATGTTGGCCGCGGCGATCCCGTTGTCGCGCGTGTCGAGGAGGTGCGCGAAAGTCTGCTCGTCGGCCACGCCGTAGCCGAACGCGATCGAGTCGCCGATCACGACCACGCGCGTCGGGCCGCCCTCGCGACGCGGCGGCAGCTCCCGCCCGCGGTAGCCGAGGCGATTGAGGGTGACGCGTCCATTCCCCATCGCGGCGACGGCGCCGGGCCTTCCGATCCAGCCGTACTCGGGCGAGAAGACGTGGATGCCGCGCGTCTCGACGAGGTACGCGGGCGCCAGCCGGCGGACCAGGAGCTCGGTCGCTACAATGACCAGAGCGACGAGGCTGCAGCTCGCCGCCGCGAGGAGCAATTTGCCGAGCAAGTCGCGCACGCGGCGGGACCGTTCTCGGCCGACGGAGAGAGACGTGGCGACCACTTCCCAGTGTACAGGATGAATGAACGGTCACCACAGCAAAGCTGAACGAAGGGGCCGCGGCCGAGTCGGCCGGCCCCTGCTGATGGCCGCGAGCCTCGCGCTCGCGACGGCCTGCTCGACCGGAGGCGCATCCCCCGTGGCCTCGGCGACAGCGGCCGCGATCTGCGGCAACGGGATCGCGGAAGCGCCCGAGGAGTGCGACGACGGCAACGCCAGCAACGCGGACGCGTGCCTCGCGACCTGCCAGCGGCCGGTGACGTGGGTGACGAGCGACGTGCACGTGCACACGACCGGCTGCAGCCAGGACGTGAGCCCCGCGCGGCTCGCCGAGGAGCTGCGCAGGCAGCAGATCCAGGTGGGCGCCGCGCTCGTCTGGGGCGAGGGCTACGCGACCGACGCGCCCTTCTTCACCGGGCGCGACCACTCGCTGTCGACGCCCGGCTTCATCCTCCACTACGACCTCGAGGTCTCGCACTTCGAGGCGGCGCGAGGCGGACACCTGCTGCTGCTCGGGCTCGACTCGATCGCGTTCTCGAGCGACGTCTTCCACACGCCGAACTCCGGCATCCCGGTCGTCGAGTGGGCGCGTCGTCAGCCGCGGGCGGTCGTGGGGATGGCGCACGCCCAGTTCTGGCCAGCGGAGGGGATCCAGGATCGCCCGGGCGGCTGCTGCACGCCCTGGGACACGATCGTGCACGCCGTGCGCGGGCGGCTCGACTTCCTGTCGATGGAGCGCATGCCCGAGGAGGATCCCGCATCGTTCCGGCTGTGGAAGGCGATCGAGAACGCGGGCTTCCGTGTGGCGATCACGGGCGGCAGCGACTGGTCCTGCATCGCCGACCGCTTCCACGAGCGCACGCCTCGGACCGACGTGATCGTCGAAGGGCCGCTCACCTACGAGAGCTGGCTCGCGGGCATCAAGGCCGGACGCACCGTCGCCTCGGCTCGCGTCGGCACGCGCCTCAACCTGCGCGTCGACGGCCACCGGATCGGCGACGAGGTGCCGCTCGCAGGGCCGCAGGACGTCACCGTGACGCTCGAGACGACCGGGGTCGCGGCGGACGTCGAGGTGCTCGTGAACGGCGAGCCGCGCGCGCGGGTCTCGCTCCCGGAGGGCCCGCAGCTCGCGCAGGTCAGGCTGCCGGTGGCTCGCAGCTCCTGGATCGCTGCGCGCAGCCACAACGCGCTCACGAGCCCCGTCTACGTGCTCGTCGGAGGCGCGCCCGTGCGCGCCTCCGCGGACGACACCTGCTACCTCTGGCGCTCGGTCGAGAAGGTCGCGGACCTCGTGCGGATCCGCATCCTGAACCTCTACGAGTCCGAGCCCGCGGCGCTGGCCGCCTACCGCGAGGCGGCCAGCGAGCTGCAGCGCCGCTTCGTCGAGAGCGGTGGCGGCGTCTGTCGCTGAAGCGCCCTAGCCGCGCGTGAGCTTCCAGGGCCGGTCGACGGCGTCGTGCCCCTTCGCGGTACCCACGAGCGTCATGACGTCCGGGCCGGCCGTCCCCGTGAACGTGACCGGGTCGAGACCCGGGCGCGTGATCGTAAGCGTCACGGTCCCCGCCATGCTGACTCGCCCTTCGACGACGCCCTCGCGCGGATCGTCCAGGTACCGTCCCCGCAGCTCGAGACCGTCCTGCGTGATCGACACGCGGCCGTAGTCTCCCGACCAGCGGCCGGTCACGCTGCCGACGTGGATGTTCGAGGTCGCCTGTTGCGAGCCCGTCTCGCTGCTGCTGGCCACCACCGACGCGAAGAAGGTGCCTTCGGTGGCGTAGACGTGACTGGTCGACTCGCCGCCCATCGCGCTGGTGCCGTCTCCGAAGTCCCAATAGTAGGACTCGAAGCCTTGGGAGGGATCCGAGCCGTAGTGCGCGGGCGGCTTCGCGATGTGGCTCTGCAGGGAAACCCAAGTGCCGACGATCGCCCCGGCTGGCGCGATCTGGATGACGCCGGAGGGGAACTCGTTGTTGAAGGACCCTCCCGGCTCGCTGGGTCCGGCCGGCGAGCTCCCGGACCCGCAGCCGGCCGCGATCAGAGCGAGGCTCACGGCGGCGGCCACGACGGCCTGCATTCTGGATCGATCGAGCATGTGATCCTCCTTTCCTAGCCGCGGGTGAGCTTGAAGGGCCGGTCGACGGCGTCGCGACCCCTCGCAGTGCCCACGAGCGTCATGACGCCCGGTCCTGCCGTTCCCGAGAACGTGATCGGATCGAGGCCCGGGCGCGTCACGCTCAAGCTCACCCTGCCCCCAGCGCTGATGCTTCCCTCGACGACGCCCTCGCGCGGATCGTCGAGGTAGCGTCCCCGGAGCTCGAGACCGTCCTGCGTGATCGACACGCGACCGTAGTCTCCCGACCAGAGGCCGGTGAGGCTGCTGACCTGGACGCTCAACGCCGCCTGTTGCGAGCCTGCGTCGCTGCCGCGGGCGATTACCCGCGCGAAGTAAGTGCCTTCGCTGGTGTAGACGTGGCTGATCGACTCGCCGCCGGTTGCGGTGGTGCCATCTCCGAAGTCCCAGGAGTAGGACGAGGAGCTTCCGGCGGGATTCGACCCGTAGTGCCAGGGCATCTTCCCGATCTGGGTCTCGAGGACCACAGAGGTGTGGACGATCGCCCCGGCCGGCGACATCGAGAGCAGACCGGGAGGGGACACCTCGGTGGGTCCGACCGGCGAATGCACCGACTCCGAGCCGCAGCCGGCCGCGATCACCGCGAGGCTCACGACGACCGCCCCGATTGGCTTCGTTCTGGATCGATCACGCATGCGCATGTCGTCCTCCTTGCTGCCCACAAACATCGTCCGGCCGGGACACACGCGCCCTATCGAAAGGCTCACTTTTGGCTGGTGAAGCAAGGCCCAGGACGGCTCGGGGCTCGCTGCCCTGTCGTACACTCCGCAGGGAAACCTGGGCTGGAGGCGTCGGTGGGGCTGACCGTGCAGTTCGCCGGGTTCCTCTTCGACGAAGATCGACGCGAGCTGCTCCGCGGCCGTGAGCTGCTGCACCTCGAGCCCAAGGCCTTCGACCTCCTGGCCCTGCTGCTGTCGCGCCGCCCGAACGCCGTGTCGAAGACCGAGATCCACGAGGCGATCTGGGCGGGCGCCTACGTGAGCGAATCGTCGCTCCCGGGCCTCGTCGGCGACCTGCGCGCGGCGCTCGGCGACGATCCGAAGGCTGCTCGCTTCATCCGGACGGTTCCGCGCTACGGCTACGCCTTCTGCGGGGAGGCCGAGGGCGGCGCTCCACCCGCGCCCCTGTGGACCGCCCAGTGGGCCTCGCACGTCGTCGCCCTCCCGGACGGCGAGCACTTGATCGGCCGGGGCGAGGATTGCCGGATCCGGAGCGACTCGCCGCGCGTCTCCCGCCACCACGCGCGGGTGCGCGTCACGCCCGAGCGGCTCGTCGTCGAGGACCTCGGCAGCCGGAACGGAACCTGGCTGAACGGCCGCCGCATCACGGGCACGGCGGAGCTCAGCTCCGGCGACGCGGTGCGCGTCGGCCCCGAAGAGATCCGCTTCGTGACGGGAAGCCCCGACGAATCGACCGTCGCGGACTAGCGGCGAGGCCGGTCCCTACTCCTCGCGAAGGGCCAACAGCGGGTCGGCCATTCCCGCGCGCCAGGCCGGCACGAAGGCCGCGACGGCCCCGACGGCGAGCAACGCCGCCCCTGCGGCAGCGAACGCGACGGAATCGACCGCGCTCACGCCATAGAGAAACGACGACAGCAGCCGCGTCAGCAGGGCCGCGCCCGCCCACCCCGCGACCACCCCGGTCGCGACGAGCACCGCGCCGTGCCTCACCACGCGAGAGACGACGCGAGTGCCGGGAAGCCCGAGCGCCACCCGAATCGCCCAGTCCCGCCGGCGCCTCACCGCATAGTGGGCAACGACTCCATAGACGCCGGTCGCGCCGAGCACGAGCGAGAGCGCCGTCATGAGCGAGAGCAGGACGACGATCTGGCGCGCCGGGCCGATCGCTATCTCGTGCACGCGGTGCAGGATCGTCGTCTGCTGCACCGCGGCGGTCGGGGCCACGCGCGCGATCGTTCGCCGAGCGGGCTCCAACAGCGTGGTCTCGTCGATGCCGGGCTGCGCGCGCAAGACCAGGGATTGGGCCTCGTCGATCCACGGCATTTGCGCGAGCGCGACGTAGCGCACGGGCTCGGGGGCGTCGGTTAGCCGCGTCTCGGCGGCGTCGGCGACGATGCCGACGATGCGTGACGGCGCAGCCCCATCGCCGCCCAGCAGCTTGCCGATGGGATCGACGCCGGCAAAGTACTTCCGCGCCAGCGCCGCGTTGATGACCACCGCTCGCTCGGCGCCTTGTCGATCGCCGTCGCCGATCGTGCGGCCCTGGCGAAGCTCGACTCCGAGGCTCTCGAGATAGCCCGGGGTGACGATCCGGTACTCCGTGGCCAGCTCCTGGAGGCCCGGTTGGTCGGCGATGCGGAGTCCCATCCGGTAGCCGCCCCCGCGCAAGGGCAGCTGCTGTGCCGCGGCGGCCGACTGAGCGCCAGGGACTTCGCCCAGCGCGCGGACGAGATCGGTCCACGCTTGCTCTTGCTGCGCGCGATTCCCTACACCGCGAAGCACGACGTCCACCACGGCCACCCCCTGCGTCCGGACGCCCGGCTCGACGCCGTACAGGTTCGCGACGCTGCGCGCGAGCACCGTGGCGCCCGCAGCCATCATCACGGCGAGCGCCACCTGGGCGATCACGAGAACGTTCTCCAGGCGTCCGCCCCGCCCCTGGATCCCGCCCGTTCGCTTCCGGCTCAAGACGCCGCGGAGGTCGCCGCGCCACAGCGAGACGGTCGGGACGAGGAGGACGAGCAACGCGGCCGCCATCGCGATGGGCATCGCCGTCGCGAACACGCGCCAGTCCGGTGTCGCCGACTCGGCCCAGGCCCCCAGCGGGAGCGCGCCGCTCAGGACGGTGATGCCCGCCCAGGCGAGCGCCGCGCCGATCGCGCCGGCGCCCGTCGCGACGAGCAGCATCTCGACGAACAGCTGCTGCGCCAGGCGGAGCCGCTTCGCACCCAGGGCCGCGCGGACGGCAAACTCCGTGGCCCGGGCTTCGACCTGTCCGAGCACGAGCGCCGCGACGTTCGCACACCCGATCAAGAGAATGAGCACCATCGCGGCGAGCGTCGCCAGGATCGCCGGCCGCATCGGGCCGAGCAGGTCGTCACGCACCGGCGTGATCCGCGGGCTCCGCGTCTTGTCCCACTGCGCGGCATAGACGAAACGAGCGCCGAGCATCGCCGCGAGCTGCGCCGCCTCTGCCTCCATCGCCCGGACGTCCCGGTCGGGCGCGACTCGTCCCACGAGCGTCGAATTCCAGTTGCGCGATCCCGGCGTCAGTGGCTCCGGGATCCAGGCGCGGACCGCCGGATCGGGGAACCAGAAGCCGCGCGGCATCACGCCGACGACCGTCCGTGGTACTGCATCGAGCGTCACGCGAGCGCCGACGACCGACGGACTGCCGCCCAGCTCCTGCCACAAGCCGAAGCTCAGTATCGCGACCGGTTCGGCGTGAGGGACGTCGTCGCCCGCAATAAACCCGCGGCCGAGAACGGGGCCCGCGCCGAGAACGTCGAAGAGCTCGGCCGATGCGCTAACGACGCGCACGAGGCGCGCCGGCCCGTCGCCTTCGCGGACGATCACGTCGCGCTGGCGGAACAGGGCGACCTGGCGGAAGCCCGGGACGCGCCCACGAATGTGGAGGTACTCCTCGTGGGTCCAGTCTGTCTTTTTCCAGAAGACGCCCAGCTCGCGCTCGTGGGCGAACGGAAGCGGGGCCAGCAGCACGCTGCGAGCCACTCCGTAGACCGCGGCCGTGCCGCCTATGCCGAGGGCGAGGGTCAGTATCGAGAGGAGCGCGTAAGCCGGCCGCCGCCGGAGCGAGCGAACGGCATAGCGGCCGTCCTGGACAAGCTGCTCGATCCATTGCCATCGCCAGACGGCGCGGGCGTCCTCTTTCGCCAGGGCCACGTTGCCGAACGCCAGCATCGCCTGACGACGCGCTTCCTCGGGCGCCATTCCGCGATCGATGTTGTCCTGCGTCTCGCTCTCGATGTGATCGCGGATGTCGTCGTCGAGACCGTCCAACGCTCGTCGGGCGCGCTTCATGGCGTCACTGCTGTCCGGCCGGGCGAAGGATGCGGCCGACGGCTCGCGCCAGCGCCTCCCACTTGCTCGTCTCGACGTCGAGCTGCCGGCGACCCTTCGGCGTCAGCCGATAGAACTTGGCGCGCCGGTTGTTCTCCGAGGTGCCGTCGTCGAAGGTGACGAAGCCGCGCTCGATCAGCCGGTGCAGCGCGGGATAGAGGGATCCCTGCTCCACCAGCAGAACGTCGTCCGAGCCGCGCTCGATCGCCTTGGCGATCGCGTGGCCATGGGCCGGACCGAAGCGCAGCGTGCGAAGCACCAGCAGGTCCAACGTGCCCTGCAGCAGCTCGACGCGCTCCGGACTACGCCTGGTAGACATTCTAGGTGAGAGGATGCGGCCGGCTCACCTAGAATGTCAAGGCGAAGCGCCGACTCCTTCGAACAGGTCCGTCTCGCGTGCGCGCCCGCCGTTGACGAGGCTCATGGCGCGATAGAAGGACTGGCGACCCCAGAGTGCCCGGTGATGCTCGGGCGGCAGCTTCGCGAGCGGCAGGTAGGCCGCGAGCTGCGATTCGTGGCACGACACCGCCTGCCAGACGGCGGGCCAGACCTCCGTCGTGTCGATCGTCGTGGTGATCGCCCAGTCCGGCCACGGCGTCGCGTGCCGTTCGACCCCGTCGACCCTCGTCGACAGGGTCTGGACCGCCGCCTGGTAGGCGCTCCACATCGAGTCGGGCCAGGCGAGGTAGTAGAGCTTCGAGACGGAATGCGCGCCTGCTCCGGCGGCCGCCATCACCGCCGCGGTCGTGAGCTGCGCGATGGCGACGTGATCCGGATGTCCGTAGGCGCCGTCCGGGCCGAACGTCACGACGACCTCGGGACGATGCTGACGCAGCTGGCCAGCGATGCGCGCGATCGCCTCCCGCGGATCGGCAGAGTCGAGCTGCCCGTCGCGGTAGCCGAGGAGCGCGACGTCGCGGATGCCCAGCGCCGCCGCTGCGGACCGCAGCTCCGCCTCCCGGATTCTCGCCAACGCCTCGGGCCCGGGATGCTCGGGCCCACCCGCGCGATGCCCGCGAAAACGGCCCGCATCCCCGCGCGTGGCGGTGACCAGGAAGACGTCGACTCCCTGTGAAGCGTAGCGGGCGAGCGTGCCGCCGAACCCGAGCGACTCGTCGTCTGGGTGGGCCAGCACGGCCATCAGCCTGCGAGCCGCCCGGGAGCTCATCGTGTGCCGCCTCTCACTTCGTGATCACGGTCTCCAGGTACTCGCCGTTGACGACGAGCCCTTCTCCACCCTGGCTCAGGGACCGCAGCAGCGCCAGCAAGTCGCTCTCCAAAGCGGCCTGCCTCTCCGCGTCGAGCGCCAGGAACGCCATGTGGGTGGGCCCATAGTACGCGCGGAACACCTCCACCCAGTGCTCGGGCGACTTGTAGCGGAACGCGAAGGAGCGAGCCGTGTGCTCGATCTTCTCGGCACCCGGGAAGAGCGCGCGAACGTGAGCCTCGCTGCCCCACAGCAGCGGAGACTGGACTCCAGGCGCCGGCGGAACGTATCCGGCGACGAGCCGGAACAGCTGCCCGATGAAGCCCGCGGGGGTCCAGCTCGCGAGGCCGATCCGGCCCGCCGGCCGGCACACCCGCAGCATCTCGGCGGCGGCGCGCTGGTGGTCGGGCGCGAACATCACGCCGAACGTCGACAGCACGACGTCGAAGCTCGCGTCCGGATACGGCAGCGCCTCGGCGTCCGCCACCTGGAAGTGGACGTTCGCGAGCCCTTCGGCGTCGGCGCGCTGCCGGCCGCGCTCGAGCAACGCCGGGACGTAGTCGGTCGAAGTGACGCTCGCGAAACGGCGCGCCGCCGCGAGCGTCGCGTTGCCGTTGCCGGCCGCCACGTCCAGCACGCGATGGACGGCGCGCACGTCGGCGGCTTCGCTCAGCAGCTCGCCCACGATCTGGAGCGTCGTGCCGATCACGGCGAAGTCGCCGGACGCCCACGTCGCCTGCTGCCGCGCCTTCACCGCGCGGAAGCGATCCGCCTCGACCTTCGCGTCGAAAGAGACCGTCGTCGCCATGGCTGCCTCCTCGTTACCGGCTGAATGCTTCGAGCGCGGCGCGGATCCGCGCGAAGTGGTGATAGCTGTGACGGACGGCGTGGTCCTCGAGGAAGAACTGGCAGGTCAGCGGGGCGTCCGCGTTGAGCGACACGGTGTCGGCCCGATCCAGCTCCTCGTCGCCGAGGCTTCGAATCGCCGCGGCCGCTGCCGCGCTGTTGCGCTCGAGCAGCTCGAGCGCAGCCTCCTTCGTCACGGCGTGGTGCTCCTTCGCGTGCTGGGCGTTGATCGCGTGCACGTCGTCCCAGCTCACGCCGGCGATCGGCTTTCCCGCGGCCAGCGTCTGCGCCAGCTGGATCTCGAGCGGGTACATGGACGCCACGTGATGGACGACGACGCCGATCGGCCGCCCGTCCTTCGGAATGCGCACCCCCCAGTCCTGCGGGCCGAGCGGGCTCGCGAGCGCCGCGAGCGCCAGGGCGCCCTGCTCGAGCCGCTCGGCGAGCGCATTCGCGCGCCGCGTCGGCGACGCGATCGCGACCTTGGAGCTCTGTGAGACGACGCTGGCCATGGCTTGTTCCTCCCCTGCGCGCTCGAACGGCGCGCAAGAACCCAATACGTGAGGTATCGTGGTGCGGCGGATCGTCAGCGTCCGATTCGCATGGCAGGCCGTCCATATGAGCGAACCACTTGCTCCTCCGTCCGAGCCGGATGCTCAGGCGTCCGAAACGCGGGGTGGTGCGGCTTCGGCCGACGTCCTGTCGGACGTCCTCCGGTCGGTTCGTCTCACCGGGGCAGTCTTCTTCGACTGGGCGATGAGCTCGCCCTGGGTGGCGGAAGCGCCCCCGGCGAGCGAGATCGCGGGCCGCGTCATGCCCGGCGCGCAGCGCGTGGTCGAGTACCACCTGGTCGCGCGGGGCGAATGTTGGGGGAACGTCGTCGGCGAGCCGCCGATCCGGCTGAAAGCCGGCGACCTGATCCTGTTCCCTCAGGGCGACCCGCACGTCCTGTCGAGCGCGCCCGGCATGCGCGCCGCGCCCGACATGAAGCTGTTCTCCCGGCCGCGAACCCCGTTGCCGCGCGTCGGCGAGGCCGGTGGCGGCGGCCCGGACCGCACCCGGCTCGTCTGCTGCTTCCTCGGATGCGACGAGCGGCCCTTCAATCCCCTGCTGTCCGCGCTGC
>Ga0111539_10001343_pt1 | contig 32787 bp, 22 predicted proteins | sample RhiMethybrSRZTD1_FD_79667 | JGI IMG/M metagenome (GOLD analysis project Ga0111539, IMG submission 79667) | Populus rhizosphere microbial communities from Tennessee, USA - Rhizosphere MetaG P. TD hybrid SRZTD1 (version 2) (version 2) | ecosystem: Host-associated > Plants > Roots > Rhizosphere >...
GCCCATCGCGCGCAACGTTGCCCCACGTCAAGCCGCCGATACCCTGTGCGTCGTTCGTCGCGTCGGGCACCGTGAAGAGCGCACGTGGCGTTCCCAGCTTGAGCGCAGGCGAGGCCGTGACGTCCACGGCCATCACGGCATGCTTGGGCGCCAGGTAGTACAGCTCCTGCCCGTCCTGCTTCCACGAGATGCCCAGGCCGATTCCGAAGCTCGGGTCACCCTGAACATGCTGCGCCGTCTCGCCGGTCTTGCCAGCGGCGAGGTCCAGCGTCCTGACGTAGATGCCTTGCTTGGGTGATTCGGCCGTCTCGGTTGACTGATAGGCGACCAGACGACCGTCGGGAGAGATGCGCGCGCCGTTGATCGGAAGATCGGAGCGCATGATCTCGATGGGCTTAGGTTCCGGCGTCACCGGCAGCGCGAACAGCCGGTTCCCTGCAAGTTGTTGCGAGTAGTAGATCAGGTATCGCCCATCTGCTGACCAGTCGGTCAGCGTGAGCCCGAAGCCAGGCAGCCGAAACACGAGTTCCGGTGTGCCGGCACCGTCGGCGCTGACCTTGTAGATCAGTTCGCGATCGGTCTTGCGGACGTGATACGCGATCTGACGTCCGTCAGGCGACCAGACGGTGCCCGTCACGACATCCTCAGGCTCGTTCGCCGCGAGCTGGGCGCTCTTGCCTGTGCTCGCGTCGATCACGTGCAGCGTTCGCGTTTCTTTCACGACGGCCACTCGCGAGCCATCGGGCGACCAGATCGGCGATGTGTACACACCGCGGTCGAGCGTTCGCACGACCTTGCCGCTGCGATCGAACACGGTGAGGCTGTACGAGGCAATTCGCGGAATCAGAAAGCGCTGCCCGTCGGCGGCCACGGCGTAGGTGTGGTAGTTGCTCGGGTGATTGAGGTTCACGTATCCGCTCTCGAACAGCGCGCGCGGTTTGCTCGGCTGCAGCGTCGAGCCCGTGGCGTTGATTTCGACAGCCATCATCTGGCCGAACGTCCCGCGGCTCAGGAAGTAGAGCTCCTTCGAATCGCCACGCCACCGCACAAAGGCGGCACCGTTTTCGGTGCCGACCTTCCACAGGCCTTCGCCGCTCGGAAACGGCTTCACAAAAATCTGGTTTTGCGAATTGAACGCCACCCACTTGCCGTCGGGCGAGATCTGCGCGTGCGTATTCGGCCGGTCGTGCAACGGCCGCGCTGCGCTCGGATTCTTCACCGGCATCACCCACTGGCCGGCACCGCTCGCCACCCAATAGACGATGGACTGGCCGTCGGGGGACCAGGCCATCGGCATCTTGCGACTGCCAGACTCGTAGAGCAGCTCTTCTCGGCCGCCGCTCACGCCCTTCAGGTAGAGTCCCCACTTGCCGTTTCGCAGCGACGCGAACACGATGCGGCTGCCGTCCGGCGAGAAGATTGGACTGCTGTTCTCCTGAGTGCCGGTGGCGTCAGTGGTGAGACGGGTCATCTGGCCCTTGGTATCGATGAGCCAGATATCACCGCCGAGACGATCGTGCTGATGGATGGCTACTCGCCCATCGGTCGTCACATCGGGACCGCGATAGGCGCCGGGAGGACCGACTGGCTCGATCGTTTTGCCCGTCCGATCGACCCAATAGAGCTGAAGCGGAAGCTCCTGGCTGGATGCGGCCGGGGGCGCGAGTGCGAACGCGGCCATAACGAGGGCCGTCGCCAAACCCAGTGGCACCACGGGGAACCGATTGTTCAGACGCATGTCAGGCCCCTCTGTGGAAAGCAGAAGTGATACCGATTGGACGGGAAATCGCTGGAAAGGTTTGACCCTCTCTCGAGGCGCGTTCGCCTTCGGCTGAATGAACGTTTGTCAGTACACCGGAATCTGTCGAGACGGGACAAGGAGGCAGGTCGTGGCGAAAGCCTCAAATGGCAAGAAGACGAAGGAGCCAGCATCGCGGGCTCCGAACCGCAAGTCCATCGAAGACGTGCGGATCGCCCCGGAGGAGCGCCTCCGTCTCTACAGTCTGCGCCGCGCGCTTCCAGGCAGGTTCCAGCAGAAGGCCGGCCTGCAGATCCCCTTTGTGACCTACTTTCAGGATCCGTTCGTGGCCAAACTGGATCCAACCAAGGGGTTCAACGAGAAAACCTTCGTTGACTGGGAACCGGGTCTGGGCGATGGGCCGACCAGCTCGCGGTTTGCGGTGGTTGACTACAACGCGGACACGGGACGTCTGGAACCTGCGGCCGTTTGGGATCTGGAAACCGAGAGATTCCTTGGGCCGGACGCGAAAGCGCTGGAGAGCACGGATTCGACCAGCTTTCAGTTTCATCAGGTGAGCGTGTGGGCACTGCTGAAGTGCGCGCTCGACTTCTTCGAGGATGCGTCCGCACTCGGGCGCACGATTCCCTGGGCATTCGAAGGGAATCGGCTGATCGTCGTCCCGCACGCGGGCTATGGCGAAAACGCCTACTACGATCGACTCAGCAAATCGCTGCAGTTCTACTACTTCGGCACTGAAGACAACACCGTCTACACCTGCCTCTCATCCGACATCGTCAATCACGAGTTCGGCCATGCGGTCCTCGACGGGATTCGTCCGCTGTTCAACGAGAGCAGCCATCCACAAACCGGCGCGTTCCACGAGTTCATGGGCGATCTGACGGCGATCCTCCTGACACTCAAGAACAAGACGTTGCGCCAGCAACTGGCGGAGGCGGCAGGCGGGAAGTTCGCTGACGCCACGAACCTCTCGTCTCTTGCCGAGGAATTCGGCCAGGCCGTCCAGGGCCGGCCCTATCTGCGGACCGCACTCAACCCCGATACGATGGGCACACTGGCGAACGAGACGAGCCCGCACCGGCTCTCCGGCGTGCTCACCGGGGCGATGTTCGATGCTTTGATCGCGCTCGGCGAACATTATCAGGAGGACGGGGAAGACGACGCGGACGAGGACTCTGCTGAGCCGAAAAAACCGCCGAGCCCGGTACAGATCTTCTGGCGCGCCGCCGATCGTTTCAATCGCACTGCGATCCAACCGCTCGACCTCTTGCCCCCTGCAGACGTGACGTTCCGCGACTATGCCCTTGCCGTCTGCCGCTCGCAGCAACTGTCCGATCCGATGGACCCCGAGGAGTACTACAGCCTGCTGATCAAAGTGTTTCGCAAGCGGGAGATTCTGACCGCCGAAGACGAAGCGCTGCTGAACGAGCCCCGATATCTCCTCGAACGCCTGTCGCTCAGCGTTTATCACAGCGTGGACGACATTTCACGATCACGCGCGTCCGCGTACCGATACCTCGACGACAACCGTGAGCAGTTGCTGATCCCGGCCGGCCGCGACTTCTTCGTCGCGGACCTCTACGACGCAAAAAAGTGGGGCCGAGAGAACCTGCCGTTGCCGCGCGAGATCGTCCTCCAATATGCCTGGCGCGAAGAAATCCCGCTGGAGGGCGAGCGCTTCGGACGATTTGCAGGGCGATTCACCACGATGCTGTGCGGCGGCACGCTGGTCTTCCGACAGGACGGCAACGTTGTCTCCTGGATGATGAAGCCTGGCTCGCAGCCGTTTGGCGGCAAGTGGAGCCACAAGGGCAAGCTCGCGCAACGCTGGCTCGAGGCGCAGAAGGAAGGCACCGAGAGGCGCAGGTTTCTGCTGGATACCTTGGCGGCACAGATCGCCGCGGGACGTGTCGGCGCTCTGCTCGGATCTTCGAGGGGAGTGGCGGGCGGCCTCATGCCGCCGATGACGGCGGACGAAGACGGCGCCTTCGTCCGCTTCCAATGGTCGCCGCACCTCCATCTGTCGGAAGACGCACACTTAGCCAGCGAAGAAGAAACGGGAGCGCGTCAATGGGAAATCAGCTGCTGATCCGGGCCTACAACGTCGGCTGCGGCGATTGCATCTACGTGCGGATTCCCGGGCCGAACGACGGGTTCCACATCCTGATCGATTGCGGCAAGAAGGGCGACGATGTGCTGCTCAAGAAGGCGATCCAGCACCTCGCAACAGAGCTGCCCGTCGGATCGAAGCCGGCCAAGAGACGGCTGGATCTCATCGTCGCCACGCATCGGCATGAAGACCACATCAAGGGCTTCGATCCAACGCTGTTCGACAACATCGAAGTCGCGAACATCTGGCTCAGTGCGGCCATGAACCCGGAGCATCCGCAGGCTGAGGGGGTCAACACCCTGCACGCACTCGCGACACGTGCGATGCGCGAATTGACCGACAAGGGTCAGGCATTCAGCCCGGAGGTCGAGATGCTGGCGTCGATGTACGGCGTCAGCAACGATGCCGCCGACACACTGCTCATGAAAACGCTGCCCGAGAAAAACGGCATCAAGCCCAAGTACGTGCGCTCGGGCATGAAGCATGACCTCGCGCTTCCACCTGACACCAAGATTCATATCCTGGCGCCAGACGAGAATATCGATAAGTTCTATCTCGGGGATCTCAACGCAACGCTTCAAGCCTTCCACGGTCTGACCGACAAGTTGTCTCCGGCGGCCGCAGCCGGGGCTGTAGAGACAGATGCACAACCCGCCAACATCAGCGCCACCGACTTCAAGGTCCTACAGTCGCGGATGCTCTCGAACGGCCTCGCGTTCGCGGCGAAAGAGTCGTCGATTCAGAACAATCTGAGCGTCGTCCTGCTGATTGAGTGGAAGGGACGACGACTCCTCTTCGTCGGCGATGCGGAGTGGGAGGGTGAGTTCAAGGAAGGCAAGCACAACGGCAGCTGGAACGTGATGTGGGAAATGCACCGGGAGACGCATCTGAAAGCGCCGCTGGACTTTCTAAAGATCGGACATCACGGCAGCATCAACGCCACACCCCCGCCGGAACGACCGAAATCCAAGAAGGCCGTTGAACACGACGTCTACACGATACTGGACACCATCCTGCCCGTACCGAAGGACGGAAAGAAGCCCACGGCTCAGGCGATCGTGTCTACCGAGCGGGAGTTCTACAATCCGATTCCCGAGTGCAAGCTGCTGGTCGATCTCGCACGCCGTGTCAGCAACACGCGTGACTACGGAAAGCGTCTCGCAGCGAAAGGCATCGATCCCAAGACAGTCTGGGCGACAACAAAAGCGAAGAAGAACAAGTTCTTCGAAACGTACGAGCAGGAGTTCCTGAATCAGCTGCAGCCCTTGCGCACAGACCTGGAGTTCGTCACCGAAGAGCGCGATTTCATCGACGTTGAAATCTCTCCGGCGTGAGGTTCACTTACGACGCGGCGAGGTGCTTCAACTTGTCGGGATTCCTGACGACGTAGATCGCTGTGACCATGTCGCCATCGAACTCGAAGGCGTTGGTCTGAACCAGCCCTTTCGGGCCACTCAGAATGAGACCGGGCAGTCCGTTGATCGTCTCGAACTGCGCCGTCATGTCGTCGGTGAAGCCCTTGCGGGCGACGCCGGTCAGGAAGGCGGCGACACGGTCAGCACCTTCGATGACGTTGAGCGCGGCCGGCACCTTCCCACCGCCATCGGTGACGATCTTCGCATCGCGTGCCAACATGCGCATCAGCGTCTCGGTATCACCCGACCTTGAGGCAGTGATGAACGCCGACAGGATCTCCGCGTGCTTGGGATCGACGGCGCTTGACGCGCTGCGTGGCGGCGCAACACTGCTGGGCCGCGCCTCGCGCACACGTGTTCGCGCGCGGCTCGCCAGCTGACGACAGGCCGCCTCGTTGCGATCGAGCGCCGTCGCCACCTGCGTGAACGAATAGTCGAACACGTCGTGGAGTAGAAACGCTGCGCGCTCGAGCGGAGAGAGCCGGTCGAGCGCCAGCAGCAGCGCCACCGACAGATCCTCGGCCAGCTCGGTCTGCGCATCAGGCGCGAGTGAGGTGGTGTCAGTCACGGGATCTGGCAGCCACGGCCCGACATACTCCTCACGCCGCACCCGCGCCGACTTCAACACATCCAGACAGATCCTCGTGGTCGTCGTCATCAGGAACGCTCTCGGCTCCTCGACGCTCGCGCGATCGGCGTCGTGCCAGCGCAGATAGGCTTCCTGCACCGCGTCCTCGGCCTCGGCCATCGAGCCGAGCATGCGATAGGCCAGTCCGAGCAGACGCCGGCGATGCGGCTCGAAACTCGCCGAGGGATCCATCGCCTTCATCGCTGTGCGGCCGCAACGGGCTTGTCGAATGCTGGCGTGTCAAACGCGAGCGGCGCGCCGCCGACGACGATGCGCGTGCAGGCCTTGCCGTGTCCCATGGCGTACTTGACGGTCGGATACATGCGCGCGGTCAGAATCGCGAAGGCGAGCGCGATCACGGCTCTCGGTCCCCACCGCTTGATGATCTCGTCGCGATAGGTATCGGCGGACGGATCGTGATCGAGCGTGGCGCGAGTGAATCGCCAGGCCAAGGCTACGTCGGGCGGCATCATGAGAGGTGTGTCAGTCAAGACCGCTCGCAGCACCTTTGGATCGATGCCCGCGCGCTCGGCCATTTGTACCCCGAGCTGCGTGCACGGTCCGCAGTCCTCGTGCCGCACTGCCGTGATGCCTGCCGCAAACAGCGCGTCCGCCGGCACATCCTTCCGATATTTGCCAAGTGACGTGGCGCGCTGGAACATCCACGCCGCGCGCGGGTCGGCGTCGATCATGGCGTGCACGTAGCTCGCATCGTAGTTCCACTGTCGCTCGAAAGCCGCTATTCCCCGCCGCATGAGCCACTTCAGCATGACGTCCTCCCGTGTTCTAACGGAAGGACGAGACAGCCTCACGGAATGTGACAGCCCTCGTGGCCTGGCGCCAGCACGTCCGCGACATGCCGTGACGGAGCCACGGCTGAGACGTCATCGTCGAGTGCACGCCTCAGCATCTGCGACAAACCGCGCCGGCAAGTCAGGCACGGGATGTGCCTATGAACTGGGCCAGTTGTGGTTGTGATTTGAGGTTGAGCATGCTTCGAAAGATTTGCCTTGGTGCCCTAGTCCTGGTCGGGATCGCTGCCGCCGGTTGTGACGATGACCCCTCGACGATACCGACAGGCACGACCGTGATCATCTACCAGGACACAAACTACGGCGGCGACGCGCGTGCCGTGCCGAACAACCAGCCCGACCTCGGAGAGCTTCCCGGCTGTGGCGGCTCGGGGGCGCACTGGGACGATTGCGTCTCGTCCATTCGCATCCCGCCCGGCTGGTCGGTCACGATCTACGATGCGGACAACTACACCGGCAACAGCATGACGTTGACGGCCGACACACCAGATCTTCACAACGTGCCGGGCCCGTGCGGCAACGACTGGGACGACTGCATCGACTCGATGCAAGTGCGCCAGCCTTAGGGCCTTGCCCGCCGGAGCGCGGAGAGCGCTCAGGCGGGCCTTCCACGCCGAAGCGCGCAGCGCGAAGGCGGGTAGGATATGGCCGAGCAATTTGAGGGCTTGGCCATGAGAATCGCTGGCTCGCGTGTCTGGCTCGTCGGTGCGGCCGTCTGCTGCGGAGCCGCCGCCTTCCTGCTGTCCGGTTCACTCCGCGCGCAGAGTCTTGCGACGCCGAGCTTCACCGACGCACAGGCCACGCAAGGCAAGACGACCTACGATCGCAACTGCCAGTCCTGTCACGGACCCAACCTCGATGACGGGGAGTTCGGACCGCCGCTGAAAGGCGTCGAGTTCCGTCTGCGTTGGGGAGCGAAGCCGATCGACGGCTTGTTCACCGAGATGATGCGGATGCCTCCCGCCGCGCCGAACTCACTCGGCGAAGACGCCTCGGTGCAGCTGCTCGCGTTCTTGGCGCGCGAGAACGGGGTCCTTGCCGGAACGCGCGCATTGTCAGGCGAGCCGGCAACATTGCGGGCCGTCGCACTGCCTGCTGCAGTCGGCGGTCCGAGCGGTGGACTGACACTCGGCGTTCCCATTCCTCCACCACCCCCGCGCGCGAATCCGACCGATCGGCTCACGCCAGTCACCGACGCGATGCTGAGCGCTCCGGCTGACGGCGAGTGGCTGACGTGGCGACGCTCGTTCGATGCACAGGGCTTCAGTCCGCTGACGCAAGTGACGCGCGAGAACGTCGGCGATCTCCGTCTGGCATGGAGCTGGGCTTTGCCGAACGGCCCCAACGAAGTGACGCCGCTCGTTCACGACGGCGTGATGTTCGTCCACGCGTACGGCGACAAGGTGCAGGCGCTCGATGCCGCGACCGGTGATCTGTTGTGGCAGTACTCGCATCGTCTGCCGCGCGGTCAGGCATCGTCGGTCAAACGCGCGATCGCGATCTATGGCACGCGTCTTTATGTGCCTACATCCGACGCGCACATCGTCGCGCTCGACGCGAAGACAGGAAAGGTCGCCTGGGACGAACCGATCGCCGATGCCAAGGCTGGCTACGGACTGACCGGCGGACCGCTGGTCGCCAACGGCAAGGTCATGGTCGGAACGACTGGACGCGCGCCAGGCGGCAATTTCATCGTCGCGCTCGATGCGGACACGGGCCGCCGCGCGTGGCGCATCAACACCATCGCGCAGCCCGGCGAGAACGGCGGCACCAGTTGGAACGGTCTGCCGATCGACAAGCGCAACGGCGCATCGGTGTGGGTGCCCGGCAGCTACGACCGCGTCCTCAACCTCGCTTTCTTCGGACCGGCGCAGACGTACGACACGGGCCCACTGCGTAATCGATCGGATGAAGGCAATGTCACGAACGACGGCCTCTACACCGATTCGACGCTGGCCATCAACGTCGATACGGGACGGTTGGTCTGGTATTTCCAGCATCAACCGAACGATCAGTGGGATCTCGACTGGGCGTTCGAGCGGCACATCCTACCGCTCCGGGTCGGCAACACCACGCGCCCGGTCGTCGTCACCGGCGGCAAGCAGGCGATCTTCGACGTGATGGAAGCGGACACGGGCAAATACGTCTTCTCGATGGATCTTGGTCTGCAGAACGTCGTCACGGCGATCGATCCCCGCACGGGCGGCAAGGTGATCGACGACACGCTCGTGCCCGGCGACGGCCAAACGAAGTTCGTCTGCCCGCACGCCGGCGGCGCGAAGTCATGGCTCCCCTCTTCGTACAACCCGAGGACCAAGATCCTCTACGTCTCGCTGGTCGAGTCCTGCATGGATCTCACGCCGGTCGCTCCGGGCGGTCGCGGCAGCCTGTCAACGGGTGTGCGGTGGAGCCTGCGGCCGCGGCCGAACAGCGACGGACTCTACGGACGCATCCAGGCGATCAATCTCGAGACGCGCAAGACGGTGTGGACCGATCGGCAGCGCGCGCCGATGACGACCGGCACGCTAGCGACCGCGGGCGGCGTCGTCTTTGCCGGCGCGCTGGATCGCACCTTCGCCGCGTACGACGAGACGACGGGCGCAAAGCTGTGGCAGGCGCGACTTGGTGACGTGCCGAGCAATGCGCCCATCAGCTACACGGTGAACGGCCGTCAGTACGTCGCGATGGTTGTAGGAAACGGCGGTGCGCAGGCAGCCACGTTCCCTGCGCTCGTGCCGGAGATTCGCAATCCGCCAGATCGCGGTGCCTCAGTGTGGGTGTTCGCGCTGCCGGAACGAGCGCGGCGCTAACGCTGTCGCGCTTGGTCCAATAGGCGAAGCCTATAATTCGCGGGTCATCTCGATCATCGTGCGGCGGAATCCGAGCTTGGCGAAGAGCCGCTGTGCGCGATCGTTTTTCTCCGCCGTGCCGAGAATCACGCGCGGAGCACCGCGCTCGCGGAGCCACTCGATTGCCGCCTCCATCAACGCCGTGCCTGTGCCAGAGCGGCGATTGGACCCTTCGACCGCGATGTCGTGAATGAACCCACACGCATCCCGCAGCTCCTTCCACGAGATCGGCTCGAGCGCAGCGTAGACGTAGCCGATCACGTCGCCGTCCTGCTCGGCGACGAAGACGACGACGTCATCATCTTTGAGCTGCCTGCCGAGAAACCACGCGTAGCCCTCAGCTGGATCGGTGCCGGGATCCATGAAGCGCTGCGGATCGAACTCGTAGTGTGTTCGCATGAGCAGCGCGCCGAGCCGCCCCAGCGCCGGAAGGTCGGCGGCGGTCGCGCGGCGAATGGTCGTCACGGAACGAGGACGTGCAGTTCGGCGCCGTAGAGCATCGTCCGATCCTGATCGCGCGCGGCCCAGGTCAGCATCGTCGCGGAATCGGCCTTCACGATCGCGTCGTGCGCCACCTTGCCGTTGACGGTGACGCGCACGGGTTTGCTGAAGTCGACCACGTCCGGCGACAGCAGCAGCGTGAACGCCTGCACGCCGCGCGTCTTCACGTCGAAGGCATTGCCGACGCGCGCGGCATCCACGCGACCCGACGGCTTCTCGTGATCGAATAGCGTCCGCTCCATGGTTGGAATCGGCTGATAGGTGTTGACGTCCTTCAGTGCCTGGTCCGACGGCCGCTTGCCAAGCCGATCGATGACGAGCCAGCGGAAGCGGTTGTAGCGATCGGTCCGTTCCGTCTCCCACGAAATCCGATCCGGGTTCGCCTGACGCGGATGCGCAGCGAGCCACGCCTCGTAGCCGGCGCGCTCCTGCGGCCACCACTCGACGTTGTGACCAGCGTCGGGATAGACCTTGAACTCGTGCGTCACCCCGGCTTTCTTGAACATCGCGACGAGCGGCTCGACCGAGGCCGCCGGATACAGCGGGTCCTTGCCACCGTTCACGATGTGGAACGGACAGTTCACCATGTTGCCGACATAGAGTTGGCCGTCCGCACCGGTGTCGGGATTGGCAATGACGAGCGGGTGGCCATTGAGCGGCATGCACGCCGACCAAGACGTCGCGTGACGCATGGCAAAGAAATACACGCCGGTGCCGCCGTCAGAGATCCCGGTGATGTAGATGCGTGACTCGTCCACGTTATAGTCACGCTTCACGCGCGCGATCAGACGCGTGATGTTCTCTACCTGACTCTCGTTCCACCACTGCGTCGTCGCCCATGCGCGTGGATGCAGCACGATCTCGCCAGCGCTCTGGATTCGATTGGCAAGCGGCCTCGCCGGCTGATCGTTCGGACCCGGAGCCTCGCGGCCGACGCCACCGTGCAGGCTGACGCGCAGCGGCCAGGTGCGCGCGGGATCGTATTCGGCGGGAATCTCGACGATGTTGTCGAGCGCGATGCCGTGATCGCGCGACGGCAGCTCCACGCGCCCCGTCTTCTGCTTCGCGTACGGCCGGCCGGCCTTCAACCGCGCGCGAATATCCTCGAAGCCAGCGCCTGACGCGACCACCTGTTTGCCAGCTTTTTCGGCATCGCCGGCATCGCCCGCATCCCAGAAGGCGTGCATCGCGGCATCGAACTTCGCCGCCGGCGATAGCGTCTGTGCTTTCAGGACAAACGCGCCGGTCAGTATCACAGCCGTCACACACAAGAGGCGATTCATGGAGCAATTCTACGCCTCCGCTTTCCGCCGAGGCTACGGCGCGACCAGGACTTGACAAGCTCAAACACGTGTTTGATACGATTGTTTTAATCCCATGAAACGTCTGCTGCGCCTGATTCCGCTGTTGGTCATCCTTGGCCTTGCCTACGGCGTCTGGTGGTACACCAGCCGGCCACCGACCTCGCTGACGCTGACCGGCGTCGTCACCACGAATCACATCGTCGTCAGCCCGCAGATCACCGGCCGCATCACCCAGCTGATGGCGCAGGAGGGCGATACGGTCAAAGCCGGCCAGCTGCTGGCGGTGCTGTCGCCCGACGAACTGCGCGAGGAGCGCGCCTTCTACACCTACAGCGCTGAAGGCGCCGGCTCGCAGGTCGCGGAAAGCGAAGCGGCGCTGCGGCTGCAGGAGCGGCAGAGTACGGATCAGATCGCACAGGCCGAGGCGACCCTGGCCTCGACCGAATCGCAGCTCGCCGCCACGCAGGCCGAGCTCGAGAACTCGAAGGTCGTCTACGAGCGCACGCAGCGGATGATGAAGGAAGGCGTGGACACGGCGCAGGCGCTCGACACCGCGCGGACGAACTACGACGTCAACAAGTCCCGGCTCGCGGCGCTGCTCAAGCAAATCGAGGCGCAGAAGGCGGCCGTCGCGCTCGCCAAGTCGAGCGCCGAGCAAGTCGCAATGCGGCGCAGTCAGGTGGCGTCCAACCGCAAGCAGCAGGCCGCGGCCGCCGCGCAGCGGGCCAGGGCCGACGTGCGTCTCGCCTACACCGAGATCCACGCGCCGATCGACGGCATCGTGGATGTCCGCGCCGCACTGCCGGGCGAGGTCGTCAACCCTGGGCAACCGGTCGTCACGCTCATCAACCAGGATGACCTGTGGGTGCGCGTGGATATCGAGGAAACCTATATCGATCGCGTGCGCAACGGCGACAAGCTGACCGTACGCCTGCCGTCGGGGGCCGAGCGCGAGGGCACGGTGTTCTATCGCGCGGCCGACGCGGGCTTCGCCACGCAGCGCGATGTCAGCCGCACCAAGCGCGATATCAAGACGTTCGAGGTTCGGCTTCGACTGGACAACAAAGATCGACGGTTGGCGGTCGGAATGACGGCCTACGTGTTGTTGCCATTAATTTGACGGGTCCAAAGAACAGGACCCGCCCTACGCTGATGAGTAACGCAATAGAAGTCCGGGAGATCGTCAAGAAGTTCGGCGACTTCACCGCCGTCAACGGCGTCAGCTTCGACGTCAAGGACGGCGAGATCTTCGGCCTGCTCGGACCGAACGGTGCCGGTAAGTCCACGCTGATCCGCATGATGGTCACGCTGCTGCCGCCGACGAGCGGCACCGCGACGATCAACGGCTTCGACGTGACCAAGAAGGCCGACGATGTTCGCCGCTCGATTGGCGTGATTCCGCAGGCGATGACCAGCGACCTCGAGCTCAGCGTCTACGAGAACCTCCTGATCTTCGCCAAGCTGTACGGCGTCCCACGCGAAACGCGCACCAAGCTCATTGCGGAACTGCTCGAGGCTGTGGAACTGACCCAGTGGGCCGACAAGCCGGTCAAAAACCTCTCAGGCGGCATGCGTCGTCGCGTCGAAATCGCGCGCGGTCTGGTGCACGAGCCGCGCGTGTTCTTTCTCGACGAGCCGACGACGGGTCTCGACCCGGTATCGCGCACGGCGGTGTGGGGCATGCTGCGGCGCATCAAGTCGCAGCGCGACCTGACGGTGCTGATCACCACGCACTACATGGACGAAGCCGACAAACTCTGCGACCGCATCGCCATCGTCGATCACGGCAAGCTCGTCGCACTCGATTCGCCCGACGCGCTGAAAGCGTCGATTCCAGGCCGCGATCCCGCGACGGTCACACTCGACGATGTGTTCGTGCACTACACGGGACGGGATCTGCGCGACGCGCTGCAGGAGCCGTCAGCAGCCGACAGTCCATTCATGATCAGGCGTTAGACCGATATGCATAGGACCTGGGCCATCGTCGAACGAGAGATGCGGCGCTTCAGCAAGAGCCCGATGATGATCGTCATGTCGATGATCTTCCCGCTGATGCAGCTGGTCGTGCTGGGCTACGCCTTCGGCGGCAACGTCAAGCATCTGAAGCTGGCGATCGTCGATCAGGACCATGGCGTGCCAGCGGTCAAAGTCCGCGAGCTGGCCTCAGCGGTATCGTCAGGTGCGCGCACCGTCGATCTGCTGGACTACACCGATTCGGGACAGGCGCTGACGGATCTGCGCAACGGCGTGGTGAACGGCGTGTTGACCATACCGCCGGATTTTTCGCGACGGGTGCTCACCAACAATGCGCCGCGCGTCGCGCTGATCTCCGACAACACCGATACCTTCGTCTCGGCCTCTCTCGGCGCCACGGTCGGCGGCTTCATCAGCCAGATGAACGCCCCTGAGACGCCCGTTCGGGTCGTCGGTGGGGCGGGCCTCGACATCGTCGAGGTGTATCCGTACGTTCCGTACATTCAGTACCTGCTGCCGGGTTCGATCACGATGTCGATCTTCATGATGGTGATGATCGGCGGCGGCATCATCTTCATCGACGACAAAGCCCGCGGCCTGCACGAGGGGTACCTGGTCACGCCGATCACAAAGCTCGAATTGGTCGCTGGCTTCAACATCTCGGGCACCATCAAGGCCGTGTTGGCTGGCGCCGCGATCACGGTCATCGGCTCGATCATCGCCGGCGTGCCCAGCCCACTCGATCCGGTACGCCTGCTGCGGATGATGCTGGTCATTTCGATCACCGCGTTCGCGCTGATCAGCCTGATGTTTCTGCTGATGGTGCGAGTCTCCGACCCGCTGATGCCTCGGATGATGTTCGGACTGCTGAACACGGTGTTGTACTTCCCGAGTGGGGCGGTGTACCCGCAGCAGGGCTTCCCGAACTGGATGCACGTGATCGCCGTCGTGGACCCTTTCACCTACTCGGTACACGCGTTCAAGAGCCTGCTTCTCAAGAACACTGGCTTCAGCGCAATTGCTGGGGACGTCGCATATCTCCTGGTGTTCTCGGTCATCGCCATGACTGCGGCCACCGCTCTATTCAAACGGACTCTCTGACCGTGGACGAACGCGATCGCGAGACTCGGGAGCGGCTACTCGAAAGCGCGACGCGGCTCTTTGCTGAACGTGGCTTCGCGAAGGTGACGGTGCGTGAGATCTGCAAGGCCGCGCGCGCCAATGTCGCCGCCGTGAACTATCACTTCGGCGGCAAGACCGGCCTCTATCAGGAAATCGTGCAGTCGGCGATCCGGACGATGCACGGGACCACGCAGGAGATTCAGAAAGCGGGAGAAGGACACCCGCCAGAGGAGCAACTGCGCATCTTCGTGCGCGTCTTTCTCACGCGCGTCATCCAGGCCCGTGACGGCTGGATCCATCGCTTCATGGCGCACGAGCTGAACGATCCCACGCCGGCGCTCGACCTGGTCGTCAAGCAGGTGATTCGTCCGCGCATGGCGTATCTCGGCAGCGTGATCGCGGCGCTGATGGGATGCCGCTCGAGTGATGCGCGCGTCGAGCAGTGCGTGATGAGCGTCCAGGCACAGTGCCTGCTGCTGCTCAACGACAAGATCGCCAGCCGCTTCCATCCATTCCAGATCACGCCCAAGCGACTGGAACAGCTCGCCGATCACATCACGACGTTCTCGCTGGCGGGAATCAAAGCGTTGACGTAGAGCGCACGCGTTAGCGTGCGCGGGCAGCGTTACGCGTGCACGCCGGGCGCCTCGTGACCCGTGCGCGCGACATACTCGACGTAGGACCCCTGATAGAAGTGCGGCTCTTTCTCGACGCCGGACTCCCCTCCCAGCTCCACCACTCGGTTACTGAGCGCGCGCAGGAAGGCCCGATCGTGCGACACGAACAGCATCGTCCCATCGAAGTCCTTGAGCGCGTCGATGAGCATCTCCTTCGTGAACAGATCGAGATGGTTCGTCGGCTCGTCGAGCACCAGGAAGTTGGGTGGATTGAGGAGCATGCGCGCGATCACAAGGCGCGTCTTCTCGCCGCCTGACAGCGAGCGAATCTTCTTGTCGATGTCGTCGCCGGAGAACTGAAACGCGCCGGCCAGATTCCTCAGCGCACCGATCGACTCGTCGGGGAAGTCGTGCTGGAGCTGCTCCTCGATCGTGAGATCCAGATCGAGCAGGTCGACCGCCTGCTGCGCGAAGTACCCCATCTTCAGGCTTGCGCCAAGCTTGACCTCTCCGGCATCCGGCTGCAGCGCGCCGGCAACCATCTTGAGCAGCGTCGTCTTGCCGGCGCCGTTCTTCCCCATCACGCACCAGCGCTCGCCGCGCCGGATCGTCATCTTCAGCCCGTCGTAGATGACGCGACGGCCATAGGACTTGGACACACCATCAATCACGGCGACCTGATCCCCCGACCTCGGCGGCTGGCGGAAGTCGAAGTGCACCACCTTCCGTCTCTTCGGCAGTTCGATCTTCTCGATCTTCTCCAGCGCCTTCACCCGGCTCTGCACCTGCGCCGCTTTGGCGGCGTGAGCGGCGAACCGCTCGATGAAGCGCTGCTCCTTGGCGAGCATCGCCTGCTGCCTGGCGTAGGCCGCCTCGCGATTGGCTTCGCGGACGGCGCGCTCGCGCTCGTAAAAGTCATAGTTGCCGGAGTAGACCGTGATCTCGCCGCCGTCGATTTCGGCGATCTTGCCGACCACCCGGTTCATGAACTCGCGGTCGTGCGACGTCATGAGCAGCGCGCCCGGTCGCGACTTCAGGAACGACTCGAGCCAGATGATCGACTCGATATCGAGGTGGTTGGTCGGCTCGTCCATCAGCAGGACGTCGGGTGAGCCAAGCAGTACACGCGCCATCGCGACGCGCATCTTCCATCCGCCCGAGAGCAGGCCGACGTCCCCATCGATGCGCTCCTCGTCAAAGCCGAGGCCGTGCAGCACTTCGCGAGCCTGGGCCTCGAGCCCATAGCCGCCGAGGTGCTCGTATTCCTCCTGCACTTCGCCGAAGCGCGCCAGGATGCGATCCATGTCGTCAGCGCGATCGGGATCGGTCATCGCGTGCTGAAGATCTTCGAGCTCATGATGCAGGTCGCCGAGCCGCCCGCTTCCGGCAATGGCTTCGTCGAGCACCGAGCGGCCGGACATCTCTTCGACATCCTGGCGGAAGTAGCCGACGGTCAGCTTCTTCGGGACCGACACGTCCCCCTCGTCGGGTGCCTCCTCGCCCACGATCATGCGGAACAGCGTCGTCTTGCCGGCGCCGTTCGGACCGACGAGACCAACTTTTTCACCGGGATTCAGCTGGAAGGACGCATCGACGAACAGGACCTGCCGGCCGTACTGCTTCCCCACTCGCGAGAACGAAATCACACGAGCAGCTCCCCACGGCCGACGAGCACGGCACCACCACCGACGCGCACGCCGGTGATGTCGTCGGCGCTGCCATCGATCGACACGAAGATGCGGCTGGGCCTGCCCATCGCGACACCCTGACTGATCTGAATGCGTTGCGCGGAATTGCCCTTCACGATGCTGTGATGAACGAGGTAGCAGCCCAGCGGACCGGCGGCGCTGCCGGTGGCGGGATCTTCGATGATGCCGTAGTCGGGGGCGAACATGCGGCCGTAGACGGTATCGTCCGGCGACGGTCCTCCGACCGAGAACAGGAACAGCGGCAGGTCGAGACCGCATGCTTCGCACAGGCGGCCGAAGCCGGCCGCATCGGTCACCGCTCGATCGACGGCGTCGTGATTGCGCAGCCCGACGTAGAGATACGGCACGCCGCACGAGACTTCCTGCACCGGCAGATTCTCGGCGAGATCCTCGGGCTTCAGGCCGATCGCACCGGCGACGGCGGCACGCTGCGAGACGATCGGTCCAAACGTCGGCGGCCGCTGTGTCATCCACGCGAAGCTCAGACTGCCGTCCGCCCACTCGAGATCGACTGGCGTCGGCCCGATGTTCAGGCCGAACACGAATCGCTCGGCGCCTTTTTTGATCACGCCGCTCTGCGCGAGCGCGAACGTGCTGCCAATGGTCGGATGTCCCGCCATCGGCATCTCGCTATACGGCGTGAAAATGCGCATGCGGATGTCGGTGTCGGGCCGTTCGGTGGGCAGAATGAACGTGCTCTCGGAGAAATTCATCTCCCGCGAGATGCGCTGCATCTGCGCCGTATCGAGCCCCTGCGCATCGGTGAACACTGCCAGCTGATTGCCGACCAGCGGCTCATCGGTGAAGACGTCGTAGTGAAGGTAAGCGCGCGCCATACCGGCAGTATAGGAGGCGTCCGGTTGCCAATTGTTTTACGTACGCAGACGCAGCCGGCGGCCGACAGCAAGGCCCATGTGGTAGGCGCCCTCCTGCTGCAGCCAGACGTGACGCGCGTGATTGTCAGCGAGCTCGACGATCAGCATGCGCGCGTGTTCGGGGAGCGACGCGGCGATCTGCTCAACCAGTTGTTCCTGACGCTGGATGTCCACCGGCGCAAACAACTCGTCCTCGTGGATGGCCTGCAACAGCTCCTCGTATTCGGCCTCGCACTGGTCCTCGGCATCGGAGAATGAGGGCACGTGTCGCAGCTTGCCATCGAGCTCCAGCTTCCCCGCGCAACGTTCGGCAAGCTCGAGCAGTTCTTCGGAGGTCGGCATCTCTCTATGTTAGCCCTCGCCGCCCTCGCGACTATGGCGCCTTGATGGGCGAGGGGTGACGATGTTGTCGCGAATGTTCCGCGATAGAACGCAGTTGTCGTCGCCGCTCCCATCCGCAACGAGTAATTCCCCCGAATTTCCAAGGATTTTGCCCGACGCCATAGCGTTCTGGCGGCCCACCCCTTGCTACCTAGAAGAACATGCACGCGCACGCCCTTGTCGAACGAGTCCGTGGAGAATTCAACGAGATGCCGGGACTGCAGCTGACGGTTCCGCAAGCTGCCCGGCTGCTCGGCATCGAGCAGGAGGCGTGCAAAGTCGTGATCGAGACGCTCGTGGCGTCGGCATTCCTGCGACGGACGCCGACCGGAGCGGTCGTCAGAGCCGGGCGTTAGCCCCGGCCGACTCGCTCAGCCGCCTCGCGCACCAGGAAGCCCATTTTCGGGTGCGTCGGCTCGAAGTCGGGCTCAATCCCCTGCTCCCGCATCTCCTCTGACGTCGTCGGGCCAATCGACGCGACGACGCACGTCTTCAGCCCGCGGCGGACCGCGTCGCGCATGCCCATCGAATCGGCGACTTTCAGGAGGTGCACGACCTGCGTCGCGGTCGTGAAGAGGGCCACGTCGATCTCCCCGTCGCCGATGGCCCGAACGGCAGCCTCGAGCGGCGCCAGATCATCGGGTAGCGCCCATTGATAGACGGGCACGCGTGTCACGCGCGCCCCTCGCGCCTCGAGACCAGCAAGCAAGTCCGGATTCGACGCGCCGTATTCCTGCACCGCGACCCGCGTTCCGGCGAGTGGGAATTCCTGTTGCCTGGCGTCGAGCGCCGACAGCACTTCGCGCCAGGTATTCGGCTCCGGTGCGGTGAGCCATACCGGAACGGCGAGCTCGCGCAAAACGGCGACTGGCTTCGGTCCGCGCGCCAGGATCTTCGTTCGGCCGAGTGCGCGCAGAAACGCGTCGCGCGACCCTTTCACGCCCTCGACAACGGCGACGAGTGCGCGCGTGCCGACGCCGGTCAGGAGGATGACGAGATCGAACTCGTTACGTTCGAGCGCGTCTGCGAACGCGATGGCGTCGGGATTGGATTCGAGTGGCACCTCCTTCATCGAAGGCGCCGAGACAGGAACGCCGCCGTACGAGGAGACGATGGACGCCATCTCCTTCGCACGACGGCTTTCGAGAATCAGGACACGACGGTTGTCAAAACTAGGCGGCGCCAATCACCCAATTCTATTCGCCGCCGTGCAGGTACGCTTCCTCGCCGTGCATCGTCACATCGAGGCCAGTGGCTTCGTCCGACTGCGTCGCGCGCAGCGGGATGAAGAGGCCGATGACCTTGAGCAGGATGAAGCTGACGCCGCCGCTGAAGACGATCGCGGTTCCAACCGCCAGCGCCTGGATGCCGACCTGACCGGGGTTGCCGGCAATCAGGCCGTCGAACACACCGTTGAGGCTCTTCTCGGCGAAGACGCCGGTGAGGATGGCGCCAACGGTTCCGCCGACGCCATGCGCCGCGACGACGTCGAGCGAGTCGTCCAGCGAGGTCTTGGCACGAATGATCAACGCCAGGTAGCTCGGCACCGCCGCAATCGCGCCCAGCGCGATCGCGCTCATCGGGCTGATGAACCCGGCTGCGGGTGTGATCGCAACCAGACCCACGACGATGGCAGTGGCGCATCCCACCGCCGTCGGCTTGCCCGATCGCATCATGTCCAGGAACGTCCAGACAACCAACGTGGCGGCGGGGGCGAGCATCGTCGTCACGAAGGCCAGACCGGCGATTGGACTCGCGGCAACCGCGCTTCCGGCGTTGAACCCGAACCAACCAAACCAGAGCAGACCTGCGCCGAGCAGCACGGTCGGAATGTTGTGAGGAAGAATCGACGCGTGGCCGTAGTCGCTCCGTTTGCCAACGACCATGGCGGCAACGAGCGCTGCCGCGCCGGCGTTCACATGCACGACGGTGCCGCCAGCGAAGTCCCAGGCGCCCATGTCCGCGAGCCAGCCGCCGCCCCAGACCCAGTGGGCCATCGGCGCGTAGACGACCACCGACCACAGAGAGATGAAGAGGAGGTAGGCCGAAAACCGCATGCGCTCGACGATGGCTCCGGAGATCAGCGCGGCGGTGATGATGCAGAACGTCGCCTGGAAGGCCATGTAGAGCATGTGGGGAATCGTCAGCGGCACGACCGCGTCCTTGGCCTCGAGGCCGACGCCGTTGAGGAACGCGAAGCGGAGATCACCCAACCAATCGCTGCCGCCGGGGCTGAGCGCGAGGGAGTAGCCAACCAACGCCCACAGCACGCCCACGAACCCCAGGGAGATGAACGACATCATCATCGTGTTCAGGGCGTTCTTGCTGCGCACCAGCCCGCCATAGAAGAACGCCAGGGCCGGCGTCATCAAAAGCACCAGGGCCGTCGCAATCAGCATCCACGCGGTATCAGCACCTACGACCATTCGGTCACCTCGAGAAAACGCGCCTCACCTATGAGGCGCGTGGAGCCGACTCAGGCACAGCAAGCGAAGTGCCACGGCCTCCATCAGAAGTGTCGGGAAATCGCAGGATTGGAGGCAGGCGCGCATCTGATCTGCCTGAACGTACAGACATTCTTGTAGATTGAGCGAATCAGCAGACATAAATGTCTGAACGCGACGGCGAGTGAGGACCGCCGTTCGGTTCCCGGGCGGTACCGCCATCGGCCAGGCCGTAACAGCGCGGCGACGCCGTACGACATTTTTGTCTAATGTCTAAATTTGCGGATCAATTCTGTCGTTATGTGGGGAACGACCTTACTGCCCTGTCGGACTCGGCGCCGCCGCCGGGGCAAACATTGAGGGAATATGCACTGGATCGTCGTCGGCCCACGGCGTCCGGCACGCCTGCCGGCGTTCGTAGCCGGCGAGATTCACCTTCATGCGGCGGACGTCGGCTGACAGGCCGGCCTGTTCGGCCGCGGCAACGACCCCGCGTTGGACCTCGACCGCGTTGCTGAACTGTCCGACTTCCGCCAGCGCCATCGCCATCGTCTCGCCCACGGCGGTCGTCTGGTTGCCCTTGATCACGTCCTGCACGAGCGCCATCGCTCGAGCCCCGTCGCGCACTGCGGCATCGGGAGCGGCGGCCAGGAGCCGGGCGAGAGCGTGTGCGAGCTCCGGGCGGTCGGGCTGCACACGGGTACTCTCCTCGAGCCAGTCCTTCGCATCCTTGAAGCGCCGGAGACGGACGAGCGCCATCGCATACGCAAACCGCGCCTCTGCGGCCCGCGGGTTGATGCGAACCACTTCGGCGTACGCCTTCAACGAGGCGTCGAAGCGGCCGCTGTGGCGCAGCGTGTCGCCGAGGGCCATCCAGGCTTCGACGTAATTCGGGTTGTATTTCACCGCCGTCGAGAACCGTCGAATCCCTTCGTTCATCTGCCCCGAGCTGGCCATCATCACACCCAGGCTGAAGTTCGCCTTTGCTGATGCCTCGTCAAGGCCGTCGGCAGGCGCCAGCTTCGCCACTTCCTCAAAGCGCGCCATCGCTCCGGGGATGTCGCCCTGAAGCACCAGCGCTGTGCCCAGTTTGTGACGCAGCGATCGTCCGAGGGCGGTTGTGGTCGGCGCCAGCTCGACGCCTTTGCGGAAGAATCCTTCGGCGGCCTTGAAGTCGCGCGCCTCGAGCGCCCGGACGCCGCGAAGCTCGTACGACAGTCCGCTCTCGAGCGACATATCGAGATCCTGGCGGAGCCGATCGGGCACGAGGATATCGGTGTTCCGCCACAGCTTCAGATGCGCTTCGGCCTTCGCTTCGTCACCAAGCCCGCGATACGCATTGGCGAGCGGCGAGTGGATGCTGGCGGCACCCGGATCGAAGGCAAGCGCCTCCTCGAGCCGCGTGACCGCGCGCTGGTAGTCGCGGAGCGCGAGGGCAGCCTGACCGAGGCCGGCCAGCACGGCGACGTTGCGAGGTGGCAGATCGGCGGCGCGCTCGAACAATCGCTCAGCCTCATCGGGCTTGCCTTGTTCGAGCAGCAGACGCCCGAGCCAGATCAAGGCCGCGATCTCCGATGGATTGCGATCCACCGCCCGTCGGAACGACTCGATCGACTTCTCGGTCTGGCCGATGCTCTTGTACAAGTGCCCAAGGTAGTAGGGCCACCGCACGTCGGACGGCATCAGATCCTGCGCGTTGAGGTACGCGGGCTCTGCCGCCTCGAAGTACTCGGCGGCCTGCAGGAGCATTGCGTACTCGCCGTACGCATTACCCAGTTCATCTCCCGACGCGCCCGCCTTGCGCTTGTCCGTCAACGCCACGTAGCGCTGCTTGACCTGTGCCTGCACCGACGGGTCCATGCGAGCCAGGTCCGGCAGTGTGACCTCGCGGGATGCACTCGGTGGCGCCGCTGGCGTCGTCGTCTTCGAAGACCCGCACGCTGCGGTGAACACGAGCAGCACGACCGCCGCGATTCGCGCACTCACTTCGTGGTGCCCTCGCTCAGGGTGGTCCAGCGATCGACGGGGACCTCGCCGAACTCCTCAGTCTTGCCGTCCGGCCAGCTGACGCGCAGACGCACAGGATCGGTTGACGCGCCGAGACCCACCAACACGCGCGGATCGTTGGCGGACGCGTAACTGCCGTCGGATCGCGCGCGACGCCACAGCGGGCCGCCGCTCTTGCGGATCACTTCGACACGCGCGCCGATCTGGTCGCGAACCTTGGCCGGCCCGTCCGAAAGGACGGGCCCTACGACGCGCAAGCCGACCCAATGATTCTTGTTGCCGATGTTGTTGAGCAGCAGGCGCGCAGGACCCGCAGCCGTCCCGATGACGACGTCCTCGTCACCGTCGTTGTCGATGTCGCCAAATGCTGCGCCGCGGCTGACGTCGTTCAGCGTGAATGCCGTGCCTGCCCGCGGCGACACGTCCTCGAATCGCCCGTTGCCCAGATTGCGATACAGCTGGTTGAGCATTTTAAGCGGGAACGGATCGTTGACGCGCGCCTGCGCCTCGATGATCGACACGCTGCCATTGGCGGTGAGCAGATCGAGCCACGAGTCGTTGTCGTAGTCGAACCATGCCGCGCCGAAGCCGGTCTTGGCCAGGCTGGGCGGACCGAGGCCGGATGCGGCCTTGCGATCCTCGAACACGCCGCCGCCCATGTTGGCGTAGAGGATGTTCATCTGCGCCAGCCAGTTGGTGATGAAGATGTCCTCGTCGCCGTCGTTGTCGTAGTCGCCGGCGTCGATGCCCATGCTGGCTTCGGAGTTCCCCTGGCCGTTGACCGCTGCGCCTGACAGAAACGCGGTGTCTTTGAACGTCCCGTTCTTCTGGTTGATCCACAGTTGGTTCGGCTGGCCGTCGTTGGCGACGTAGATGTCGATCCAGCCGTCGCCGTTGAAGTCCGCCGTCGAGATGCCAAGCGCGGGACCGTCGGCGCCGCCGACGAGCGCGCGCGACGTGACGTCTTCAAAGGTTCCGTTGCCGCGGTTGTGATAGAGGCGATCGGGCTGCGAACGATAGCTGTTCGGTGGGCAGTAATCGTGCTGTCCGGTCACCGACAAACAGTCCACGTCACCGGCGACGCTGTACAGCAGGTAATTGCCGACGTAGAGGTCGAGCCAGCCGTCGCGGTCGTAGTCGACGAACGCGGCGGAAACGCCCCAGCCGCCGGGATTGGCGACACCGGCCTTCGCGGTTGCATCTGTGAACGTGCCGTTGCCGTTGTTGTGAAGCAGCACCGATCCTGACAGGCCGGTGCGATAGATGTCCACGAAGCCGTCGTTGTCCGCATCCGCTGCGGCGACACCCATGCCGTAGGTGGTGATGTTGATGCCGCTCGACCCCGTCACGTCGGTGAAGTGCAGCGTGCGCGTGCCATCGGCGTTGACGCGGAGATCGTTGCGGAAGAGGCGGTCGCCAAGCGGCCCTGTCGGCGGAAACGTGGCGTCTTTGATCGTCTTCTTGGCGCCGAGCATCGCGCCCTGCGTCAGGTAGACGTCGAGGTCGCCGTCGTTGTCGTAATCGAACACCCCGACGCCGGGGGCCATGATCTCCGGGTAGTACTGCTCGCCCGACATACCGTTGAAGTGGACGAATTCGAGGCCGCTCTCCTTGGCGCGTTCGACGAACCACTCTTCTGCGGGAGCCGGTGCGGCGGTGGATGGCGTGGGACTCGCGTCGCCTCCGCACGAAACCAGGGTCAAGGCAGCCAGCGCTGCCACCAGAGACTTCATCTGATCGGTTCAGCGTACAAGAAAAAGGGCCGGTCCCAAAGGACCGGCCCGTCGAAGATTGGGCCGCCTACGGCCTAAAAATCAAACGTCACGTTGAACCGCACGAAGCGCGGCATCAACAGCGTCTGCGGGTTGTACCAGGTCGATCCGGTGCCGACAAACGACTGCTGATACGTCAAGCCGGAGTTCGCGTTGAACAGGTTGTAGATATCGAGCGCGACGAGCGTCCGCGTGCGGCCGAACCTCAGGATCTTGCCGGCCCTGAGATCGACCTGGCGGATGTAGTCACCGTAGAGATCGCCCGGCACGAGCAGGTTGACCGTCTGCTGATTGTTGAGCAGCGGGATGCCGGCGATCGCGTTGGTGACGACGTAGTTGGCGTTGACGGAGGCGCCGTTGCTGGCCGAGTCGTTGCCACCGAGGCCCAGCGTGCCGGGCTTGAACTGGAAGCTGGCGGCGAGTTGCACATCCACTTTCGGAACCACATACGTAGCGAGACCACGAATCTGCGTCAGCCACGGCTCGGTGACGTGGCATGACGACACCTGCTGCCAGACGGGGGGAACACCGGTGAGCAGCGCTTCCGGCACCTTTGCCGTGATCTCGCAGTTGTCGCGAACGCCACGGCCGGTGCTCGTGCCGCCCTGGACGACGAAGCCGTTCCGCAGCCGCGCGTTCACGTTGACGTCCACGCCATGCCAGTACTGATACATGTCGCCGTAGTCGCTGGAGAAGGTCGTGTAGTTGGTCGCGGCCGAGAAATTCGTCCGCGGGTTGAACGACGTCACGTTGTAGCCGCCGCCACCGGGAAGGCTTGGATGCGAGGGCGCGGTGAACGTGTAGGTCGCGTAGTCAGCCGGCGTTGACGCGAGGTTGTCGGTCACCGTGAAGCCCTGGAACCAGCGGCGGTAGTAGCCGACCTCGACTGAGGTGCGCGGGAGCACTTCGTGCTGCACGGACGCACCGAACTGCCAGTCGGATGGACGAACGTTCCAGCCCTCGAGGATTGCCGGGTTGATGGGCGCCGCGGACAGTGGCTGGCCGAACGCCGGCTGTTGCCACGGCCCGCATTCGCCGTTGGCCACCGGGTTCATAAAGTCGCACTGCGGAGCGTAGTCGCCATCGATGCCGAGGCCACCCCGGTCGTTCCAGGTCCGATTCGTGGTCTGCGCGAATCGGGTTGGGCCGGCAGGATTCATCAGCGTGTATCGATCCTGATTGTTGGCGCTCTGCAGATACTTGCCGATGTTGACCTTCAACGACGTTTTGCCGTTGCCGAAGAGGTCGTAGGCCGCACCGACGCGTGGCGTGATGTCGTTGAACCCGGGCACGCCCTCCGTGCGCGGGAACGAGACCGGCGCCGGGCGGAACAGATCCGTACCGGTGGCGCCCTGACCCTCAGGCGACCAACTCCATGCACGGTCGTAGCGCAACGCGCCTTGCAGCGTGAGGCGATTGACTGTCCACTGATCCTGCGCGTAGATCGCGTGGTACTGACTGCGGTCGGCGCTGAAGAACTCACCCAGCCGCATCGTCAGCTGATTGGGCACGCCATTCAAGAACCGGAAGTTCAGACGCGTGGCGTTGTAGTGATTCTGGCTGTCGGTCCGGTTATAGGCCGCAATGTAGCCGACCTTCATGCTGTGCGCACCGGTCACATAGGACGCCGACGCGCGCCACGTCGTCGGGTTCTGCATATTGTTGAAGTTCCAGTCGAGCGCGCGATAGGTCAGGTTCGCGGGCATGCTCCACGGCGTGCCGTCGGCGAACGTGCCGCTCTGCGCCGCCTGCTCCTGCACCTGATTGAGGTTGAGGATTGCGCCAGGCGGCTCCATCCATCCCCACTTGCTGATGTAGGTCGAGGCGCCGGCTTCGAGCAGGAGACGATTGGTCGCCGGCGAGGTCCACGTTGCCTGCATGACACGCTGCCACGAATCGGCGTAGCCAAACGCGCCGCCGGCGGTGCCCTGCGCGCCGCTTGCGGCTTCAGGCGCGATCGACGTCGTCCCGCTCGCCACCCAATCGTCGCCGCGCTGACGGCATTTGTTCGAGGTCGTCACCATCGACGACCCGTCACAGGCGAGCTGGTTGTCGAAGAAGATGCCGACCTTGTTGCGCGGCGTGACTTGTGAGGTCAGGCGCATCGCCGTCACTGTGCGCGAGACGGCATTTCGGGCCTTGAGACTCTGGTCCGGCACGTACGTCCATGCATTCGGATTGCCGGCGTTTCGGTTGCCGTACATGCCGAGGATGTCGTCGTGCGAGCCGAAGTCCCGGTAGTTGGCAAAGAACCACAGCTTGTCTCTCACGAAGGGACCGCCGAGCGAGGCCTGCACGTCCCAGTTCTTGTAAAGCGCCGCCGGCTGGCTGAGACCGATCGACCGCAGATGATCGTCGATGTTGTTGCCCTGCGACCACTCGCCGGCCGTACTGAAGAAGCCTTGACCCGAGAACTTGTTGCCGCCGGTCTTGGGAATGAAGTTGACCAGCGTTCCGCCAACCTCGCTCTCGCCGAGACCGCCTGAGAGCGTCAGCTGCATTTCCTGCGAGTTGGCCGTGTCGATGATATAGCCCGAGGCGCCGCCGCCATTGAACGCCGACCCCGTGCTGAGGCCGTCCACGTAGGTGCGGCCCTCGTTGCCGCGCCCACCGTGGCTGTAGAAGATGCGCATCGCCGGCATCAGATCGATCTGGTTGCTGCCACCGGTCACCGACGGCACCAGGAAGATGAGCGCGTTGTAACCGCGTGTGGCCGGTAGTGCGTTCAGCGTCGAATCGTCGATGACCTGCTGGCGGCGGGTGCTCTGCACGTCGACGATTGGCGTTTCGCCGGTGACGGTGATCGTTTCCTGCAGGTCGCCAACCTTCAGATCGGCATTGATCGTGATGACGCCGACGCCGGTGACCTCGACGCCCTCGCGCTTCACGGTGGTGAAGCCGGGCAGGCTGATGGTGACGGTATACGTGCCGGGGAGCAGTTCGGTGATGCGGTACTGACCGGTGCCATCGCTGGTAGCACTGCGGATCTTCTCGATCAGGACCGGGCTGGCGGCTTCGACGGTGACTCCTGGCAGCACCGCGCCGGATGCATCTCGAATCGTGCCGGCAATCGTCGTTTGCGCCGAGGCGATCGCGGGGAACAAGGCAATGAGAGTCAACAGGACCGACGCGCGGAACGCGTAGCGCATACATTTCCTCCAACAAGAGCCAATGAGCGCGCGATCACGGACCGACCGTCCCCGCGGACTCTGCGACTTTCGCCGACGCAGGGTCGACCGTGATTTCGACTGGCGAAATCCTACTGCTAGTGTTTTTGCACTACAAGCCAAAATCCCAGACATTCATGCCTGTCTTGCATGGCCAGACCGCATAAACCCGCGGTTTTACAATCGACTTAGGTCGAGCCGGTAAAACTATTCCCTTCAGCAATGCGCCGATGACATGAGAAGAACTGACATGTCTCACGGCATGTCGAGCTTCACAACAAAGGCGGGCCCCGCCTCCAGGAGCCCGCCTTCGTCTACCCGCTCTCGCATCGAGCGTTCGTGTGATCGATCAGAAGTTGACGGTCACGTTGAATCGCGCAAACCGCGGATTCAGGATCGATGTCGGCCGGCCCCAGACGTTGAGGCCAAGTGGGTCCGGGTTATAGACCTGCTGGAACGCGGTCCCGGTGTTGGCGTTCAGCAGGTTGTAGAAATCGAACCCGACGTTGGTTGACGTCCGGCCGAAGCGGAGCATTTTGGCAACCCGCAGGTCCACCGAGTTGACGCGATCGGGATACACGTCCCCGGGCAGCGTCAGATCAACAGTCTGGAACGGAAGACCAGGCACGAGCCCACGCGCCAGGTTCGACGACTGCAGGATGGTGTTGTTGACGTTGTAGTTGGCCGCGAGCGATGCGCCGTTGGTCGCCACGAACGTGTTGATCGTGGACGGCTGCACGTTCGGCGTAGACCTGATCGATCCCGCCAGCAGCACGTCGATCTTCGGGATCGTGTACGTCACCGAGCTGCGATACGTCGTCAGCCACGGTTCGGTCACTGCGCACGCTGCGGTTTGTGCGTTCGCGAGCACCGATCCGGCGGTGACGAAAAGCTCCGGCAGTGCGTTCGTGATGTTGCAGTAGTCGCGGACGCCGCGGCCCGTGCTGGTTCCACCCTGGAACGTGATGCCGTTGGTGGTGCGGGCGTTCACCGTGAAGTCAACGCCGTGCCAGTAGGTCGTCACGTCGCCAAAGTCGTCGGCGAACGTGTAGTAGTTGTCCACCGCGCCAAGTGGCGAGCGCGCATTTCTGGTGACGAATGTCACCGGATAGGCGCCGCCGTTCGGAAGATCCGGATGGGTGGGCGCGGTGATCGTCGCCGTGTCGAAATCTGCCGGCGTGAGCGCGCGATTGTCGGTGAAGAAGTGATTGCCCCACGAGCGGCGGCTGTACTGGACGTCAATGGCCACGCGCGTGACCACTTCCTGCTGCAGACCGACGCTGAACTGCCAGTCGTACGGGCGGATTCCCCATCCATGCAGTACGTCCGGGTTGACAGTCGTCGTGCCGAAGGCATTGCCAAAGTTCAGGTTCTGCCATGCACCGCAGAGGTCACCGCCGGTCGGTCTGTTGTCCTCACCCAACCTGTTCATCACGTTGCAGTCCACGACCTTGTCGCCATCTGCGTCGGTCCACGACACGTTGGTGGTCTGCTGGAACGTCGTCGCCGGATTCGCGATCGTGTACTGCGCGTCGTTGTTCGCGGCCTGCAGGTACTTGCTGAAGTTCACTTTCAGCGACGTTTTGCCGTTGCCGAACACGTCGTAGGCGGCACCCATGCGCGGGGTGATGTCGTGATACCCCGTGACGCCATCCTTCTCGGGGAAGAGGAACCGCGAGCCGTAGGGGTTGTCAGCGACGACGCCGTTCTCGCCCTCTGGGAACCAGCTCCATGCGTGCTCGTAGCGGAGGCCACCCTGGAGCGTCAGTCGGCCGCGTGTGAACTGGTCCTGCACGTAGAACGCGTCGAACCGCGTGCGATTGCTCGACCAGAACGGCGCATCGCGCAGCGTGAACTGGATCGGGTTGCGGTTATTGAACACATAGCTGATCTGGCTGCCGGCGTTCTGGAAGTTCTTCTGCACCTGGAAGGCCGCCTGATACCCGACCTTCAGGCTGTGCGATCCCGTCACGTAGCTGGCTGATGCGCGCCACACGTTGTGCGCCTGCTCGTTCGAGCCGGCCGACGCCCAGCCGCGATAGGTGAAGTTGCCGACCGGCGTGCCCGTATAGTTCGCTCGCGAGGGATCGGGCTGTGAGATCTGCTCCTGAACAGGGATGAAGTTCGTCAGCGCGCCGCCGGGGATCTGGCCGCCGAAGCGGCTGGCGAACTGCGAGAAGCCAGCCTCGAACAGCATCTTGTTCGTGAACGGCGACGTCCACGAGAACTGCGTGATCTTCTCGCGGTTGTCCCACACGTTGCCGGCCTCGGGCGCCAGCGCGCCGAAGAACCCGGCGCCGACGCTGCCGAGCGCGACCCAGTCCTCACCCCGATCGCGGCACTGCTCGGCGCCTCTCGTGAACGCCGAACCGTTGCACACCTTCTGGTAGTCGAGATAGAAGCCGACCTTGTGCCGCGGTGTGACCTGGCCCGTGAGACGAATGGCTTCGATCATCTTCGCCGCCGCGCCGCGGGCCGGCAGGCTCGTGTCCTTTTCGTAGTTCCACGATGCCTGGTTGCCGGCATTGAGGTTGCCGAACAGACCCGGAATCTCCTGGTGATTGCCGTAGCTTCTGACGTTGTTGAAGAACCACAGCCGGTCCTTGACGATCGGACCACCGAGCGCGAAGTTCGTGTCCCAGTTCTTGATCAGCGCCGGCACGTTGGTCAGACCGAAGCTGCGCAGCTCGTCGTCGAGGTTGTCGCCCTGCGACCACTTGCCAGCGGTGCTGAGAAACGCGGTGCCGCTGAACGTGTTGCCACCAGTCTTGGGAATGAGGTTGAACTGCGGGCCGCCGCGATCGACCTCGCCGAGGCCGCCGGCGATCGTCACCTGAATCTCGGACGACTCACCAATTGGATAGCCGAACCCGGCGACGCCGCCGCCGTTGAACGCCGAGCCGACGTTCATGCCGTCGATCTGAATCGTGCCTTCGTTGCCGCGGCCGCCGCGAGCGGTGAAGAAATTGGTGGACACACCGGAGCTGACGTCCAAGCCTGTGGCTTGAATGCCCGGCACCGTCGCGAGCAAGTTGCCATATCCGCGCGACGCCGGAATCGATTGAATCACCTCGCTCGACAGCACCATTTGTCGCCGAGTGCTCGTCTGGGTATCGACGACCGGTGATTCACCCGTGACCGTGATGGTTTCCTGAATCCCGCCGACGCGCAGGTCGGTGTTGACCGTGAGCACTCCGGCGCCGCTCAGCTCAACGCCCTCGCGTTTGATGGTGATGAAGCCGGGCAGTGTGTAAGTCACGGAGTAGATGCCGGGCGGCAGATTCTCGATTCGATACTGCCCGGTGCTGTCTGTCACCGCGGTGCGAACCTTTTCAATCAGCACCGGGCTGGAGGCCTCGACGGTCACGCCGGGCAGCACGCCGCCTGACGCATCGCGAACGGTCCCCGCCAGGGACTGTGCATGAGAGAGCGCTGGGAGCAGAACGACGGCCGCAACGAGGACGGCCTTCGCGAGGTAACGCATGTGCTTCCTCCACGACGGAGTGGACGCTGACGATGCGCGCCAGCAATGCGCGAATGACATAGACGCACGCGTGCCATTCGCGAGACGTCGTAAAGGAAGCAAATCGCGCCGCCTCCCTCGCTCGAGGTGCGGCCACGTAATATCAACGACTTAGGACGAAGAGCGGCGCGGCTTATCCAAATCCGCGTATGCCGCGGTTTCGTTTTCTTGGATTGCCCGTACAGAACAACTCCCAAGAACCTTGCAGTTCTTGGGAGTTGGCAGTTGAGCCGTTGGGCGCGCTACGCCCAGCGGAAGCCGTGCTTCGACAACGGCAGCGACCTGACGCGGGTACCGGACGCCGCGAAGATCGCGTTGGCTACCGCCGGGAGAATCGGCGGCAGCGACGGCTCGCCGAGACCCGTCGGCGGATTGTTCGACTTGAGCCAGTGCACCTCGATGACCGGGGGCGCCTGCGCCAGGCGGAGGATCGGCATCTGGTGGAAGTTGCTCTGCACCACCTGGCCGCCCTTGACGGTGATCTCCTGCATCATGTGGCTGATGCCTTCGATCACGCCGCCCTGCACGAGATTTTCGGCGTGCATCGGGTTGATGATCTGACTGCCGATGTCGCCGCCGACCCACACCTTGTTGACCTTGATGCGCTTGTCGGAGTCCACCGAGACCTCGGCGACTTCCGCGAAGTAGCCGCGGTGGCTGTACTGGAAGCCGATGCCCATGCCGGTGCCCTTCGGCAGCTTCTTCGTGCCCCAGCCTGACTTCTCGGCAATCATCTTCACCACCGCCGCCATGCGCGCCGGATCGAATCCATCGCCGCCACGTTCAGGCGCGGGATAGACCTTGTTGGCGAGCAGGTCGAGGCGGAACTGCACCGGGTCCTTCCCGGCCGCGTGCGCCAGTTCGTCGATGAACGACTGGAACACGAACGAGAAGGCATGACTGCCCGGCGCTCGAAGAGCGCCCGTCGGCACGCCGAGCGGGATCTTCGAATCGCCGAAGTCGAAGTTCTCGACGAACAGCGCCGGGAACTGGATGCCGGCGATGTTGGCTGACGGCGCATAGCGCTCGCCCTCACCGAAGGTCACGAAGTGATTCTTCCAGGCAGTCATCTTGCCCGACGAATCGACCGCGCCCTTCAGATAGTGGAAGCCCGCCGGACGGAACATGTCGTGGCCCATGTCGTCTTCACGGGTCCACAACAGCTTGACCGGCGCGTTGATCTGCTTGGAGATCCACGCTGATTCCACCACGTAGTCGTTGGTGAGCCGGCGTCCGAAACCGCCGCCGGTTTTCATCAAGTGCATCGTGATGTCGGACTGCTGAATGCCGAGCGTCTGCGCGCAGATCGCGAGACCTGCCGCCGGCGTCTGACTCGGCGCCCACAGTTCGAGCTTGCCGTTCTGCCAGGACGCGACGCAGTTCTGCGGCTCGAGCGGCGCGTGCGGGATGAACGGATACATGTACGCGCCCTCGACGACCTTGGCGCCAGGAGCCGCGAACGCCTTCTCGACGTCGCCGTCCGTGCGAAGCTTCGTCGCGTACGCGCCCTTGCCGAGTTCGTCGGCCTTGGCCTGGTACGACTCGCTCGTCTGCGTGGACGTCGGATGCTCGGCCCAGGCCACCTTCAGCGCTTTGCGCGCCTGATTGGCCTGGTACCAGCTGTCGGCGACGATCGCGACGCCGGGCATCAGTCCCTGCAGGTTGGTCGTCCCGTCGACGACGAAGGCGTGCTTCACGCCCGACATCTTCTTGATCTCGTCGAGGTTCGCCGAGGCGACCTTGGCGGCGAAGACCGGCGACTTCTGATACACGGCCCACAGCATGCCGGGCACGGTGAAGTCGATGCTGAACACCGGC
>Ga0111539_10001344_pt1 | contig 32769 bp, 30 predicted proteins | sample RhiMethybrSRZTD1_FD_79667 | JGI IMG/M metagenome (GOLD analysis project Ga0111539, IMG submission 79667) | Populus rhizosphere microbial communities from Tennessee, USA - Rhizosphere MetaG P. TD hybrid SRZTD1 (version 2) (version 2) | ecosystem: Host-associated > Plants > Roots > Rhizosphere >...
ACAGGCCGAGCGTCAGGAGCGTCGCCGGCAGCGTCAACAACACGACGATCGGCCGTACGATCGCGTTGACGACGCCGAGGAGCAGCGCCGCGAGGATCAGCGTCGTCGGCGCAGAGACCGTGATGCCGGGCACCCATTCCGTCGCGAGCCAGAGCCCGAGCGCGGCGATCAGCACGCGGAGGATGAAGTAGGCCATCGGCTCAGCGTACGCGACGGCCGCGCTTGATGACAATATCCACGGACTGCAGCAGCCCCGGGTCGCGCAGCACATCGCCGCGCACGGCGATGATGTCCGCGATCTTGCCGGGCGAGATCGCCCCGGACTCGTGGCCGACGCCCATGGCGGTTGCAGCGTCGTGCGTCGCGGCCCGGATCGCGCGCACGACCGGCAGTCCGCATTGGCGTGTCCAGAAGTCGATCTCTTGCCAGGTCGCGCGCGATTGCAGGTGGCCCGGCTCGCCCGCGCCGGAGCCGAGCAGCAGCATCACCTTCGCGTCGTCGAGCTGGCGCAGCTTTTCGCAGAGCGTCGGCGCCGCGGCGGGCGTCATGCCCGCAGGCTGCAGGCGGTCGAGGCTCGCGAGCGAGCCCTTGATGTCCGAGGCGACGAGGTCCGGCAGGAGCTCGGTCGCGCGCGGGTCGTCGAGCGGCTCGTCGTTCTGCTTCAGCGACTCGAGATTGAGCAGCGCCGAGATGGCCGGTGTCCAGGCGATCGGCCGCGCGCCCGCCTGCGTGAGGCGCCCGGTGATCGCCTGCATCACTTCCGGCGGGTACGCCGCCGTGCCCATCGCGGTCCCGAGGAATCCGTCGAGCTGCGCGGCAGCGCCGCGCACGACGTCGGCGGGCTGCTCCGCATACGCGTGCACGGCGAGGCCGCGGATGCGCGCCTCGGAGACGACGGCCTCGAGCTCTTCCGCCGTCCACATTGCGACGTCGGCGAGGAGCACGTAGTCGACGCCGGCGTTTGCGAGCCGCTGGACCTTCGCGCGCACGTCGGGGCCGCCCGCGACTTCCCATTGCCAGCTGGCAGTCTCCGTCGGCGCGAGCTTTCTGAGCACGGGCCCCGACACGTAGAGGTTCGGTCCGTCGATCAGGCGCTCGCGAACGCGGCCGCGCACGCGGATCGCGGCGTCGAGCGGCGAGGCGCCGTCGCGCGCGCTCGTGACGCCCGCCTGCAGGAGCTGGCGCGCTGCGAGCGGCATGACGACGCGCTCGGCGAGCGGCCCGTAGGTCTCGTTCCAGCGCTTCTCGTCGCCATGGCCGAGGCGCATCAGCTCGACCTGCATGTCCCATAGCCCCGGCAGCACGGTCATGCCTTCGGTTGAGATGACCTCCGCGCCTTCCGGGATCGCGACCTGCCCGGGACCGCCGACCGCGAGGATGCGGTCGCCCTCGACGACGACGATGCCGTCCGGGATCGGCGCGTTGCCGTAGCCGTCGATGACGGTACCGCCCGCGAGCACGAGCGCGGCGGCCTGCGCGGCGGCGGCCGGCAGGAGCGCCGCGAGAAGCGCGAGCAGGCGCCTCACCGTTTCGCCTCGCCGAGCGTGCCATCCTTCAGCCGCAGCTGCAGCTGCGCGAAGGCGAGCGCCCAGCCGGTGCGCAGGCGCACGAGCATCTTGGCGTATTCATCGTCCGGCGGGATGCCGGAGCCCATCACGCGCAGCATGCGCTGCCCCTTGCGTTCGTCGATGATGAAATCCTCCACCAGGGCGCTGTCCGGCAACGGCGGCCAGTCGGCGTTCGCCTCGTAGAGCAGCTGCAGGCGGGCGCCGGGCTCGAAGCGTTCGATACTCGCCTCGCGCTTGCCGAAGAGGCGCGACACGGTCGCATAGCGCCCGCCTGCCCGCGGCTCGACGATCGCCTCCGTCGCGAACCATGCGCGGATCGCCTCGGGCTCGACGAGCGCACGCCAAAGCGTCTCCGCGCTCGCGGCCGTCTCGAAGCCCTGCATGTACCCGCGGTTCTGGCGTCTCATTCGGCGGCGGGCGCCCCGGCCTGGCGCAGCTCGCGGTCGCGGCGGCTGCGATGCACCGCGGCGGCCACGATGTCGTCCTCGTGCGCGCCGTCCCGCGGATAGCTCGAGGTGCCGACGCTCACGCTCGTGCGCTGCAGCCTTTCGCCCACGGGGAACAGGCTTTTCTGAACATGATTGCGGATTCGCTGCGCCACGCTTTCCGCGACCTCCGGCGTCGCTTCCGGCAGGAAGACGACGAACTCGTCGCCGCCGAAGCGTGCGGCCATGTCCGTGTTCCGGATCGCGCGTTGGATCGCGCTCGCGACGGTCGAGATCGCGCGGTTCCCGGCCTGGTGGCCATGCTCGTCGTTGAGTGCCTTCAGGTCGTCCATGTCCACGAGCAGGATCGCATACCCGCCGCGGCCGCCGCGCGAGCGGAGCCCATGCTCGCGCGCGAGCAACTGCTTGAAGGTGCGAAGGTTGAAGAGACCGGTGAGGCCATCGCGTTCGGCCATCTCCTCGATGCGCCGGCGCGCAGTCAGGATCGTGCCGGCGAGCGCCTGCGTGACATAGGCGACGAGTGCCCATGGCCCGAGCTGGCCGAACAGCCGCGTCAGGAGCTCCCCCGCCGGCGGCAGCGTGCCCTCGCCCACGACCAGCGAAAGGAAAGCGAGCAGCACGGCGCCGACGATCACGAACGCGCCGCGGCGGCCGAGCGTCATCGCGACGACCACGATCGGCAGCAGGTACAGGTTCACCATCGGGCTCTCGGCAGCGCCGGCCTGCGTCGCGACCACCGTGATGAAGACAACCATGCCGGCCGCACCGAAGGCGATGCGCGCGCCGGTGTCCCGGACCGGGAAGCCGCGCCAGCGCACCGCGATCACGAAGAGCGTGTACGCCGCGATCGCGGCGTACAGGAGCCGCGAGGATTCCTGCGGCTCGCGCAGCACGAGCGCGTACAGTGCGACCGCGAGCAGCACCAGCCAGTCGACGCGCGCGAGGCTCCTCACGATGCTCGCATGCTCGTCGCGCTGGACGAGCTCGCGTCGCATGTGGCGCGGCGCCTGCTCGATGCCGCTCTTGTCGGCCGCTTCGGTCACGACGTCGCCCCGTTCGCGCGTTCGAGCCGCGACTCGATCGACTGCCGCACGGTTGGCCCCGCGAGCTCCTCGAGGAGCGTCAGCGCGAAATCGAGCGCGGTGCCGGGTCCGCGCGAGGTGATCACGCCGCCATCCACGACGACGGCATCGCCGACGACCTCCGCCTTTCCGGCATCCGCGAGGAATCCGGGATAACTCGTGGCGCGCCGCCCGTCCAGGACGCCCGCAGCCGCGAGCACCATCGGTGCGGCGCAGATCGCAGCGACGGGCCGGCCCTTTTCGTGCATGCGCCGCACGAGGTCCGTGACGCGCGGGTCCTTCTTCAGGTGATCCGCACCCGGCATGCCGCCGGGCAGCGCGACCATGTCGAAATCCTGCTCGACGAGCGCCGCGAGCGGCGTGTCGGCGGCGAGGCGGATGCCGTGCGAGCCCGTGACCGGGCTAGCGCCCAGCGAGGCGACCACGACTTCGATGCCGCCGCGCCGCAGGATGTCGATGATCGTGACGGCCTCGAGCTCCTCGAAGCCTTCAGCGAGCGGCACGAGCACCCGCTTCATGCCGCCTAGCCGCCGTCCGGCACGGCCTGGGCCGTGGCGAGCGTCGTCGCGCCCGTCTTGAGGAAGTCGACCGCGGCAAGGATCTCCGGATCCTGCTCGCCCTCCGGCTGCGCGCCGGGCGCCAGCTCCGGCGGTGAGGGCAGCGCGACGTCCGGCTGGATGCCGCGCTCGTGGATCGAGACGCCGGAGGGCGTGAAGTAACGCGAGGTGGTGAGCTTCAGCGCCTGGCCATCCTCGAGCGGCAACACGGTCTGCACCGAGCCCTTACCGAAAGTCTTCTGGCCGAGGAGCTTCGCGCGTCCGTTGTCGCGCAGCGCCCCCGCGACGATTTCCGCCGCCGAAGCCGAACCCTCGTTCACCAGCACGGCGATCGGGGTGCCGCGCGAGAGGTCGCCCTTCATCGCCTCCATGCGAAAGCGCGATTCCGCGGCGCGGCCATCCGCCGAGACGATCGTGCCCGAGTCCAGGAAGCAGTCGGAGACTTCGACGGCCGCGTCGAGCACGCCACCCGGGTTGTTGCGAAGGTCGAGCACGAGGCCCCGGAGCCGTCCGCCCGACTGGTCCTCGAGCGCGCGCACGGCGGCCTGGGTGTCGGGACCCGTCGTCTCGCTGAACTGGGAGATTCGGAGGTAGCCGAAGCCCGGCTCGAGCATCTCATAGCGCACGGAATGCACCGAGACGATCGCGCGCTCGATTGCGAGCTCAAGCGGCTGCGTCAGCGACTCGCGGCCGATGCCGAGCTTCACGATCGTGCCGGGCTCGCCGCGGATGCGCCCGATCGCCTCGCCGAGCGGCTCGTTGCGGAGCGGCTTGCCGTCGATCGAAAGGATCGCGTCGCCTGGCCGGATGCCGGCGCGCGCCGCCGGTGAGTCGTCGAGCGGCGCGATGACGGTGAGTACGTTGTCCTCGATCGTCACTTCGACGCCGATGCCGGAGTAGTTGCCCTCGGTCGCGATCCGGAGGTCCTCGAACTCCTCCGCATCCATGAAGGCGGAATGCGGGTCGAGCTCGCTGACCATGCCGCGAATCGCATTCGACATGAGCTGGTGGTCGTCGGTCTTGTCGACGTAGTCCTGCCGGACGAGCCCGATGACCTCCGCGAGCAGGTGCGCGTCCTTCGCCGGGATCTCGCCCGGCTTGCGGCCGTCCCGACCGAGCCAGAACGCGGCAGTGACCAGGACGGCGCCCGCGAGGCAGCCCAGCAGGGCGGCGAGCATCGTGCGCCGGGACGAATCCATGGGGTTATGGTACCCGCGCGCGCCCGCGCACGGCATCTCTGCCGCTCAGTCGGACGCGGATTCCTGAGCGGCCATCGACTGGTAGAGGGCGAGGTTGCCGAGGACCTCGTCCACCGGCACGGGGCGGCCAATCGCAAAACCCTGGCCGTAGTCCACGCCGAGGGCCGCCATGCGCGTGCGCAGGTCGTCCGTCTCGACATATTCCGCGACGGTCTCCATGCCCATCGTGCGGGCGAGCTGGGCGATCGCGCGCACCATCGATTCCGTGCGCTGGTTGGTCCCCGCGTCGCGCACGAAGGCGCCGTCGATCTTCAACACCGAAACCGGAAGGGACTTCAGGTACACGAGCGAGGAAAGGCCGGTGCCGAAGTCGTCGAGCGCGAAGCTGCAGCCGAAAGCCCGCAGGCGCTGCATGAGCCGGCCCGCCTTCGCGAGGTTCGACACCGCCGATGTCTCGGTCAGCTCGAAGCAGAGGATTTCGGGCGGCAGGTTCGAGTCGGCGATCGCGCCCTGGAGAAAGTCGAGGAAGTCATCGGAGGCGATCGACGCGCCCGAGATGTTGATGGAGAAGCGCATCGCGCCGCTGCGCAGCGAGGCGGCATGGGTCGTGAGCGTGGCGATCGCGTTCCTGATGACCCAGCGGTCGATGGCGGGCAGGAGCTGGTAGCGCTCCGCCGCCGACAGGAACTTCTCGGGCGGCAGGAGCTCGCTGTTCTCGCTCACCATGCGCAGCAGGAACTCGAAGCGCGGGTCGGTGCGATCGCCGTTCAGCGGCAGGATGGGCTGCACGAACAGGGCGAAGCGGTCGGCGGCCAGCGCTTCATGCAGGGACTGCACGACCACGATGTCGGTGCTGCGGCGCATGATGCTGAGGTCGGTCGCCTGGAAGATTTCCACGCGGTCCCGGCCGCGGTCTTTCGCCGCCTTGCAGGCGATCTCCGCGTTCGCCAGCCCGTGCGCGAGACGGTTCTGCGACCCTTCGGGGAGCTCGGCTGCTCCGACGCTCACCGATATCTGCACCGTGCCCTGACCGCGGACATACGTGAGCTCGGCGCACTGGCGCCGCAGCAGCTCGCCGATCTGCTCCGCGAACTCGAGTGTGCAGTCCGGCAGGAATACGGCGAAGCGGTCGCCCGCGATGCGCGCCGCGAGTGCGCCCGGCCGCGGCTTCTTGCGCAGCACGTCCGCGACCTTGCCGATGACCTCGTCGCCCACGTGCATGCCGAAGTTGTCGTTGACGACGTGCATGCGGTCGGCGTCGAGGTACAGCACGCATTCCGGCACCGGCTGGCGCCGCGATGCGAGCAGCGCCCGCACCTGCGTCTCGAAGGCCTGCCGCGTGAGGAGGGCGGTCAGCGAGTCGAAGTTGTTCTGCAGCGTCGTCGTCGTCTTGCGCGAGAGGAGCTCGACGAGCCGCTCCGTCCGCGCGTCGAAATTGGGAGCATCATGCGCGCGGAACAGGACCAGGAAGCCGACCACCCGGCCCGACGCGTGCCGCACGGGCGTGGCGAGGATCTTGTAAGGCGGCAGTTCGACCGGGCGCACCTTGATCTTGTTGATCACGAGGTTGCGGCGCTGCAGCTGCACCCAATTGAGCAGGTGCCGGTGGATCTTGGTCAGGAGCTCGACCTGCGGGCGCTCGCCGGGCGGAGCCTTGCAGACCGCGATGTTCCGCTCGGGCACGACCAGCGCGCCGAGCTCGCAGCCGAGGTGGTCGACGCAGGTCTGCACCAGCACGCCGAGCTCGTCGCCCGCCTGCGGGCTGTCGGGGTCGGTCGGCGCCATCTTGAGGAGCAGCTCGAGGTCATCGTCACGCGAGCGCAGGTCACGCGCCAGGGTGTCGAGACTCGAGCGCGCCTCGAGGTCTCGCTGCAGGCATTCGAGCGCGGGCTGCACCAGGGACTGAACAAAACTATACGGGCGGGCCTCGCCGTCCCGCGTCAGCAGCGTCACGACCGCGATGACCGCCCCCTCGGCATCGCGCAGGCGAAATACGTAAGCCGGCGAGCCTTCGTGGTCGTGGCTGAATCCGTCGATGTGCGCGTTAGTCGCGGGCGGCACGTTCGAAAGCGCAAGGGCGACGAGCGGGGCCGGATCGGGCCCGTCGTAGCCGTCCGCGACCCAAAGCGTCGCCCCTCTCGCGTCGTAGAAGCCGATCCCGAGCGCGCGCGGCATCAGCATCCTGAGGAGCTGGCCGTACGGATCGAGGCCCGGCTTTGCGCTCGCCGGGAGGACAGACATGTCGACTTGGGCAGTCCAGGCCACGTCGCAGCGTCGCCTACGGAAGGTCTGCGGTCTTTGACGTAATGCGCAATTCGCAGGAGCCGGGCCTTCCGGGCTAGGGAGACGGGCGCCGAAACCACGGAACGGGGTCTACCGGCCGGGTTCCGCGACGGATTTCAAGGTAGAGGCCTGGCTGGCTGCGCCCTCCGCTGTCGCCCACCGTCGCGATCGCCTCGCCACCCTGCACGCGGTCGCCAACCTTCTTGTAGAGCTGCTCGTTGTGCGCATAGAGGCTCATGTAGCCGCCATGGTCCACGATGATGAGCAGCCCCATGCCGGGCAGCCAGTCCGCGTACGCGACACGGCCATCGTAGAGCGCCTTCACCGCGGCGCCGCGCGTCGCCTCGATCATGACGCCGTTCCACTGGAGGCCGCCGCCGCGCGGCTGCCCGAACCGCGCCGTGAGCTTGCCGTCCACGGGCCAGGCGAGCCGGCCGCGCACTTTCTCGAAGGCCTGCCCGCCGGTCGGCGGCAGCTCGCTCATGGCGCGACGCAGGTCGGCGATCAGCTTCTCGAGCGTTGCGGCCTCGCGCTTCAGCTTAGAGATCGAGTCGCTGCTCGTCTTGATCTGCGCGTTCACGGCGCGGAGCGCCTTGCTTCGCTCGCCGCGCGCGGCGTCCACGGCGGAAAGCTCCTGCCGGCTTTCGGCCTCGAGGGCGGCGAGGCGCTCGCGCTCGGCGCTCTCCGCCGCCGCGTCCTCGTCGAGCTTTGCGACGATGTCCTGAATCTCCGCGATCTTTCCGGCGCGGGCGCGGCCGAAATACGAGTAATAGACGAGCATGCGGCCAAGCGTGGCCGGGTCTTCCTGCGAGAGCAGCAGCTTGAACTGCTCCTGCCGACCGCCGACGTAGGCGGTCCGCAGCTCCGCGGCCAGCACGTCGCGCTGCTCGCGAAGCGCCGCTTCGTTCCGCGCGCGGTCCGCGGCAAGCGTCTCGAGCCGCGCGTCGCTATCGGCGAGCCGCTGGCGCACGTCCGAGAGGCGGCCGCGGGCGCTGCGCACGTTCTCCTCGGCGTCGCGCAGCTGGCCCGAGAGCGCATCGCGCCTGTCGGTGTCGCGGCGCATCGAGCGCTGCATCGCCTCGATCTTCTCGCGGACCTCGCGCAGCTCCTTTTCCGGGTCGGCCGGAGAGTTGCCCGCCTGCCCGAACGCGGAGAGCACGAGGCCCGCCGCGAGCGCGGCGCCACCGCGCCGGACAAGGTCAACCAACTGATTAATCAGGGAATTTTTCCTCTGATATAATGCGCGGCCCTTATGGACCGACTGCTCGATTATTCCATCAATCATCCGCTCCTTGCCGGCGGACTCGTGCTGATGACGCTCGTGGTCGCAGGCTACGAGTTGCGCCAGCGCGGCGTCGCATCCGCGGCCGTCGCACCGAACGAGGCGATCCGGCTGATGAATTCCGGTGCGGCGCTCATCGACCTGCGTTCCCCGAACCAGTTCAAGGACGGCCACATCGCAGGCGCGCGCAACTTGCCTGGCGACCAGCTCGTCGCCGACCCGAAAGCCGTCGCCAGGCTCGCCGACAAGACCGTCGTCCTCTATTGCGACGACGGCGCGACGACAGGCGCTGCCCTCCGGACGCTCGCGCGCGCCGGCGTCAAGAATGTGCTCTCCCTGCGCGGCGGCCTTTCGGCCTGGAAGCAGGAGAACCTGCCGGTTGTCCGGGGTTGAGGCCGCCGTGCGAGCGGTCACCGTCTACACGGGTAGCTTTTGCGGCTACTGCCAGCAGGTGACCTCGCTTCTCGAGCGGCGCGGCATCGCTTACACCGAAGTGAGCGTCGAGGACCACCCGGATTTGCGGGAAAAGTTGCTGGCACGAAGCGGACGGCGCACGCTGCCGCAGGTATACGTCGGCGAGCGGTACATCGGGGGCGCCGCGGAACTCGCGGCGCTCGACCGGAGCGGAGGACTGACGGGGCTTATCCAAGCGAGGAATGACGATGGCTGACGAAAGCAACACGCCGGCAGGTACCGGGGACGCGGCGACGAACGGGCAGGGCCCGGCGGTCGCGCTGCAGACGGTCTACATCAAGGACCTGTCCTTCGAGGCGCCGAAGGGGCCTTTCATGCCCGCGCAGGCGCAGCAGGACCCGAAAATCTCGCTGAACCTCAGCACGATGTCGAGCAACATCGGCCAGGACGCGCACGAAGTCGTCCTCTCCGTGACGCTCGAGGCCAAGAACGGGGACGTCGCCGTCTACCTCGCCGAGGTGAAACAGGCAGGCGTCTTTGTCGTGCGCGGGTTCGGCGTCGAGGAGACCCGCCGTATCCTCGGCTCGTTCGCACCGAATATCCTGTTTCCGTACATTCGCCAGACCGTGTCGGACGTCGTGGTGAAGGGGGGCTTCCCGCCGTTCCTGCTGCCGCACGTCAACTTCGATGCGCTGTTCGAGCGCTCCCTGCAGGAGCAGGCGGCGCGCCAGGGACAGCCGGCACCCGAACAGGCGAACTGAGCCGCACGGATGCGGCCGATCGTGGTGCTGGGCGCCGGGTCCTGGGGCACGGCGCTCGCGATCCAGTTCGCGCGTGGCGGCGGCCCGACCATTCTCTGGGGCCGCGCCGAGGACGAGCCGGAAAAGATCGCGCGCGAGCGCGAAAACGGCCGCTACCTGCCCGGCGCGAAATTCCCGCCCGCCCTCGTCGTCGAGCCCGACTTCAAGCGTGCGCTCGCGCAGGGCGACGACGTCGTGCTCGTCGTGCCCTCGAGCGTGCTGCGGATCGTGCTTCGGGAGGTCAAGCCGCTCCTGGCGCCAAAGGCGCGCATCGCCTGGGCCAGCAAGGGCTTCGAGCTATCGAGCGGCAAGCTTCCGCACCAGGTTGCGAGCGAAGTGCTGGGTCCCGGCGTCCCGATCGCCGTGCTCTCCGGGCCGACATTCGCGAAGGAAGTCGGCCAGGGCCTGCCGACCGCGATCGCGGTCGCGTCGCCCGACGAGGATTTCGCCCGATCGCTCGCGGAGCGCATTTCGTCCGGCGGCTTCCGCGCCTACACCCAGACCGACATCGTTGGCGTCGAGATCGGCGGTGCGGTCAAGAACGTGCTCGCGATCGCGACCGGTTGCTCGGACGGCCTCGGCTACGGCTCGAACAGCCGTGTCTTCCTGATCACCCGCGGCCTCGCCGAGCTCATGCGCCTCGGCGTCGCGCTCGGCGCAAAGCGCGAGACGCTCATGGGCCTCGCCGGGCTTGGCGACCTCGTGCTGACCTGCACCGACGACCAGTCGCGCAACCGGCGCTTCGGCCGCGCGCTCGCGGCGGGCAAGCCGGTCGACCAGGCGATTGCAGAGATTGGCCAGGTCGTCGAGGGTTATCACGCGGCGAAGGCGGTGCACGAAGTCGCGCAAAGGCATGACGTCGACATGCCGATCTGCCGGCACGTCTACGAAGTGCTGCATGAAGGCGTGCCCATCGACCAGGTGGTGAAGGCCATGCTGGCGAGGGCAGTTACGCCGGAGAATTGAGAACGCTGCCTAGGCCGCCGGCCCTCCTGGCCGCACGGCATAGAGCGCAAGCCACTCGTGTGCGATGTGCGCGGCAGCGAGCGCCGTGATGTCTGCCACGTCATAGGGCGGCGCGACTTCCACGATGTCCATCCCCACGAAGTCGATGCCGGCGAGCCCCTTCAGGATCGCGAACGCCTGGGCCGTCGACAGCCCGCCCGCGACCGGCGTTCCGGTCCCCGGGGCGAAGCTCGGGTCCAGGCAGTCGATGTCGAAAGTCAGATACACCTTATTTCTGCCAACGATGCGGCGCGCCTCGGCTGCGACGGCCGTCGCGCCGTGCTCGTGCACCCACGGCGCATCGAGGACATTGAAGCCCATGAGGTCGTCGTTGTGGGTCCTGAGGCCGATCTGCACGGACCGCTTTGGATCGACGATGCCCTCGCGCGCGGCGTGATAGAACATCGTGCCGTGATCGACGCGCCCCGTCCCGTCCGCGTCATTCCACGTATCGGAATGCGCGTCGAAATGGACCAGCGACAGCGGGCCATGCCGTTTCGCGTGGGCCTTCAGCAACGGATAGCTGACGAAGTGATCGCCGCCCATCGACAGCATCGCCGCGCCTGTCGAGATGATGGCGTCGGCATGCGCTTCGATCGCCGCGGGGATCTCCGCAGGCCTGCCGTGATCCCAGACGCAGTCTCCGTAGTCGACGACCGCGAGCTTCTCCAGGGGGTCGAAGTTGCACCCGTAGGGCCGGGCCCAGGCGATCTGGCTGGAAATCAGGCGGATACCCCGCGGCCCGTAACGGGCTCCGGGCCGGCTCGTCGTCGCGGTGTCGAGCGGGATGCCGGTCACGGCGACGTCGACGCCCGCCAGGTCTCTCGTGTAGCGCCGTCGCAGGAAGCTCAGTGCACCGGAATAGGTCGGCTCCTGTCTCGTGCCCTTGAGTTCCTGTGCCGTGAAGGCGTGATCGCTGCTGGTCCTTTTCATCCCGTCGCCCCTCGCCCGCTTCCGATAGTGTGCCTGATCAGCTTCCGGCAAAGCCCAGCTGTCGCCACGCCTCGAACACGACGACGGCGACGGCGTTCGAGAGATTGAGACTGCGGTTGCCGGGGACCATCGGCAGGCGGATCAGCTGCTCGCGCGGCCACCCGGCCAGGATTTCGCTGGGCAATCCCGCGGTCTCGCGACCGAAGAGGAAGGCGTCTCCGGCGGTAAACCGCGCCTCGTCGTAGCGCGCACCTTCGCCCGTTTCGACCGCGAACACGCGGCGGCGATCGAGCTCCCGCAGGCATGCCTCGAGGCTGTCGTGTTGGCGCACGCGCGCCATCTCATGGTAGTCGAGCCCTGCACGCTTGACGCGCGCGTCGTCGAGCGCGAAGCCGAGCGGCCTGACGAGGTGCAGCGTCGAGCCGGTATTCGCGCAGAGGCGGATGACGTTGCCCGCGTTCGGCGGGATTTCAGGCTCGAAGAGGATGACGTGGAACATGGCGGCTCGTCAGGAACATCATTGGCGGGGACTGTCGCCCTTTCCGGCCCTGCGGAAAAGGGGACTGTCCCCTCTTATGATAGGTATCGTGGACACGGCCGGCCCCGCTCCTTCGCTTGCCCTCGACTTCTGCGGGCTGAAGTTCGCGTCTCCCATCGTGCTGCTCTCGGGCTGCGTCGGCTTCGGCGAGGAGTACACGCGCGTCGCGGGCTTCTCGAACCGCCACGTCGGCGCCATCGTCCTCAAGGGGACCACCGCACAGCCGCGCCTCGGTAACCCGCCGCACCGCGTGACCGAGACAGCCTACGGCATGATCAACGCGATCGGCCTGCAGAATCCCGGGGTCGACCACGTCGTGCGCAGGATCCTGCCGACGCTCGACTTCGGCGAGACGCGGTTCATCGCGAACGTCTGCGGCTCGACGATCGAGGAGTACGCAGAGGTCACGCGCCGGTTCGACGACTCAGCCATAGACGCGATGGAGATCAACATCTCCTGCCCGAACGTCAAGGAAGGCGGCGTGCAGTTCGGCAACTATCCCGAGATGAGCGCGCGCGTCGTCGCCGCCTGCCGCGCGAAGACGAAGAAGCCGCTCATCACCAAGCTCTCGCCCAACCAGACCGACATCCGCGAGAACGCGCGCCTTTGCATCGAGGCAGGCAGCGACGGGCTCGCCGTCATCAACACGATCTCCGGCATGATGATCGACGCCCAGGCGCGGCGCGCGGTGATCGGCAACGTGCAGGGCGGCGTCTCGGGGCCCGCGATCAAGCCGATCGCGCTCCTCAAGGTGAAGCAGGTCTACGAAGTCGCGGGCCCGAAGCGCATACCGATCATCGGCCAGGGCGGGATCGCGAGCGCCCTGGACGCCATCGAGTTCCTCGTCGCGGGCGCGACCGCCGTCGGCCTCGGCACCGCGCTCTTCTATGACCCCCTTCTCTGCCCGAAGGTCAACGACGGCATCGCCCGCTACCTCGGCGACGCCGGCATGACGTCCGTCGGTGAGCTCACCGGCACGCTGAAGCCGGGTCGCGCGGAAGACTGCGGCGGCTAGCTCGCCGCCTCCGGCGGCGCGGGCGGCTGGATGGCCATCGAGCGCGACGTCGGGTAGGCGAGCGTCACGCCGCGGCGCGAGAATTCGTCGAGGAGGCGGAGGTTGATCGACTGCTGGGCGTCCATGAACGCCTGCAGCTCGCTGTCCTGGACGTAGTACACCGCCTCGAAGATGAAGGCGTAGTCCCCGTAGCGCGCGAAATGCGCGCGCTCGAAGCGCACCTTGTTCTCCGCGCGGATCGCGGCCTCGATCATCTTCGGCACCTCCGCGATCAGCTTCCGCGGCGTCTCATAGGCGATCCGCAGCTGCAGTTCCGCGCGCCGCTCCGGGATCAGGCCATAGTTCCGGACACGGCTCTTCAGGACGTCTCCGTTCGACATCACGATCTGCTCGCCCGTCACAGAGCGCAGCCGCGTGCTCTTGATGCCGATCTGCTCGACCGTGCCCCGCTCTTCGCCGATCGCCAGGAAGTCGCCGACGCGGAACGGCTTGTCGAGCGCGATGGAAAGCGAGGCGAACAGGTCGCCAAGCAGGTTCTGAAGCGCGAGTGCGATCGCGACGCCGCCGATGCCGAGCCCCGCGATCAGCGGGCCGACTTTCACGCCGAGGTTCGTGAGCAACATCAGGACGGCGATGATCCACACGATCATCACTGCGACGAAGCGGAGGATGTTGAGGCTTGCGGCGCCCTCGGTCCCTGCGAATTCGCGGCCGCGGCGCACCTCGATCAGGTGCCGGACGAGCGCCGACAGCCAGTGGCCGACCTGCCACCAGGTCACCACGAGGATCGAGGTATCGACGAGCTTCTCCGCCCGCGGCGGGATCTTGAGCCATCGCAGCGCGAGGTAAATCGCGATTGCGAACATGAAGACGCGCGTCGTGGCGTCGATCAGCGCCCTGAGCAGCAGCAGGAAATTGACCGGGCGGTCGGCCGTGCGCTTCGCCAGCCGCCGCCCGATGGTGGCGCGCGCGAGCGGCAGCACCGTGAACCAGAGGCCGAACGTGACGAACGCCTCGCCCCAGGCGCGCAGCTCGTTGCCGTAATAGGTGGCGTCGCCGAGCTCCTTGAGGACTTCGAGGCTCACGCCGTTATCCTATTCGAGCCCGAGCTCGCGCAGCTTCCGCGTCAGCGTATTCCTGCCCCAGCCGATCAGTTTCGCCGCTTCCTGCCGCCGGCCCTGCACGCGCTCGAGCGCGGCCTGCGCGAGCGTGCGCTCGAAGCGCGCAGTCGCGACGTCGAGCAGCGGCGCTCCGCCGCCCGCGAGATGCCGCGCGGCCCAGGCTTCGAGCTCGCGGCACCAGTCGTCCGCCGTGGGCGCGGCCGCGCCCTCGCCTCCGAGGTCCGGCGGGATGTCCTCGGCGCGGATCTCGCGTCCTGGCGCCGTCACCGTGAGCCGGCGCGTCGCATTGACGAGCTGGCGCACGTTGCCCGGCCACGCGAAGGCGACGAGGCGGCTGCGGGCCTCCGCGGTCAGCGTCTTCGGCTCCGCGCCGAGCTCGCGCGCGGCGAGCGCAAGGTAGTGCGTCAGCAGCTCCGGTATGTCGCCGGGACGCTCGCGCAGCGAAGGCGCGCGCATGCGGATCACGTTCAGCCGGTGCAGCAGGTCCTCTCGGAACTTCCCCAGCTTCACGAGCGCGTCGAGGTCCTGGTGCGTCGCCGCGATCACGCGCACGTCCACGCGGATCGGCGTGCTTCCGCCGACGCGGTAGAACTCGCCTTCCGCGAGCACGCGCAGGAGCCGCACCTGCAGCGCGACGCTCATGTCGCCGATCTCGTCGAGGAAGAGCGTTCCGCCGTCCGCCTGCTCGAAGCGGCCGCGGCGCATCGCGTCCGCGCCGGTGAACGCGCCCTTCTCGTGACCGAAGAGCTCCGACTCGAGGAGCTCCGAGGCGATCGCGGAGGTGTTGAGCGCGATGAACGGGCCGTTCGCGCGCGGGCTGTGCCGGTGCAGTGCGCGGGCGACGAGCTCCTTGCCGGTGCCCGACTCACCGGTCACGAGCACCGAGAGACTAGAGCGCGAGAGGCGACCGATCGCGCGGAACACTTCCTGCATTGCCGGCGCCTGGCCGAGGATGCCGGGGATCGGCGCCGCAGCGCCCTCCGCCGCTCCCGCCGCGCCTGGCGCCGAGGCGCGGCGCACGAGCGCGACTGCCTCGTCGATGTCGAAGGGCTTGGGCAGGTACTCGAAGGCGCCGCCGCGGTAAGCGGCGACAGCGTGTTCAAGGTCGGAATGCGCCGTCATCACGATCACCGGCAGTTCGGGGTGGTCGCGCCGCGCGATTTCGAGCAGGCGCATCCCCTCCGTGCCCGGCATGCGCACGTCGGTCAGGAGCACGTCGGGCCGGCGCGTCGCGAGCGCCGCGAGCGCGGCGTCCGCATGCTCGAAGGTCCGCGGCTCGGTGCCACCCTGCCGAAGCGCGCGCTCCAGCACCCAGCGGATCGACGCATCGTCGTCCACGACCCAGACTTCAAGCGGCTTCGTCATGCCCGTTCTCCATCGGCAATAGCATCGAAAACACGGTGCGCCCCGGACGGCTGTCGAATTCGATGATGCCGCCGTGGCGCGTCGCGATGTCCTGCGCGACGGCGAGGCCGAGGCCTGTGCCGTCGGCGCGCGCCGTCACGAGCGGATAGAAGATCGTCTCGCCGAGCTCGGGCGGCACCCCCGGGCCGTCGTCCTCGAACTGGAGCGAGGCGACGACGCGGTGACGCTCGGTGCCGATCGTCGCGTTCGTGAGCGCGCGGCTCCTGAGAGTCAGCCGTCCGCGCTCGCCTAGCGCCTGCACGGCATTTCGCGCCAGGTTCAGCATGGCCTGCACGAGAAGGTCGCGGTCGAGCGCGAGCGACGGCAGGCTCGGGTCGTAGTCGCGCTCGATCGAGACGCCCGCCGGCGCCTCGGCGCGCGCGAGGCGGTAAACGCGGTCGATCAGCTCGTGCACGTTCGCGAGCTCGCGCCGCACCGGCCGGGCCGGCCCGAGCAGGCTGTCGACGAGGGCCCGGAGCCGATCCGCCTCGCCGATGATGACGCGCGTGTATTCCTTGAGCTCCTCGGTCGGCAGCTCGCGCTCGAGTAGCTGCGCGGCGCCGCGGAGCCCACCGAGCGGGTTCTTGATCTCGTGCGCGAGCTGGCGCGCCATCACGCGGCTGCCGCCCTGTTGTGCGAGCAGCGCCGAGTCGCGTGTCATGCGCGAGGGCTGCGTCGTGTCCGCGACCTCGACCAGGACTCCGCCCGGCATCGCGGCCGCGAGCGGCGTGAGCGAGACGTCCACCTGGTAGCGCGAGTCCGCGCGGGCCGCCGGCGCGAGGCTGAAGGCACGGAGCGCAATCGGCTCGGCGCTCTCGCGGCTACGCGCCAGGAGCGACTCGAGTGCGGCGCCGTTCGCGAGTAGCGAAGCGAGCGGCCGCCCGCGCGCGGACGCGGGGCTGGTCGCCAGCAGGTCTGCCGCCGCGTCGTTGAGCCAGGCGACTTCGGAACGCACGTCGACGACGAGGACAGCCGTCGCGATCAGGTCGAGCAGCGCGGCGGGAGCGGGTACGCGTGCAACGGAATCAGCGGGCACGGCGCGTCTCTCGCGCCAGTGCGGCGCCTACATGCGGGGCGGCGTGGCGGGCTTCGGCGCGGGCTTGGGCGTCGGCTTCGCGGGGACTTTCGGCGCCTGCGGGCTCTGCGGCGAGAGGATGGAGGGTTGCCGCACGTGGAATGAAATCTGCTGGCTCTGGATGACCGGCTTGCCGTTCTGGTCGAGCACCGCGGCGCGCAGGAAATAGGAGCCGCGCGCGAGGTTGGAGAACTGCGCGCTTCCGCCCTCGGCCGGCTGGCGGTTGCCATTCAGGAAGAACACGAGTGAATGGTCTGGCTGCAGCGTGCCGCCGCCGATCTCGACGGACGCGTTCACCACTGCGTCCCCGCCGAAAAACACCTGCTCCGGCGTCGGCGACACGATCGACAGCGAGGTGTACGGCGATTCCGCAGGCTCCGTGCTGCTGCCGCTGTCGACCCCGCCCGACGTGGAAGCCGACGAGCTTTCCGGCGCTTCGTAGGTGCTCGGCTCGATGACGTTGATGAGCTCCGCATTGGAAGAGCCCGGCTGGTCCGCATAGTGGACGATGCCGTCCTTGTCCACCCACCGGTAAATCTCCTGGGATGTAGCTGCCAGGGACACCGCCAGTCCGGCGAGGACGAGGAGCATGCGCATGACGACAGCATATCCCCTGCCCCGCCGGGCTGACAAAGTGTGAACTGCGTCTCAGAGGCTGTAGTACATGTCGAACTCGGCCGGGTGCGTCGACATGCGGAAACGCGTGACTTCGCTGTCCTTCAGCCCGATGTACGCATCGATCAGGTCGTCGCTGAACACGCCGCCGCGCTTCAGGAACTCGCGGTCGCCATCGAGATGCTCGAGCGCCATGTCGAGCGAGTGGCAGACCTCCGGAATGTTCTTCGCCTCCTCGGGCGGCAGGTCGTACAGGTCCTTGTCCGATGCCTCGCCCGGATGGATCTTGTTCTGGATGCCGTCGAGCCCCGCCATCAGCATCGACGCGAACGCGAAGTACGGGTTCGCGAGCGAATCGGGGAAGCGCACCTCGATTCGCCTGCCCTTCGGGCCCGACACCCACGGGATGCGGATCGACGCGCTGCGGTTCCGCGCGCTGTAAGCGAGCATGACCGGCGCCTCGAAGCCGGGCACGAGACGCTTGTAGCTGTTCGTGCCGGGGTTCGTGAACGCGTTCAGCGCCTTTGCATGCTTGATGATGCCGCCGATGTAGTAGAGCGCGATGTCGGAGAGCCCCGCGTAGCGCTCGCCGGCGAAGAGGTTCTTGCCGTCCTTCTGCAGCGACTGGTGGACATGCATGCCGTTGCCGTTGTCGCCGACGAGCGGCTTCGGCATGAAGGTCAGCGTCTTGCCGTGGCCGTGCGCGACGTTCCACAGCGCGTACTTCAGGATCTGGACCTCGTCGCCCTTCTTCGTCAGCGTGTTCGCCGCGACGTTGATCTCGCCCTGGCCGCCGGTCGCGACTTCGTGGTGGTGCACCTCGACCCGGAGGCCGAGCTCTTCGCAGGCCTGGCACATCGCGGTGCGCAGGTCCTGGAAGCGGTCGACCGGCGGCACCGGGAAGTAGCCGCCCTTCACGCCTGGGCGATGACCCAGGTTGCCGCCGTCGTAGCTCGTGCCGGAGTTCCAGGCGCCCTGCACCGAGTCGATGTGGTAGCTGCAGCCGTGCAGCTCGTTGGTCCAGCGCACGCTGTCGAAGATGAAGAATTCGTTCTCGGGACCGAAGAGACAGGAATCCGCGATGCCGGTCGACTTGAGGTAAGCCTCGGCACGCTTCGCGAGCGAGCGCGGGTCGCGGTTGTAGCCCTGCATCGTCGTCGGCTCGACGACGTCGCAGCGGAGGAGGAGGGTCGTCTCCTCGTAGAACGGGTCGATCATGGCCGTCGACGCGTCCGGCATCAGGATCATGTCGGACTCATTGATGCCCTTCCAACCGGCGATCGAGGAGCCGTCGAACATCTTCCCGTCGACGAAGAAGTCCTCGGTCACGAGGCGCGTGGGAATCGAAACGTGCTGTTCCTTCCCGCGCGTGTCCGTGAAGCGCAGGTCGCAGTAGGTGGCCTCTTTCTCCTTGATCAGCTTGAGTACTTCGGCGGGGCCCATCGTCATCTCCCTGGTTCATGCGCGGTCGATCGCGATCCCCGTCGTGGTGCAAGCCTCGTGCCAGCTCAAGCTTCGTACTACGAGCCTGTAAATCAATACGTTATACGGTCATCATCGGCGGACCGGACTGCTGTCGCACCCGAATGGTGCGCGCACGATATCAGATGCACTGCGGTGGTGCGACGACTTTCCAACGCGTGCTCGGCACACTGGCCGCCCGATGCGGCTCAACAAGCACATCAGCGAGAGCGGCGTGGCGAGCCGGCGCGAGGCAGACGCCTGGATCGCCGCCGGCAGGGTGACCGTCAACGGCGCGAAAGGGGAGTTGGGCACCCAGGTGCGGCCGGGCGACGTGGTGCTCGTCGACGGCGAGCCGCTGCCGCTGCGCCGCAAGGCCGTCTACCTCGCGCTCCACAAGCCGCGCGGCATCAGCTCCACAACTGATGGCGCGGTGCCGGACAACATCGTCGACTTCGTCGGCCACCCGGAGCGCATCTTTCCGGTCGGCCGTCTCGACAAGGACTCCGAGGGACTCATCCTCCTCACGAACGACGGCGACATCGTCAACGAAGTCCTGCGCGTCGAGCGCGGTCACGAGAAGGAGTACCTGGTGACGGTCGAGCCCGATGTCACAGACACCTTCCTCGCGATGATGGGTCGGGGCGTTCGCATCGGAGCCGAGATGACGAAGCCGGCCGCCGTGACGCGCGCCGGTCCGAATCGCTTCCGCATCGTGCTGACGCAGGGACTCAATCGCCAGATCCGCCGCATGTGCTCCGCGCTCGGCTGGCGCGTGAAGCGTCTCGTCCGCGTCCGCATCATGCACATCCGGCTCGGCGACCTGCCTCCCGGACGCTGGCGCGACCTCACCGAGGCGGAAGTGAAGCCGCTCCTCGCTATACTTGCGCATGGCAAAAAGCGCTGAAAAATCCGCGCCTCAGACATTCCAGGAGCTGATCCTGACGCTACAGCGCTACTGGGCGGGAGAGGGCTGCGTCCTGCTTCAGCCTTACGACATGGAAGTCGGCGCGGGTACTTTTCATACCGCGACTTTCCTGCGCGCGCTCGGGCCCGAGCCCTGGAATGCCGCGTACGTCCAGCCGAGCCGGAGGCCTACGGACGGCCGATACGGCGACAACCCGTTCAGGCTGCAGCACTACTACCAGTTCCAGGTCGTCATGAAGCCCTCGCCCGACGACATCATCGAGCGTTACTTCGGCTCGCTCGTCACGCTCGGCATCGACCCGCTCGTGCACGACATTCGACTCGTCGAGGACAACTGGGAATCGCCCACGCTCGGTGCCTGGGGTCTCGGTTGGGAGATCTGGCTGAACGGCATGGAAGTCACGCAGTTCACCTATTTCCAGCAGGCGGGCGGGCTCGATTGCAGGCCCGTGATGGGCGAGATCACCTACGGCCTCGAACGCCTCGCGATGTACCTGCAGGGTGTCGAGAGCGTCTACGACCTTCTGTGGGCCGACGGCCCGCAAGGCCGAGTGACCTACGGGGATGTGTATCACCAGAACGAGGTCGAACAGTCCGCCTTCAACTTCGAACAGGCCGATACGGCGTCGCTGTTCGCGGAGTTCGACCAGCGCGAGAAGAACTGCAAGTCCCTGCTCGAAGCTGCGCTGCCGCTGCCGGCCTACGAGCAGACGCTGAAGGCCTCGCACGTCTTCAACCTGCTCGACGCGCGCAAGGCCATCAGCGTGACCGAGCGCCAGCGCTACATCCTGCGCGTGCGCGCCCTCGCGCGCGCCGTCGCGAGCGCCTACGCCGCGAGCCGCGAGGCGAAGGGATTCCCGCTGCTGCGGCAGGAGTCCACGGTACGCATGCCGCAGCCGGCACGCGGCGCGGAGACCACCGTCCGCATGACCAGGCGCTCCAAGTGAACCGCCACGACTTCCTGGTCGAGATCGGCGCCGAGGAAATGCCGCCGAAGAGCCTCGAGGCCCTCGGCGAGGCATTCCGGGACGGCCTCGTCGCCGGCCTCGAGGCCGCGGGCCTGTCGCACAGCCCTGCGAAGGCTTATTTCACGCCGCGCCGCCTGGCGGTCGCCGTCCCGAAGCTCCTCGACCAGCAGCCGGAGCAGCGTGTCGAGCGCCGGGGCCCGGCGGTTTCCGCCGCCTTCGATGCCGCCGGCCAGCCGACTCGTGCCGCGAAGGGATTCGCCGAGTCCTGCGGCGTCGGCGTCGACGAGCTCACGCGCATCAAGGATGCCAAAGGCGAGTTCCTCTTCTGCCGCACGACCCGCGCCGGCGAGCCGGCCGCGAGGCTCCTTCCCGGCATCGTGCAGGCAGCGCTCGACGGCCTGCCGATCGCTCGACGGATGCGCTGGGGCGACGGCACGGCGCAGTTCGTCCGACCCGTGCATTGGGTGGTGATGCTGCACGGCGAATCGGTCGTTGCCGGCGAGATCCTCGGGATCGCGGCCGGCCGCATGACCCGCGGCCATCGTTTCCACACGAAGAAGCCGATCGCGCTCCGTTCGCCCGGCGGCTACCTCGCCGCGCTCGAAAAGGGTTTCGTGCGCGCCGACTTCGAGGCGCGCCGCGAGCGCATCCGCGCCGGTGTCGCCGCGTCCGCGGAGGCGGAGGGCGGCACGGCCGTCATCGACCCTGCCGTGCTGGCCGAGGTGACGGCGCTGACCGAATGGCCCGTGCCGATCGCGGGCCACTTCGAGCCGCGCTTCCTCGAGCTGCCGCCCGAGGTGCTCGTCGCGACGTTGCAGGACCACCAGCGCTATTTCCCGCTGCGCGGTGCCGACGGCAAGCTCATGCCGCGCTTCGTCGCGGTCGCGAACCTCGAGAGCCGCGACCCGTCGCAGGTCCGCGCCGGGAACGAGCGCGTCGTGCGCCCGCGCCTGGCCGACGCCGCCTTCTTCTATACCGCGGACCGCAAGGCGACACTCGACTCGCGCCGCGAATCGCTCGCGGCCGTGACCTTCCAGGCCCAGCTCGGCACGCTCGCCGACAAGACCGTGCGGATCACGGCGCTCGCCGTCCAGATCGCGCGGGTCGCCGGCAAGGACGCCCAGGCGGCCCAACGTGCGGCCGCGCTCGCGAAATGCGACCTCCTGACGGCGATGGTGGGGGAATTCCCGGAATTGCAGGGCGTGATGGGACGCTACTACGCCGTGCACGACGGCGAGCCGGCGGAGGTCGCCGCGGCCCTCGCCGAGCAATACCTTCCGCGCTTCGCAGGCGATGCGCTGCCGGCGACCGGTGCCGGCCTCGCGCTCGCGGTGGCCGACAAGCTCGACACGCTGGTCGGCGTCTTCGCCATCGGGCAGAAGCCGACGGGCACCAGGGATCCGTATGGCCTGCGCCGCTCTGCCCTCGGCGTGCTGCGCATCCTGATCGAGACCGGCATCGCGGTCGACTTGCGTGAGCTCATCCGGAGTGCGCTCGATTCCGTGGCTGCGGATCTTGCGCGGCTGGGCGGTAAACCTCCGGCGGAAGGCCTCGCCGAAGAAATCTACGACTACATGATGGAGCGCCTGCGCGCCTGGTACCTGGAGGCGGGCAGCAGCGTTACCACCGAGATGTTCGACGCCGTGCTCGACACGCGCCCGGCCTCGCCGCTCGATTTCGACAATCGCCTGCGCGCGCTCGCAGGCTTCCTGCAACTCCCCGATGCGACCGGGCTGACGGCGGCCAACAAGCGCATCGCCAACATACTCAGGAAAGCCGGCGAGCAGCCGAGCCCGCGCGTCGATCCCGGACTCCTGACCGACCCGTACGAGCGCCAGCTCGCGGCTGAAGTCGAGGCGCTCCGGCTCGACGTCGAGCGTCTCGTCACTGCGCGGCGATATGCGGATGCGCTGACGCGCCTCGCTTCGCTGCGGGGCTCCGTCGATGCGTTCTTCGATCACGTGCTCGTGATGGCGGACGACGTGCGCGTGCGGGCCAATCGACTCGCGCTCCTCGCGGCGCTCTCGCGCCTGTTCCTGCACATGGCCAACCTCTCCCGTCTGCCGGGCTGAAACGCGATCTCGCGGATGTCTGCAAGCATCCCGAAGTGGCGCAGAATCACGGCGCTGCAATGGATCTGCTCGGTCTTCTTCACGGGCCTGTTTTTCGTGGATTCCCTCGCCTGGGGCCTGGGGATCGTGCTGTGCGGGTGGCTGCCGTTCAGGCAGCTCTACGGCTTCGCGCGCGGCTGGGCGCGTGCGAATTTCTGGCTGCTCAAGATCCTCTGTGGCCTCGACTGGATGATCGACGGAGCGGAACGGATCCCGCGCGAAGGCGCGCACGTCACGATGTGGAAACACACCTCCACCTGGGAAACGCTCGCGCAGATGATCGTATTCCCGCCGCAGGCCTGGGTGCTGAAGCGGCAGATCCTCTGGATCCCGCTGGTCGGCTGGGCCACCTGGCTCCTGAAGTGCATCGCCATCGACCGCGGTGCCGGGCACCGCGCCGTGAACCAGGTGCTCGACCGCGGGCGCGAGCGCCTCTCTGCCGGCATCTGGGTACTCATCTTTCCGGAAGGCACGCGCATGGCGCCGGGCGAGACGCGCAAGTACGGAATGTCGGGCGCCCTCCTCGCGTCGCAGGCGGGCGTCAAGCTCGTGCCCGTCGCGCACGACGCCGGTGACTACTGGCCGCGGCGCGGGCTCGTGAAGAAGCCCGGGGTGGTGCGGGTCGTGATCGGACCGCCGATCGAGTCGGCTGGTCGCGACCCACGGGAGCTGAATGCCGAGGTGCAGTCCTGGATCGAGGGGACGATGGCGCGGCTACGCGCCGGCACTGCCTAGCGGAACCAGCCCCCGCCCATCCGGATGCCGAGGGTGATGACGTCGGCGTCGATGTCTCCCGAGACGTCCTGGGTGCCCACGTCGATGTAGCGATCCCAGGCCAGGCGAATCGCCCAGTACTTGCTGAAGTTGAATTCCGCTCCGACGCCGAACATCGGGTCAGTCTTCTGCGACGTCTGGCTGGCCCGCTGGGTCTGGTCGGCGATCGTGATCCTCGCCGTCCCGTCGGCGTTCAGGAAAGAAAGGCCCGCACGTCCGTACAGCGAGAATCGCTCTCCAAGCGGGAGGACGCCGAGCATCGACACGACCGGTCCGATGGCCGAGGTCTCGAGCGTGACATCGGCGTCGGCCTGGTTCGTGCCGTCGGTCACCGTGACGGTCGCCTGGTTGTTGAACGAGCCGAGGTCGACATAGGCGAACTCGAAGGCGATGTGATCGTTGAACTGGTAGCCGCCCGTCAGGCCATAGGCCGTGTCCGAATCGTCGATATTCGAGGTGGCGTCGACGACGTCTAGCCCGCCCGACTGGAAAAGCCGGACGAGGTTCTCTTCCGACTGGCTTTCGCTGAGCCCTGAGGCGCTCGTCTCGCCCCCGAAGGCGACGAAATACCAGCCGGGCTCCGCGGCCTCTGCGGTCGCGACTGCGCCGAAGGCGAGGCATATGAGCAGCGCGCCCGATCGCAACTTGTTGAAGTCCATGACGAATCCTTCCTGCATTCCAGTGGATGCTTCCCTGCCGTCCCCACCATAGCGGGGCCCGACTGTGAGTCAACGCCAACTTGGCAAAGGACTAGACGTCGAGGTTGGCGACGTACAACGCATTCTTTTCGATGAACTCGCGCCGGGGCTCGACCGCATCGCCCATCAGCGTCGTGAAAATATCGTCGGCGGCGACCGCGTCCTCGATGCGCACCTGGAGCAGGCGGCGCACGTCGGGGTTGATCGTGGTCTCCCAGAGTTGCCCCGGGTTCATCTCGCCGAGCCCCTTGTAGCGCTGGATCGCCTGTCCCTTTCGCGCCTCCTCGAGGAGCCAGGTGATGGCCTCCGGGAAGCCCGCGATGTCCTGGCGCGCGTTGCCGCGGGTGACGTAGCCGCCCGCGCCGATGAAATCGGTGAGCGTCGTGCCGAGCTCGGCGATCCGCCCGTATTCGGCGGACTCGAAGAACTCCGGCTGCAGGTGCTTCTCCGTCGTGACGCCGTGCTCAGTGCGGGCAACGTCGACGCGCTCCGGCTCACCCGCCTCGTTGCGGCGCACGGCGAGCTTGTAGCTGTGCACGAGGCTGCCCCCCGCATTGAGCCGCGCCTCGAGCTCCGTAACCCAGCCCTCGAGCCAGGCGACGTCCGCGAATTGCTGCTCACCCACCGGCCGCATCGCGAGGAGCTGCTCGAGCAGGCGGCGGTCGTAGCGGCGCGACCAGCGGCCGATGATCGCCTTCACCTCCATGTACTGGCGGGCGAGCATCTCGAGCGCCGAGCCCGAAAGCGGCGGCGCCTCCGCATTCACGTGCAGCGCCGCGTCGTCGAGCGCGGCGGAGAGCAGGAGCTGGTCGAGCTCCGCCTCGTCCTTCACGTAGGTCTCCTGCTTGCCGCGCTTGATCTTGAAGAGCGGCGGCTGCGCGATGTACACGTGACCGCGCTCGATCAACTCCGGCATCTGCCGGTAGAAGAAGGTGAGGAGCAGCGTTCGGATGTGGCTGCCGTCGACGTCCGCGTCCGTCATGATGATGACGCGGTGGTAGCGCAGGTTCGCGACGTCGAAGTCATCGCGGCCGATCCCTGTCCCGAGCGCGCTGATGAGCGTCACGACCTCCTGGGACGAGAGCATCTTGTCGAAGCGCGCTTTCTCGACGTTCAGGATCTTGCCCTTGAGCGGCAGCACGGCCTGCGTGCGCCGGTCGCGGCCCTGCTTGGCGGATCCGCCGGCCGATTCGCCCTCGACCAGGAAGATCTCCGATTTGCCGGGGTCCTTTTCCTGGCAGTCGGCGAGCTTGCCGGGCAGGCCCGAGGAATCGAGCGCCCCCTTGCGGCGCGTCATCTCGCGCGCCTTGCGCGCGGCTTCGCGGGCGCGGGCGGCGTCGATGATCTTGAGGCAGATGGACTTGGCGTCCGCCGGCCGCTCGAGCAGGAACTCCCCCAGCTTCTGCGCAACCGCCGATTCCACGGCGCCCTTCACCTCCGACGAGACCAGCTTGTCCTTGGTCTGCGAGGAGAACTTGGGGTCCGGCATCTTGATCGAGAGGATGGCGGTCATGCCCTCGCGTGCGTCGTCGCCCGTCAGGGAGACGTTCTCGCGCTTCGCGAGGCCCTCTTTGTCGATGAACTCGTTGATCTTGCGCGTGAGCGCGGCCCGGAAGCCCGCAAGGTGCGTGCCACCGTCCTTCTGCGGGATGTTGTTCGTGTAGCAGTACATGGACTCCTGGTAGGAGTCGTTCCACTGCGCCGCAACTTCGACCGAGATCAGGCCTTCCTGGCTCTGGAAGTAGAAGATGTTCGGGTGGATCGCGGTGCGGCTGCGGTTCAGGTACTGCACGAAGGCGGACACGCCGCCCTCATGCTGGAACACGTCGCTCTTGTCCTCGCGCTCGTCCACGAGCTCGATGCGCACGCCCGAGTTCAGGAACGACAGTTCCCGGAGGCGTTTGGCCAGCCAGTCATACGAGAAGGTCGTGTTCGTGAAGATCGTGTTGCTGGGCTTGAAGCGAATGGTCGTGCCGCGCTCGGCCGTCGTGCCGACCACCGCGAGCGGACCGAGCGGCTCGCCCATGCGGTACTGCTGGCGATGGAGCTTCCCGTCGCGCGCGATCGTGAGCGTCAGCGCACCGGAGAGCGCGTTCACGACCGAGACGCCGACGCCGTGCAGCCCTCCCGCGACCTTGTACGAGTTGTCGTCGAATTTCCCGCCTGCGTGCAGCACGGTCATGATGACCTCGGCCGCGGAGCGGTTCTCTTCCTTGTGGATGTCCGTCGGGATGCCGCGGCCGTTGTCGGTGACCGTCACCGACTCGTCCGCGTGGATCGTCACGACGATGCGGTCGCAGTAACCCGCAAGGGCTTCGTCGATCGAGTTGTCGACGACCTCGAAAACCATGTGGTGAAGGCCGGTGCCGTCATCGGTGTCGCCGATGTACATGCCGGGGCGTTTCCGGACCGCCTCGAGGCCTTTCAACACCTTGATTTTGGTGGAGTCGTAGGCGTCGGTCGGGGGCGTCACGGAACCGTCTTGCATAAGCCGGAAATTCTAGCAGAAAAATCCTGCTTTTTGCTTGTTTTTCAGTTGCTTGCCGACTGTCTGGCAACCCCCGTGAATGGCCTCTTTTTGAGCCGAAATGCGGCTCCCTCAGAAGCTCACGCCATAGGCGATGAGCGGGCCCGTCAGGGTCTCGTTCGCCGTGGATCCGTTCGCCTTCACCTCGACCTCCAAATGGCGGTAGCCGATGATGAAGTGATGCGATCCCGTGACGTAGCCGGCGAGGACACCCGCGCTCCAGGTGCCCTCGGTTTCACCGCCGGACACATCGCCCATGAAAGTCAGGCGCCAGTGATCGTTGAGCGGGTACCGATAACGCGCGCCGACGAGCAGGTCCGTGAACGTGTCGTTCACGCGGGTATCGAAGGTGGGCAGCGGGCCCGCCGGATCGATGACCAGGTGGAAGTCCGTGTCGAGGTAGCGCAGGCCGCCGTAAGCCTCGAACCCGGAGTACCGCTCCGCTCCCGGACTCCAGACCATTCCAAGGTCCATCAGCGTCATGTCGAGGTCGGCGTGCGCATCTCCGAACGGTCCCGCCTTGTTGTCCCCGAGGCCGAGAAAGGTGAAATCCATGAAGCCGCCAAGATCGTCGCCCTGCACCTCGACATGGGTCTGGAAGGCCATCTCGAGCTTGTCGAGGATGTCGTTGAAGTCGAGCCCGACACTCGCATCCTTGCTGTCGACCGAAATGTCGGCAGCCCAAAGGTACGCGGCTGCGAACCAGTCGTAGTCGTCGGCGCGGGCGAACCCCGCCGAAAACAGGAACGCAAGCGCGCAGCCAGCGGCCAGCGGCCGCAAGGCCGTGGAACGATCGCTCATGGTGCGGCCCTCTTCAGGGCTTCAGCTTCTTGCCGGGTTCCAGGTTTTCGGGAATCGGCGACAGCGCGCGCAGGTCCTCGAAACCCTTCACGCTGATATCCGCCCACTGCTTGAACAGCGTGCGGAAGTCCGAGAGGTTCGTGACGCGGTTCGAAAGCTGTACCTGGCCCGTGTAGCGCGTGTTGCGCCGGTCGAGCGCGCGGCCGAGGAGTGCGCCGGTCGTCGAATCGCGCACCTCGAGGAAAAGCAGCGCCTCGCCAGCTTCGGTGGTGTAGGTGCGCGAGCGCCCGGCCGTCATGTTGTCCGGCGCCACGATGTAAAGGTCCATGACGCCGGGCCGCAGGCGGAGCACGTCCGGCCCCGGCGTCGTCACGATCTCGAGGCCCGCCTCGCGATAGGCCTCGGTGAAAACCTCCTCAAAGTTCTCGCGCGCGGCCTTGGCGATATTGTCAATGTCTTCCTGGGTCAGCCGCTGCGACAGCGTCGCGGTGTCGCGGTTGTAGTCCTTCATCCAGTCCTTTTTGAACGCGACCTCGACCGGATCCATCATGATCTTCTTGTACGGCCGGAAGTCCGCGCCCGGCAGCAGGAAGCCGGCGTCGATTCGCTTCGGCTTGACCTCGACGAGGCCGTCCCAGGTTCCTTTCGGCTCGTCCTGCGCCTTCGCGTGCGGGGCTGCGAGCCATACGAGGGCCGCGAGGCCCGCCACAAGAATGCTCTTCATCGATCGTCCTCCGAAGGAAACTGTCTTCAACGCCGGCGCGGCCGCGCGCCCATGCCGCGGCTCATGCCGGAGCTCCGCGTCGATGAGCGCTGCTGATAACTGTTATAGCCGCCGCGCCGGTCCTGGTAGTCGCGATTGAGCGAGCCAACATCCTGCGTGGGCCGCGCTCCGCCGGCGCCCGCGCCCATGCTGACGCTGGCGGAACCGGAAATGCTCGACCCCCCGGCTCCGCCCCGGTCCGCGCCGAGGTTCTGATACTGACCGCCGGTGGTGCCGACATCCTGCACGCGGTTGCCGTACTGGCCGGCGCCGGCGCTGCGTGCGGCATCGCGCGATGCGGCGTCAAAACCTTCGCGCGAGAAATCCCCGCCCGCGCGGTCGCCGAGGTTCCCCTGGTCTCCGAGTCCGCCTTCCGGCCGATCCGGGCGGTCTGAATTGGGCATGTCCTGCCAGCCGCCGTCCGAATACTGCTGCCAGCCGTTCTCGGTCTTCTTGTAGACGTTTCCGTCGTGGCCCGCGTAGATGTCGCCGCTACCGCTCTGGCCGATCGTCGTGCGATCGCCCGGGCCGTCTTTCACCGAGATCGCGCTGCCGCCGCCGGAGCCTTCCGCCTTCGTGATGCTGGAGCGGCCGTCGCGGATCGTCTCAGTGTCGACCGTCTGCCCGCCCTGCCCGGTGAAGCTGCCCTCCCGCTTGACGTTTCCGCCTTGCGTGCGCTCGCGGTCGATCGTCGCGCTGTTGCCGCCCGAGCCAGCGATCGTCGTCGTGCCCTGGCCGCGCTCGTGCTCGCCGCTGATCGTTCCCGTACGGCCCCCCGCCGTTTCGAACTTGCCGGACGTCGTGACGCCACCCCCCGGCTGGCGCTGGCGCGTCACGTCGGAACTTCCGCCGCGGCTGGTCGTGCGCTCCGTCGTGCGCGTCCCGGTATCGAAGTCGGTCCGCTTCTTCACGTCCATGGATCCGCCGCCCGGCCCTTCGATCGTGCGGTCCATCTTCATCTGGTTGGAGTCTTCGCCGTAGTGCCGATCGGTCTCAGTGGAGATGCCGGTGCGCGGGTTGTAGGTCTCGCCGGCGCTCGCCCATTCGTTGCCGTCCCACGCGGTCTCGACGTTGGAGTAGCGGCCGGTTTTCGGGTTATAGCCCTGGTTGTACGTGTACCCGCCGTACGGGCCGTAGTAGACCGAGCGCGAGCCGAAGCCGCCGGTGTTCGGGTTGTACCAGCTGCCGTGGCCGTACGACGGGTAGTACGGGTAATAGCCCCCGTAGCCGTAATACGGCGGGTAGTACCAGCCCGTGCCGTAGTAGCCGATCCCGAACCCGATGAACATGCTGGTGGCGTAGGCCGCGGCATAGCTCGACTCGATGTCGCCGTCGTCGGTCGTCTGCACGATGACTTGCGTCACCGGATAGGACGGCGAGCTCGGCGGAATCTGGTAGACCTCCGGCGGCACTTCGCCGGTCGCCGCCCACGGCCCGTTCGGGCTGTCCGACACGTACCAGGCGCCCTGGTACACGAGGTAGTACTTCTGGCCGGCCGCGATGACGTCGTTGGGGCTGTTCACCGCGCGCGAGACTGTCGTGCTCGGAATCGCCTCGAACTGCGGCTCGCCGGCGTACTCGACGTCGATGCCCGGCGCAGCCCCCGCCTTCAGCGTCCGCTTCGTCGGCAGCATGGCCTCCAGCACCGAGCGGCGCGCCTCGATCGTCCCCGGCACGGATGCCCGCACCGTGGCCATCGCGTGGTCCGTCGGGATCTTCGAGAAAGCTTCGGGCAATGGCATCGTGAACTTCCACGGGCCGGTCAGCAGGAAGCGCGTCGAGAACCAGCGGCCCGATGCGAGGAAGTAATAGGTGTCGCCGAGCTTGAAGAGCGGGCTCTCGGTGTTCGTGATCCACGCGAGTCCGCCAGTCCCCGCGATCTCCTCCGGCTTCGGTGCGCCGTCCAGCACGACGATCTCTGAAGGCTTGAAGGTCGTGATCACGCGCGGCGCGAGGCCCTTGGCCGGCGGCGTCGCGACCATGCGTGCGAACGACGCGTTGTCGCCTTTCGCGGGAATCTTCGAGAACGCGTCCGGCAGCTCCGCGTTCGCGACCCAGGGACCTTCCAGCTTCTCCGCGGAGTAACGGCGGTCGCCGGTCAGCAGGTAGTAGCGCTTGCCGACCGTGTCGTGGAACGTCGGGAAGCTTGCATTCAACAAGACGTCGAGCCCGGTCTTCCCGATCGGCGCCGTGACCGGCTTGCCGTTGACGAACAGGAGGAATGTGGGTGTCTCCACGACGAAGATTGGCGGCGGATCCGTGTTGAAGCCGGCCGGCGGCGGCGTCTCGAGCACGTCGTGCGCGAGGTAGTACAGGAACACGTCGACCGGCACGACGATAGGCTCGCTTTCGATGCCTTTACGCATCCGCTCTTCCTGCCCCGCTTCCGGTGTTCCGGTGAATGTCACGCGGTCGACTTTCGGCTCGGCGACAGTGACGAGCCGGAGCTTCGTGTCCACTGCCGTCTCACCCGACAGGTCGATCACCGCGTAGCGTGCGCCGGTCGTCTCGTCCGGGAACTCGACCGCGACCTGCGCGGTGAAATTTTCGAACTTGTCCCAGCTGCGGATTTGCGGCGCATAGACGATGACGCGCCGGCCGTCGGCCGTCTTGCGCTCGCGCGGATACTGCCAGCGCTCGCCGAAGTCGGGCGCATTCTCCGGCGTGCCCGCGAGCTCCGGCGTCGCCGACTTGTCCGGGCGGTCGCATCCCGCGAGGAATAGAAACGCGACCGCTAACGCGACAAGAATCCGATTCATCCTGGCTCCCGGGGAGTCACGGCCGACGACCGCTGCCGGAGTCTACCCCTTGCCGCCGAGCGCATGCCATTGCCCCTCGGTCCATCCTTGCCGGCGTCGGCGCTGCGTTAGGATCGGCCATCCCGGGGGTGCCGCCATGCACGTAAAGATGCGGGTTTTTGCGGGTTTTCTCGCTATTTTTGCCCTCCTCGCCTCGGCCGCCGCCAGCGCCGAAAAGACCGACGTCGTGATCCTCAACAACGGCGATCGCCTGACTGGCGAGATCGTCGCGCTGCGCCGCGGACTTCTCGAGTTCAGTACGGACACCATGGGCACCGTCCAGATCGAATGGGAGGAGATTGCTCGCGTCGAGAGCCGCGCGCTTTACGAGGTGGACCTCGAATCCGGTGCGCGCCATTTCGGCAGCCTGCAGGCGGCGCCCGAACCGGACCGCCTCGCGGTACGCGATGCCGAAGGCCGGGTGGCTTCCCTGCCCGTGCCGGAGACGATCCGCATCACGCCGCTCGACACGGCCGGCTCGGTCAAGAACCTGCTCGACGGCTACGTGGATTTCGGTTTCAGCTACAGCGACGCGACGTCGGTCAATCAGCTGTCGATGGCGGCGGGGGTTTCACGCCGCGACTTTCATCGCCTTTCGAGCCTCGATTTCTCGCTGGTCGAGAGCGACGCGCCGGAAACCGAGGCCGCAGCAACGTCCTCGCTGACCACCGAAATCCGCAATTTCCTCGGCAATCGCACGTTCTGGTCTGGATTCGGGCGGCTCGAGCAGAACGATTCGCTGGGTCTCGACCTGCGCACGCTCGTCGGCGCGGGCTACGGCAAATACATGATCCAGTCGAACCGCCGCGAATTCGCCGGGATGATCGGCCTCGCCGGCACGAAGGAAAATTTCGACGACGGACAAACCCAGGAAAGTCTCGAAGGCTTCCTCGGCGCACAGTACAACTCGTTTCGTTTCCATTCGCCGGAGTGGTCATTGAGCGCCGGACTTGCGGTTTTTCCGAGCCTGACGATCAGTGGTCGCATCCGCACTGCGACGACGCTGCGGCTTCGCTATGAAATATTCACCGACCTCTACGCGCAGCTCGCCTTGAGCCACGCTTACGACAGCAAGCCGCAGTCGGAGGGCGCCGAGAAGACCGACTACACGCTGACGAGCTCGCTGGGCTACAAGTTCTAGGAATTGGCGGCCAAAAGCGACTAAAATCTGGGATCAGGCGCTGAAAAGCGCTGATCCGCTTCGATCTCCAACGATCAACTCGTGGAGCTATGCTTACTCAACTGCTCGCACCGATCCATGTTCCACGTGAAACACGCGGATGCGGTCCGGCAGTCCCTCGAGATCTCTCCGCAGCGATGTGACCCACAACTGCGCTCGCGCGCGCTGTACGACTTGCATCAGTCGCGCGAGATTTTCGCGGTCCAACTCCGCCGCTGGATCGTCGAGCAAGAGCGCGGATCGGCCTGGTTTTTCCTGTTCCTGAATTTCGAGCTGAGCCAGCATCAGGCCGGCCGCCACCAGTTTTTGCTGGCCGCGCGAAACGTGATCCTTGGCTGCTCGGCCGCCAACTTGAACCACGATGTCGCCCCGATGTGGCCCGAGCTGCGTCGCCCGGTAGCGGCGATCGCGGCGCCGATCTGAC
>Ga0111539_10001345_pt1 | contig 32746 bp, 26 predicted proteins | sample RhiMethybrSRZTD1_FD_79667 | JGI IMG/M metagenome (GOLD analysis project Ga0111539, IMG submission 79667) | Populus rhizosphere microbial communities from Tennessee, USA - Rhizosphere MetaG P. TD hybrid SRZTD1 (version 2) (version 2) | ecosystem: Host-associated > Plants > Roots > Rhizosphere >...
CGCGAACCGTCGGGCTTGGCGAGGTCGATCGCGATCCCGAGGTTGACGTGCTGCGGCCGCACGAGCACCGGCTTGCCGTCGGCCTGGGCGTAGGAGTTGTTCATCTCGGGGTGGGCGCGCAGCGCCCGCACGAGCGCGTAGCCGATGAGGTGGGTGAAGCTGACCTTGCCACCTCGCCCGCGGGCGAGGTGGTTGTTGATGACGATGCGGTTGTCGGCCAGCAGCTTCGCCGGCACCGCGCGGACGCTCGTCGCGGTGGGAACCTGGAGCGAGGTCTCCATGTTCTGGGCGATGCGGGCGGCGGCGCCGCGCAGCGGCACCCGCTCGACGTCGGCATCCGACTCCTTGGCGGCGGCGGGCTTGACCGGCGCCGGCTTGGCGGGCGGGGTCGCCTTGGCGGGCTGCGCCTTGGCCTCGGCCTTGGGCTGGGCCGTGGTTTCGGCCTTGGGCTCGCACTCGGCCGTCGGCTTGCTCGGTGCGCTCTGCGGTGCGGCCCTGCCGTCTCCCGTGGCGGTCCTGGTGTCGGCCTTCGCGGCGGCTGCCTCGGTGCCGGCGGCTTCGCTGGCCTTGCTCGCGGCCACTTCGCTCGCCTTGGCGGCGGCCGGTGGCTCGTCGGTGGGTTCCTCGGCGGTCTCGTCGCCCGCCGGCTTGTAGTCGGCGAAGAACTCGTGCCACGCCGGGTCGACGCTGCCTGGATCTGCCAGGTAGCGCTGGTACATGTCTTCCACGATCCACTCGTTCGGGCCGAAGCCGGCGAGGGGGTTGTCTTGCGGGCTGGTCGCCTGGGTCGACACGGGAGGTATCGCCTCTTCCACGGTGACGGTTAGATCCGCGTCCAGGCTACGCGTTCAAAACGATCTTGGACTCCGGTACGTGGCATCGCCACACCGGAGTCCAAGATCGGTCAGGTTCGCGGATTACGAGATGTCGCGGACCCGCATGATGTACGTCCCGACGGCGCCCGCCACCAGCCCGTAGGCGAGCAGGATGATCCCGCCGACCCAGTACTCGGGCGACTCCGGGTACAGCTCCACGGGGGAGACGAGGACCTGGGCCGCGACGGCGGGCACGACCACCATGCTGGTCAGCACCCAGTCCTCCTTGATCACGTACTCGTGGACCAGGTAGAAGACGGCCTGCGCCAGCTGGGTGCCGATCAGGTACAGCAGCGTGCCGGTGACCACCGCGCCGACCTGGTTGCGGATCAGCGCGCCGAACCCGACGCCGAGGATCGACCACAGCACGAACACGAGCAGGTTGAACAGGATCGCGCGCTGCACGTCCCACTCGCCGAGGCTCGGCGAGTAGCCCTGGGAGTTCAGGAAGATCGCGCCGACGGTCAGGTCGATGGCGGTGATGATGATCCAGAACGCCGCCGCGAACGCCACGCCGGTGATCAGTTTGGCGGTCACCACCGCCGTCCGGTGCGGCGTCGTCAGGAAGGTCGCCGTCGCGGTCTGGTGGTAGAACTCGTTCGTGATCAGCAGCATGCCGAGCAGCAGGACGAACAGACCGCCGAAGAACTGCCCGGACGTGTAGATGTTGGCGGCCTGCGTGATCACCTGCGACTGGGCCGCGAAGGTGGCCTGGGCGTCGGCGGCCTCCTGCGGGCTCATGCTGGCGACGTCCGGCGGCGCCGCACCCAGCGTCTCGTTGGCGACGATGCAGTTGATGAGCAGGGCCAGCGCCGTGAAGCCGATGATCCCGAGGCCGAAGAGCCACCAGGTATTTGTTGTGCGAATCTTGAGCAACTCGCCGCGGATCAGGCCGGTCACCGGATCTCCGCCTTTCCATGGGTGAGTTCGAGGAACACGCGTTCGAGGTCGGGCCGCTCGGCGACCAGTTCGTGCAGCACCACGCCCGCGCTCAGGGCGGCCGCACCCACCGTCGGGGCGTCGACGCCGCTGAAGCGCAGGACGCCGTCGTCCCCGGTCTGCACGGCGACGCCGCCGAGCGCGCCGAGGAGCTTCTCCGCGTCCGGCGTACGGACCCGCACCTGGGAACTGGTGGCCATCGAGTCGACCACCTCGTCCACCGGTCCCTGCCGCACCAGGCGGCCGGCGGCGATGATCACGATGTCGTCGGCGAGGATCTGCATCTCGGAGAGCAGGTGGCTGGAGACCAGCACCGTGCGCCCCTCCTTCGCCAGGCCCTTGAGCAGGTCGCGCATCCAGCGGATGCCCTCCGGGTCCAGGCCGTTGGCCGGCTCGTCGAGCACGAGCACCCGCGGGTCGCCCAGCAGTGCGGCGGCGATGCCCAGCCGCTGGCGCATGCCCAGCGAGTACCCCTTGAACTTCCGCTTGGCGGCCGGGGTGAGGCCCACGAGCTCGAGGACCTCGTCGACGCGGCTGGTGGGCAGGCCCGCCGATGCCGCGATCACCCGCAGATGGTTGCGGCCGGTCCGACCCTTGTGCGCGCTGGACGCCTCCAGCACCGCACCCACCGCGCGCAGCGGCTCGCGCAGGTCGGCGTAGCGCTGACCGCCGATCGTCGCGGTGCCCGCGGTCGGCGCGACAAGGTTGAGCACCATCCGCAGCGTGGTGGTCTTGCCGGCGCCGTTCGGCCCGAGGAACCCGGTGACCCGACCGGGCTGGACCTGGAACGACAGATTGTCTACGGCTCTGACCCGCCTGTACTGCTTGGTCAGTCCGGAGACGACGATCTGCCCGTCGGACATCGATCTCCCTCACGTTTCATTGATGAGCAATCCCCCAGATGATCCCTCACGGTGCAAACCCGATGTGCCCGGACGTCCCTGGGTTTTCCCTGATGCGGGCTGACCGGTCCGGCTTGAAGATCGCTGTTTCGGGACGAGAAGTGAAGCCTGACTGCACTTTCCGTCCCGAACAGCGATCTTGAACGTGCCTCAGCGGTCGGACACTCGGATCACGTGCTTCAGGCCGGACCAGACCTCGGTCACTGCGCAGACTTTTACGTCCACCCGGCCGTTCACCAGGGCGTAGTCGCGGATGACGTTCTCGGTCAGGTCGGTCGGAACGCCCGAGGACTTCTTCGGCCAGGCGATCCACAGCGACCCGGCCGGCGTGGTCAACGGATGCAGCACGGGCCAGCGCGTGCCCAGCCGGTCCATCGCCGGGCAGAAGCACAGGATGACGTCATAGACAGCGCCCCGGCCCGGGCGCCGGTGCACCGTCACGCCGTCGGGGACGTCGAGGTCGAAGTCCGCCGGAGCGCCGTCGAGGAGGACCCGGTGCCCGGGTGCGATGCCGAGCTTGCGGGCGAGCGGGGTGCCACTGTAGCCAGCCACGTGCGACACGTTCTCACGACCGCGCCCGCCGGGCTTCACGCCGACGCCAACTACGCGCAGCGCCCGCTGGCGGACGGCAGCGCCACCGCGTCCGGCGTTGCCAGCACCGGTCCATATGGCGGGAACTTCCGTTCGGGTGCAACCCGTCGCTGTCGGCTGGCGTCAAAGCTAACGGTGACGTTTCCCTCCTCCCCAGTCACGGTGGGTGGGCCGGCCTCAATCGAGGGTGAGCGTCCGGCCTACCCACCGTGCGCACGTCACCCCGCGCGCCGGGGGCGAGATCGAATCGGGGGCCGCCCCCGGCCGCACCGACTGCCGGGGTTCGGTCTGTACTGGCGGGCGTGCAGCCCTTACCCTCGCAGCGAGTCTGTCCTTTGGGGCACCGGGGCGAGTGGCCTTATACCGGTATCCTCGCAGCCGCCCTCCCCCCGCCCCGATAGGAGAACGTCGGATGTTGTGCTGGTTCTGCGCCAAGGCTGCGCGTGGGTCGTGCCGGTTCTGCGCGCGTGGGCTGTGCGAAGACCACGCCAAGTTCGGCCCGTACCTGCTGGAGGTGCACCGCAGCCACGCCCGCGGCCGCGCCGAGGGGCTCGTGGTGGAGGACGCCGTCCAGTGCGGCACCTGCCGCCCGCGCCCGCAGCCCGTCCCGATGCCCGAGCTCGACTAGGGAGGCCATCGCGTGAGCGACTTCGATGTGGCGCTGGAACGCCTGGTGTCCGAGCCGGCGTTCCGGGAGGCGCTGGCGGCGGACCCGCAGCGCGCCCTGGCCGGGTACCGCCTCTCCCCGGACGAGCTGGAGGTGCTGACCTCGCAGGTCGACACGGGGTCCGGCGGGCAGCGCCACGTCGAACAGCGCACGAGCAAGGCGAGCCTGTTCGGGCTGCTCTCGCCGGTGAGCGGCATGGGTGGGTTCCTCCACGACGGCTCGGGCGCCGGTTCCGGTGCCAGCTTCGGCGTCGACGCGCACTCCGGTGCCAGCTTCGGCGCCGACGCGCATTCGGGCGCGAGCTTCGGCGGCGACGCGCCCGCCGAGCCGAGCGCGGGCGCCAGCTTCGGCGCCGACGGCCAGTCCGGTGCGAGCTTCGGCGCCGACGACTACCAGCCGCGCCACGGTGCACCCAGCCTCGGCGCGGCGATGGGCCGCGCGGGCGACGTCATGAGCGACGGCGGCGTCGAGGGACCGGTCCTGGACAACGCCGGGCACGAGTACGTCACCCGGGTCGACGCCGACGGTGACGGCCACTGGGACCAGTTCACCACGGTCGACAGGGGCAGCCGGGGCGTCGACCTCGCCGTCGACCGCAACCACGACGGGCGCGTCGACTGGGTCGGGCACGACCTCGACCGCGACGGCCTGATCGACGAGGCGAGCGTCGACCACGACTACGACGGCACGCTGGAGACCCGCTGGGTCGACCAGAACGGCGACGGCTGGCTCGACGTGCGGCGCCCGTGGGACGAGGGCAGCGGCGGCCCGGCCGGCCCTGCCGGCCCTGCCGACGGCGCCCCCGCCGACGGCGCCCCCGCCGACGGCGGCTCGGGCGGCGGTGTCGAGGGGACGCAGGCTCAGCAAGCGCGCCTGAACGAGCCGCAGTACGACTCCCAGCACTCCTACATCGAGCCCCCGGGGGACGACCGCCGACGCTGACTGCGAGCGTGGCACGGTTCGGGGAGCATCCGACGCCGCCCGATCCCTACCGTTGAGTCATCCAACACGACGGCTGGGGAGCAGCGGCGATGAGCGACTACGAGTTCTACGCGGGTTACGAGGGGGCCGGCGACGACGGCACCCACGCGGTGCCCGACTCGCTCTACACCGACGCGCCCGCCGACGACGACCATAACCTGAACACCTTTACCTACGAGGACGCCGAGTGGGGTCCCGGGGCCGAGTCGGACTTCGGGTACGACGCGCACGAAACACACGACGCGTACGACCCGGGTCACGACACCGGTCACGACACCGCGGACCACGAGGGCGTCGAGGTCGCCGGCCACGACAGTGCCGGCCTGGAGTACACCGAGTTCCCCGGGCACGGCGACGGCCTGCTCGACGGGCTCGACTTCGACCTCGACAGCCTCGATCTCAGCAGCCTGACCGATATGCACTTCGATGCCACGTACGACCTGATCGGATCCGACCCGGCGGAACACAGCTGGTGGCAGGACCTCGCGTCCGATCACAACTACGACGGCGCGTACGAGACGATCTCGGCCGACGACCCGTACGCAGCCCTATAGACGCCTCGCGGCGAATCCCGGCGCGCTCCGACTTTCGTCGGGCGCGCCGGTTTGTTTCCGGCCTATAAGGTGCTCCGGTGGCCGGAACCATCGAAGTACATGAGATACGCAAGGACTACGGGGATGTGACAGCCGTCGACGGCGTCACGTTCGAGGTCCAGGAGGGTGAGTTCTTCGGCATCCTCGGGCCGAACGGGGCAGGGAAGACCACCACCCTGGAGATCATCGAGGGGCTGCGGGAGGCCGACGGTGGGCGCGTCAGCGTGTTCGGCGAGTCGCCCTGGCCGCGCAACCACCGCCTCCTGCCCCGCATCGGCGTGCAGTTGCAGGCGTCCTCGTTCTTCGAGCGGCTGACGGCGCGGGAGCAGATCCGCACGTTCGCGTCGCTCTACGGCGTCGGCGTCAAGCGGGCCGACGAGATGCTCGAGACCGTCGGGCTGAGTGACAAGGCCGACACCCAGGCCGAGAAGCTCTCCGGCGGCCAGAAGCAGCGGCTGTCGATCGCGTGCGCGCTCGTGCACGATCCGGAACTGGTCTTCCTGGACGAGCCGACGGCTGGGCTCGACCCGCAGGCCCGGCGCAACCTGTGGGACCTGCTACGGCAGATCAACGACTCCGGCCGCACGGTAGTCCTGACCACCCACCATCTGGACGAGGCCGAGGTGCTCTGCGACCGGGTCGCGATCATGGATCACGGCAAGATCCTGGAGCTCGGACCGCCGGCGACGCTGGTGCGTGGGCTGGAGGCGCCCACCCGCATCTCGGTGGAGAGCGGCGTGCTGCCGGTCGAGGACGCCCGCGCGATCCAGCCCGACTCGACGGTCGAGGACGACGGCATCTCGCTGACGATCGCCACCACGAACCCGGCACCCGTGCTTTCCGCGCTCGCCCAGCGCGACGCTTTGCGCGGCCTGTCGGTGCGCGCGGCAACGCTCGAAGACGTGTTCCTCAATCTCACCGGACGGGAGTACCGGGCATGAACCTGACACGGGGGTTGGGCAGCCTGTCGCGGGCGATGCTGCTCGGGTTTGTCCGGGACCGGACGGCGCTGTTCTTCACGGTCATCTTTCCGCTGATGTTCCTCGTGCTGTTCGGTGCGCTACTGAAGGACAGCGGGGCGTCCAAGGTCGACGTGATGCAGATCGGGGCGGTGCCGGTCCTCGACGCGCTGCCGGCCGATGCCCGCGCCGAGTTCGACAAGGTCGTCGCCGTCGAGCGGCGCGACGATGCCGCGTCGGCGCTCAAGGCCGTCCGCGACGGCGACGTGGCGGCAGCGGTCGAGCAGCGCGGCGACACCCTCGTCATTCACTACTCGGCGGCCGACGTCGTGCGGGCGGGCACCGTCCGGACGATCTTCAACTCGCTCGTCGAGGGCTCGAACCAGGCGCTGAGCGGCCAGCCGCCCAAGTACTCGCTGGAAGCCCAGCAGGTCGAGGACGAGTCGCTGAAGACGATCCAGTTCATCACTCCCGGCCTGCTCGGCTGGGCGATCGCCACCGGTGCCACGTTCGGCGCCGCGCTGACGCTGGTGACCTGGCGGGAGAAGCGGATCCTGCGCCGGCTGCGGCTCGCGCCGATCCGGCCGGGGACGGTGGTGCTGGCCCGCGTCGGCATCAGCCTTATCATCGCCATCGGCCAGACAGTGATCTTCATCGCCGTGGCGCGGCTGCCGTTCTTCGGGCTGAAACTCACCCACTACTGGTGGATGGTGCTGCCGATGATCATCGCCGGGACGCTGGCGTTCCTGTCGATCGGCCTGCTGGCGGGTGCGTGGGCGAAGTCGCAGGAGGGCGCGAGCGCGATCGTCAACATCGTGGTGCTGCCGATGGCGTTCCTGTCGGGGTCGTTCTTCCCGCTGGACAGCGCGCCGGCCTGGCTGCGGGGAGTGTCCCAGGTGCTGCCGCTCAAGCACCTCAACACGGCGATGCTCGACGTCATGGTCCGCGGGAAGGGGCCGGCCGCGGTGCTGCCTGAAATGGCGATCCTGCTCGGGTTCGCGGTGGTGGTCACGGCGATCGCGAGCCGGCTGTTCACCTGGGACGACATCTAGGAAGGCGTCGGGGGCGTCTCCCACGGGAGACGCCCCCGAACCGTGCGTGGGTCAGCCGGTCCGCGTGATGCGGTTGGCCGGGCCCGGTGCGATCGGGCCGGTCCCCAGGTAGGCGACCAGGGCGTCGATGTCGAAGCCGGGCGCGGTGACCCGGTTCGTGCCCGCGGTCAGCGCCGTGAAGCCGTCGCCGCCGTTGGCCAGGAAGTCGTTCGTCGTCACCTGGTAGCTCGCCGCCGGGTCGATCGGCGTGCCGTTCAGGGCGATGTTCGAAATCCGGCTACCGGCCGGCAGGGTGCTGTTGTACGTGTAGGTGAACCCTGCCGAGGGCTGCAGGATCCGCAGCGTGAGCACATTGTTGACGATCGGGAACTGCTGTTCCAGCACGTCCTTGATCTGGGCGCCGGTGAACGTCTGCGTCACCACGAGGTTGTTGAACGGCTGCACCGTGAACGCCTCGCCGTACGTCACCTGACCGGGCGGCTCGCCGCCCGGGCTGTTGGAGAAGCTCAACGAGGCCCGGATGCCGCCCGGGTTCATGAGCGCGATCTGGGCGCCGGCCGACTGCGTGTATCGCAGTTGGGCGTCCGCGATCACGTCACCGAGCGGGCTCTCCTGGTTGCTCGTCGGCGTCACGTCGCGAACGATGTCGGCCGTGATCGAGCCGACCACCCGGTTCGCGAGCGGTGCCACGGCGGCGCGGTACTTGTCCGCGATCGCCTTGACCTGCGGGTCGACCGTGGCCGGGTTGCGCACGAACACGCCCGGCGCGGTGGTCTGCCAGGTGCCGTCCGGGTTGCGCACGCCGTTCTCGGTGATCTGGTTGCGCGCGCTCGCGGACACGAACTTCTTCGTCCGCCGGTCGAGCGTCATCGAGATGTCGGTGACCAGTTGGCCGTTGGTCCCGGCGCTGGTGACCACGCTCGTGCCGCCCGAGTTCGGCAGCGAGCAGGTGTAGAACCGGTGGGTGTGGCCGGAGACCACGACGCCGTACTCCGGCCGCAGCCCGGCCACGATCGGCGTGATCGCACCGGCAAAGTTCGCGCAGCTCGACGGGTCGATCGGCGACGGCGGCGTGTTCTGCGCGCCACCCTCGTGGATCGTGAGGACCATCGCCTTGATGCCGAGGAAGCGCTTGAGCAGGTCGGCGTAGAAGTTGGCCGTCTCGACCTCGTCCTTGAAGTCGACGTTGGCGATGCCGGCCGGGTTGACGATGCTCGGGGTGCCCTCGAGCGTCATGCCGACGAAGCCGACCAGCACGCCGCCGACCCAGCGCAGCGTGATGGGAGCCAGGATCGGCAGCCCGGTCCGCTTGTAGGTGACGTTGGCGGCGAGGTACTCGAAGTCGGCGCCGCGGAAGCCGTCGCCGTCCTGGCAGCCGTCGACGGGATGGCAGCCGCCGCGCTGCAACCGCTGCAGCTCCGTGACGCCCTCGTCGAACTCGTGGTTACCGACCGAGCTGATGTCCAGCCCGATCGCGTTGAGCGCCTCGATGGCCGGCTCGTCGTGGAACGCGGCGCTGACCAGCGGGCTGGCGCCGACGTTGTCGCCGGCCGCGACGGTGTAGACGTAGGGCGTGTTGGCGCGGGCCTCGGCACGCAGCTTCTTCACCCAGTAGCCGAGGTACTCGGCACCGCCTGCGGGGGTGCCGTTGACGGCGGCACCGCTGCCCGTGGGCGGGTCGATGGCACCGTGGAAGTCGTTGAAGGCGAGCAGGTGACTCGTGACAGTGGACGGCGTCCCGTGGCCGTTCGTCTCGAACGCCACGGTGACCGGGGACATGGGTGTCCACTTGTCCACCACGCCGCCACCGGAGGGGGCCGGTTTGGCGAGGGGGAGCAGCGCGACCACCGCGGCTGCCAGGACCGGTACGGCGAGGTGCCGCGCCAGCCGCATGCGCCGTGGCTCAGCCATGGGCACTCCTAACGAGGGGTCGGACACATGTTCGTGCGGCTATCATTCGCTGCCGCTGTCCCTCGCGCGAGTGACTAGACCTTTCCTTTCGGCATCAACGGGGCTATGAAAGGGTGCCCTTTTTCAGGTGCAGGTCGAAGAAGGCCAGTACGTCGGCGTTGAGGTCCACCGTTCGGCTCACCGCGCGCGCCGAATGGCCGACGCCCGTTTCCCGGCGCACCAGCACCGGACCGCTTCCGGTCGTGGCGTGCTGCAGCGCCGCCGCCATCTTGCGGACGTGCAACGGGTCGACGCGCGTGTCGCCCTCGAACACGGTGAACAGCACCGGCGGGTAAGCGGTGCGGGGCTCGATCCGGTGGTACGGCGAGTAGGCCAGCAGCCAGCCGAGCTGCTCCGGCTCGGACGCCGACCCGTACTCGCCCGACCAGTTGGGGCCGAGCCCGAACAGCTCGTAGCGCACCATGTCGAGCAGCGGCGCCGAGCAGACGACGGCGTCGAACCGGTCCGGGCGCTGGGTGAGCGCGGCGCCGACGAGCAGCCCGCCGTTGGATCCGCCGTAGCAGCCCACCGTCGAGGCGATCTTCTCCGTGACGAGGAAGTCGGCCGCCGCGTGGAAGTCGTCGAACACGTTCTGCTTGTTGGCGAGCATGCCGGCGCGGTGCCACTCCTCGCCCTCCTCGCTGCCGCCGCGCAGGCCGGCCACCGCGAAGACGCCGCCGGCCTCGACCCAGGCCAGCGCAAGCGGCCAGTACTGCGGCACCAGCGAGATGTCGAATCCGCCATATCCGTAGAGGATCGTCGGTTTTGGCCCGCTTTGTTCGGCGGCGGCGGACAGCACGAACATGTGCACCGGCGTGCCGTCCAGTGACCGGTAGACGACCTGCCGGGTGGTGATCGCCGGCGGCTCGACCGGACCCGGCACCACCGCCTCGACAGTGATCTGGTCCGCGGGACCGCCGGCGCGCCAGTGCAGCACCTGCTGCGGGGCGTCGTAGCCCTGGTAGGCGAGCCACAGGTCGTCCCCGCCGACCGGCCGGGCCCGCACGTCGACGACGGTGCCGGTGCCGGGCAGCGCGAGGCGGGTCACCAGCGCCCCGGTGGCGAGGTCGTGCACTGTCACCTCGCCCACCGCGTGCCGCACCCAGGACACGGCGAGCAGACCGGCACCGTCGATCACCGTGTAGTCCTCGAGCACCGCCTCCGGGTCCTCCGGGATCAGCGTGGTCCAGGCCGACGGATCGTCGACCGGCGCCGTGCACACGCGGCCGCGCGGCGCGTCACGGTCGGTCCACACCAGCAGCGTCGCGTCGTGCACGCCGGCGTAGGCGCGCGCGTCGACGTCGCGCAGCACGGGAACAAAGTCCAGGTCGGCCGACGTGAGATCGGCGAGCCACAGGTCGTTGCGCGGGTCGGTGCCGCGCGACGCCGAGACGACCAGCCAGCGACCGTCGCGGCTGGTGCGGATGCCGTGGTAGGTGGCCCGCTCGGCGTCGGCGCCGAACACGAGCGTGTCGGTATCCGGGTCGGTGCCCACCCGGTGGCGGTACACCCGCCGGTGGTGGATGCCCTCCTCGCCGGGCAGGTGCCGCTGGTAGAAGTACTCCTCGTCACCGGCGGCCCAGCCGACCGAGGTGTGCCGGGCCCTGTCGACGGGCCCCTCGATCACGTCACCGGTCGCCACGTCGAGCACGTACAGCGACGACTCCTCCGTGCCGCCGGTGGAGATCCCGTACGCCAGGCGCTCCCCGCCGAGCGATGGCTGCCAGTTGTCCAGCGTGGTCGTGCCGGCCGGGTCGAGGGCCATCGGGTCGACGAGGGCGCGCTCGGTGCCGTCGGGGTCGACCACGTACAGCACGGCGTGCTCCTGGCTCGGCTCCCGGCGCAGGAAGAACCGGCGCTCGCCGCGCCACACCGGTGTCGAGACCGTGCCGGCCCGGGCCAGGCCGTCGAGGCGCTCGCGGTAGCGCTCGCGCGCCGGGCCGAACCCCTCCCGGTGACGGGCGAACAGCTCGTCCTGGGCCGCCGACCACTCCTTCGTGCGCGGGTCGTCGACGTCTTCGAGCCAGCGGTACGGGTCGGCGACCCGGTGCCCGTGCAGGTCCTCGACGAGGTCGAGGCGCTCGGCGGGCGGGTAGTCCATCAGGCGCTCCCGTAGACCGGGACGGCCGCGCCGCTCGTGGCCGCCGACTCGTCGCTTGCCAGGTACCGGATCGTCGCCGCGATCTGGGCCGGGGCGACCCAGCGGCTGAAGTCGGCGCCGGGCTGCCCGGCCCGGTTCGCCGGGGTGTCGATGGTGCTCGGCAGCACCACGTTGCAGCGCACCCCGGCGTCCCGGTACTCCACAGCGACGGCCTGGGCGAACGCGATCACCGCCGCCTTGGCCGCGATGTAGCCGGACGCGCCGCCGAACGGGTGCAGGGCCGCCCGGGTGCCCACGCACACGATCGACCCGCCACCGGCGTCGATCAGGTGCGGCAGCGCGGCCCGGGTGACCAGGAACGTGGGGCGCACGTTCAGCTCGAACTGCCGCTCGAAGTCGGCCAGCGGCAGCTCGTGCACCTTGACGCCGCCGGCGTAGCCGCCGACCAGGTTCACCACGGCCCGCAGCGGGGCCTCCGGCCGGCTCGCGGCCGCCTTCACTGCCGAGGCGACCGCCGTCTGGTCGGTGAGGTCGACGCCCGGCAGCACCTCCGCGCCCTCGACGTGGGTGCCATCGCCCCGGACCGGCAGGACCACCCGCCAGCCCTCCGCCAGGAAGGCGTCGGTCACCGCGCCGCCGAGCCCACCCGTGCCGCCTGTGATCAGGACGCTGCGATCGGCCATGCGGGCACGGTATCCGGTCGGCCGCCCGTCCGGCGCACGGAGGCCGCGCACGAAGGTCAGGCGGCTCGTCCGCGCCCGGTCGTCAGCCAGGTCAGGCCGATCGCGAGCAGCCAGAGCAGGCACCCGCCGACGCCGAGCACGCGCAGACCGTCGACGAAGGCGTCCGGGTCGGTTCCCGGCAGCAGGAGGGCCGCCCCGGGCTTCTGCAGCGCGCGCCCGGCGGCGAGGCTCGTGTGCAGGTCGGTACGGATCGTGGGCAGGGCGACGTTGACCTCGGTGACGTCGAGCTGGACGAGGAACATCCCGACGCGCATGACCGCGAGCAGCGCCGCGCCCCACCGTGCGGGTGGGTTGCGGGGATATGTCATGAATTGCGTGGGACGTTGGTCGCTTTGAAGAGACTGGATTCGAGAACGACGCTACTCTCGTCACGGAATCTGGCGTGACGATGACGTCGCGCTCGAAGTAAAAGTGAGCGGGCGCAATTTAGGTTTCCTGTGAATATTCACAGGCAACTCGGCAATTTTGCCGCTCCCGCTTCGCAACCAATTTTGTGGTCATCCAAAGCTACGTGAGCGCCGAATAGCTCTGTAGCAGGCAGGTTGAACCTCAGAGGCGGGCCATGCGTCTTAGTAGTAAGTGGCGTACGTCTCAACGGTCGTAACCCGATCGTGGTTCGACCCGTGGAATCAAGCTCGGCCCGGCGCTGTTGTGACTTGGGCCAGCCCGGTCCGCGCGCGGTTTCGCCGAGCGCGGGCAGGGAAGGTGAAGGTGACGGGGAGGGTCGAAAGAAGTGGGGACTGTGGCGGTTCAGATTCGTACCGATGAGGTCGCGGAAGAGCGCGACCTGGTTGGCGTATACCTGCACGAGATCTCGCGGACGCCGCTGCTCGACGCGGCGGCCGAGGTGACGCTCGCGAAAGCGGTCGAGGCCGGGTTGTACGCGGAGTACCTGCTGGAGCAGGACCAGCTCCCGTCGGGCGTGGACGGGGCCGAACTCGAGCGTCTGGTCGCCGAGGGCGAGCAGGCCAAGGATCAGTTCATCCGCGCCAACCTGCGGCTCGTGGTGTCGATCGCGCGGCGCTACGTGCGTTCCGGCATGCCGATGCTCGACCTGATCCAGGAGGGCAACACGGGCCTGGTGCGCGCTGTCGAGAAGTTCGACTACGTGCGCGGATACAAGTTCTCCACCTACGCGACATGGTGGATCCGCCAGGCGATCAGCCGGGCGATAGCGCAGCAGGAGCGCACCGTGCGGCTGCCGGTGCACCTGGTTGAAGACGTCAACCGGATGCGCAGCGCGGCGCGGCAGTTCACCCGCGAGCACGGCAGCGACCCGGAGCCCGAGCAGCTCGCTGCGGCGCTCCAGGTGCCGGTCGAGCGGGTGCTGGAGCTGATCCGCTGGTCGCAGGACACCGTGTCGCTGGACACGCCGGTCGGCGACGACGGCGACACCAACCTCGGCGACCTCGTCGCCGACACCGACGCCCCGTCACCCGAGGACGTCGTGCTCTCGATGCTGGAGCGCCAGCGCATCGAGGGCCTGCTCAACCACCTTGACGACCGCTCGGCGGGCATCATGCGCGCCCGTTACGGCCTGGAAGACGGCCGCGAGCACTCCCTCACCGAGGTGGCGACCCGGTTCTCGCTGTCCCGCGAGCGCATCCGCCAGCTGGAGATCCAGGCGCTGGGCCGGCTGCGCGAGCTGGCCCGTGCGGAGGGCATGGCCGCCGCCTGACCCGAGCCTCTCTTCCTCCCATGACCTTGGACGCCCGCGAAAGCGGGCGTCCAAGGCTTTTTCCGGATCGTGGACTCATTTGGGCGCTATCACACCCATAGGAATCCACGATCCACAAGTCAGTCGGGGCGGTCAGCTCGGCTGGGGCCAGACTGCGCCCTCGATCACTGTCACCACGTGTCGCCAGGTGTCGCGGACGACGGTCACCTCGTGGGGGTTCAACCTGCGGCCGCGCCACCAGGAGCCGGCCCGCCGCCCGGCGTGCAGGCGCATGGCGTCGTCGACCTGGTCGAGCAGCGAGCCGCCGCTGAAGGCCGCGAGCACCGGGCGCAGGTCGAGCGCGTTGCCGAGCTCCACCGCGAGGTCGCGCGAGGCGACGAACAGCTCGGGGCTCCACTCCCGGAAGCTGTGCGCCACGTTCGCCAGGATCAGGTCCAACTCGTACGCCTCCACCGTGAACTGCTCGGCCGACACCGGTTCGAGAGTGGTGCTGACCACCTGCCAGTCGACGAGACCCGCAAGGTCGTGAGCGGTCGACGAGCGCACGAACCCGACCAGGTCGCGCAGCTCGTCGAAGACGAGCAGGTGCCGGTCCCTGGTGAGGAAGACGGCGTCGGGGTCCTCGCCCGGGTTGGACGCGGGCAGGTAGCAGCGCAGCGTGTAGCCGGCGCTCTCGCCGACAGCGAGGTCGACCAGCTGCGTCATGGCCGTCCACGGCGGTGCGCCACCCGGCCAACCGGGCCCGGGCAGGTGGCGCAGCGGCGGCGCGAACGGCCGGTACCGCTGGAAGTACGGCGCCGACGGGTACTGCGGCGACACGGGTCCGGATGACGGTGCCCAGGGTGAGACGGGGCCGACCGGAGACCCGAACGGCAGCGCCGGCGGGGAGGCCGGCCCCGCCGCATACGGCAACGGCCAGTGCTCGGCATAGGTCGGTGGCGGGGGCGGCAACCCGGCCCGGCCCTCCGATGCGGACCGCGCGGGCGGTGCGGGCGGCGTGGACGCCGCGGGCGGCGGCGTGGACGCCGCGGGCGGTGCGGGCGGCGTGGACGCCGCGGGCGGTGCGGGCGGCGTGGACGGAGCCGGCGGCGTGGATGGCGCCGGCGGCGCCGGCGCTGTTGGCGGCGCCACGGCCACGCCTGCTGCGGGCGTCTCGCTCGAATCCGTGGCGACCAGGCAACCCTCGGCCACGGCCAGCTCCGGCTGTTCGATCACCGTCGGCGGCTGGCCCAGGGCCCTGTGCAGCAACGTCGCGATCAGCGGAACGCGGCTCGCGCCGCCCACCAGGAACACGTCCAGGGGCGCCGACTCCGGGAGCGCCGCCCGGCGCAGCGCCGCCTTCGTCGTCGCCACAGTGCGTTCGAGCAGCGGCCGCACCAGGCGCTCGAACTGTGCCCGCCCGAGCGGGATGTCCCTCTCCACCAGCGGAATGAAGATCACCGTGCTGCTGGACCGGGACAGCATCTCCTTCGCGGTGCGCACGTCGTCCCAGAGTTGGCGGCGGGCGCGCATGTCCGGAATGGTCGCCGGCTGCTCCAACCGGGCCCAGGCCATGTCGTCCGGGGAGATCGCCCCGAGGAAACCCACGATCGCCGCGTCGATGTCCAGGCCGCCGATGTCGGCCAGCCCGTCGGTGACCCGAACCTCGAACCCGGCCGAGCCGTTGGCTCCGTTGGAGCGAGCTACCACGCTGGCGTCGAACGTGCCGGCGCCGAGGTCGTACACGACGAGGTTGCCGGGTGGGCGGTTCGGGTTGCGCACGACGGCGTCGAAGTAGGACGCGGCGGCGATGGGCTCGGGCACGAACCGGGGCTCCGCCAGGCCGGCCGCGAGCGCCGCCTCGAGCAGGGTGCGCCGGCGGTGCTCACCCCAGGCGGCCGGGTAGGACAGAGTCGCCGAAAACGGCGCTCCGCCGGTGACGGTCGCGGCCTCGGCCGCCACCCGGCGCAGCACGCCCGCGATCAGCGTCGTGACCGGGAACTCCTGCGAGCCGAGCAGCACCACCCCGTCGTCGATGCGCTGCTTCGGGTTGGGTTCGTAGTTCGCCGGCTGGACCCGGGCCGAGTGCACGGCGTCCCGGCCGACGATGAGCCGTCCCTCGTCCAGGTACACCGCCGACGGCAGCAGCGGCGAGCCGTCGAAGAGCAGCGGACGGGTGCGCCCGTCCGGCCAGCGCAGGCTGGCGACCGTCGTGGACGTACCGAAGTCGACGCCGAGCCGGAAGGACACTCCGTCACCCTAAGCCGTGCGGGGAAGTGCTGGCCGGCCAGCACTTCCCCACCCGGCCTAGGCGCGGTGCGCGACCACGAAGATCCTGGGAAAGGGCAGGATCGTGCCGTACGGTGCGGCCGGGTAGGCATCCCGCAACCGGGCAGCCACCTCGGCCCGGAACTCCTCCAGTAAGCGCGGATCGCCGGCGAGGGCGTCCAGGTACGGCCGGAGGCCGGTGCCGGAGAACCACTCCAGGACCGGGTCGGTGCCCGGCAGGACGTGCTGGTAGGTCGTCTCCCAGGCGTCGACGGCGAGGCCGAGCCGGGCGAGCCCGTCGACGTACTGGGCGATCGGGCGCACCGGGCTCGCCGCCGAGCGCGGTCCGGCAGCCGCGGCCGCGTCGGCGAGCGGCGCCGCCCAGCGCGGCGACGCCGCCACGGATCGGAAGATGTCGCCGGCCAGCACGCCGGTGCTGCGCGGCACCTGGAACGCGAGCGCCCCGCCGGGTCGCAGCACCGCCGCCCACCGGGGCAGCAGGTCGACGTGTCCGGGCACCCACTGCAGCGCGGCGTTGGAGACGATGACGTCGACGGGCGCCGGTTCCCAGTACTCGATCGAACCGACCGCGAACCGCAACCGGCCGGGGCGCGCAAGCGCGGCGGCGGCCTCGATCATCTCGGCCGACGAATCGACGCCGGTGACCTCCGCGTCCGGCCACCGGTCGGAAAGGATCGCCGTCATGGGACCCGGCCCGCAACCCAGGTCGACCACCGTTGCCGGGCTGGGGGTGTGAACCCGGCCGATCAGGTCGAGGAACGGGCGGGCCCGCTCACCCGCGTAGCGTTGGTACTGCGCCGGATCCCACGACGGCGACGCCATCTCAGCCGGGGCGGCTGTACGCGATGGGGCTCAGGAGCCCCCGGACGGCGACCGGCTGGCCGCTTCGCGAGGCGTGGATGATCTGGCCGTTGCCGATGTACAGCCCGACGTGGCCGAAGCCGTTGTAGTAGACCAGATCGCCGGGTTGCAGCTGCGCCTTCGTGACGTGCGCGGTGCGCTGGTACTGCTGCGCGGCGTTGTGCGGCAGCGAGACGCCGGCCTGCTTCCAGGCCATCATGGTGAGCCCGGAGCAGTCGAAGTTGTTCGGCCCGGCGGCTCCGAACACGTACATCTTGCCCAGTTGGGCGTACGCGTAGCGGACGGCGATCGCGCCCTTGCCGGTGCCGCTCGGCGGCGTCTTCGGCGTGCCGCCGCCGACCGACGGGTTCGCCGGACGGTTCGCCGGCAGCCGGCGCTCCATGTCCTCGAGCCGCTTGATCTCCTTCTCGATCGCGGCCTTCTTCTCCGCGATCTGCTTCTGCTGCTGCGACTGCGCCGACATCAGGTCGGCCAGCCGCTTCTTCTCGGCGTCGTACTGCGACTTGGCCTCGGTGAAGCCCGCTAGGTCGCGCTGGCGTGAGCGGGTGACCCGCTCCATCGCCTCGACCTGGTGCGCCAGCGCGTTGCTGTTGGCCGCGTTGAGCAGGAACTCGGCGTCGGACAGCCCGCCGCCGTTCTTGTACGCGGTGGCCGCGAGCTTGCCGACGTCGACCTGGGCCGAGTCGTACTTGCCCTGCAGTTCCTTGATCTTCTGTTCGAGCGCTCCCGCGGCGGCCTGGGTCGCGGCCAGCTCCTCGGTGATCCGGTTGTAGTCCTCGACGACGTGTTCCAGCGCGTCGTGAGCCTGGTCGATCTGCTGCTCGAGCTGTTCCGGCGTGGGATCGGCGTTCGCGGCCGTGGCCGGGAGGAACACGCCGATCGCGACGGTGGCGCAGAACAGGAGACGGAGCAGTCGCTGCACAGAACCCTGCACAGGAGACAAGGCGGAGCCCTTCTTCCGTTCCGCCTACCGGGTTAGCTGACGGGTTCGGGCGGGAAGGCGGCCCTACCTCCTGGCGGAGGATTCACCCCGGGTGCGGTGGTTCCCCGGTTCGTGGTGCGCCCCGCTGGCTGCGGGCGACGCACCGTTGTTCGATTCGGCGGGGCCGGGCCGGTGCCACCCGGTCTGGGTGGCCGACTACCGGACAGGCCGTAACCAAGTTAGCCAGATCATGGCGGGACGGAAAGGCAGTCGCCCGGTTCGATGGTCAAGTAGGCAAATGTCCCAATTACTCACCGCAACCGACCGGTGTCGCATGGCGGCGCCCGCCCCGCCGCCGGCCGCCCCGAGTGGCATCCCATAATCGGTGTTCGTCCGAGGCAGGCGCAGGGAGCGTGATGAGAAGGCAGTTGATCGCCGCCGGGCTGGCGGTCGTGTTGGCCGGTGCGGCCGCCGCCGGCCTCGCCGCCTGTCGCGAGGACAAGCCGGCGGCGTCGGCCGGGTCCGGCGTCACGCGTGAGCCGTGCCCGGACGCCGTCGACCGCGCCAAGGGCTGCATCTACCTGGGCTTCATCTCCGATCTGCGAAACCCCGACGCGGCCGCGTTCACCGACGCCCAGCAGCGCTTCTGGAACCGGGTCAACCGGGCCGGCGGCATCGGCGGGTACGAGATCGACGCGGTGACGTACGTGCGGGACAACCACAACGACACGCCCACGCACGTGCGGGCCTACCGCGACATCCGCGGAAAGGTACTCGCCCTCGGCCAGACGATGGGCACGGCGACGACGGCCGCGGTGATCACCGACATGCGCGCCGACGACATGGTGGCGGTGCCGGCGTCGCGGACGTCCGGGTGGGGGTTCGAGCCCACGGTGCTGGAGTCCGGGGCCAGTTACTGCGTCGAGGCCGTCAACGCGGTCGACTACGCGCGCTCGACCGGCCCGGTCCGGTCGGTCATGGCGATCCACCTGCCGGGCGACTACGGCGACGACAACGCCGCCGGAGTGAAGGCGTCGGCGGCTGCGAACGGGATGACGTTCATCAACATCAAGACCGACCCGGGTGCCGAGCGGCAGACCGGAGCCGTGGACGCGATCCTTGCCCGGCGGCCCGATCTCGTCGTGCTCGCGGTGAACCCGGAGGAGACCGAGGTGATCGTGCGCGGCGCGGCCGACGGCGGCTTCACCGGCCGGATCATCGGCGCCGGGCCGAGTTGGGATCCGGAGCTGCTGCGCGGCCCGGGCGCACCGGCGCTGCGCGCGCTGTACCTGCAGAGCGCGCCGTGGGCGCCCTGGTCGGCCGACACCCCGGGGCACCGGGCGATGCGGGAGGCGCTGGGAACAATGGCCCCGCACGAGGGCCAGGTCGCGGGTTGGGTCTCGTCGTATCCGCTGAAGGCCGCGCTCGTCGAGGCGGTGCGCGCGGCCGGCGCGGCCGGCGGCCAGCCGACCCGGGCCGGCCTGGTCCGCGCGGCCCGCGACCAGGGCGCCGTGGATTACGACGGGATGCTGCCCGCTGGCGGCGGGCAGAGCATGATCCTGAGCCCGGCGACGGGCAGCGGCGTGGCCGAGGTGCCGGTGGTGCGCGACTTCTTCGCCGGGCCGACGCTCGCGGGCTTCACTCCCGACCGGCCGTGCTTCCAGGAACTCTGAGGCGAATCTCCGGCCCGGACGCCGATCGAGGGAAGTTTATTCAGCTGTATTCAGGCGTGAACGCAGGAGTTGCGGCCATTCATTCAGCCGGGAAAATGCGTACGAAGCCGCGCAAATAGCTATCGGCCTTGTGCCAAGGTGCCACCTGGCAGACAGCAGACCTTCCCTCAAGGAGGTGGCCTTTCGCACAATGTCTGGTACTCGACGCATCGCCAGGGCCCGCGACGGCGTCGAACACACAAACGGCACCCGGCTGCCACCGGGTGCCGTCATTCACCCCACCCCTGGATCGCATGAGTGGAGGGAGGTCCTCCCATGGAGGCTACGCGTCACGGGGTACGGCCGCCAGGGGACCGCGTCGGGTCCGGGCACCGCACCTTCTACCGCGACGGGTCGATCGCCGTCACCGACCGGTGGCTTCTCACGCCGGCTCGCCGGTTCCCGATCGCGGACCTGCACAACCTGCGTACGAGCAGCGTCGCGGCCGCCTCGCCGCTGGCGGCCGTGTCGGCGACGATGTCGGGAGTGCTCGGCGTCGCGGCGGCGACGTTCGTGATGCTGACCGGTGACCCGGCCGTGATGATGGCCGGCCCGGTGATCGCGAGCGTGCCGCTGAGCGTGGCGCTGGTGAGTTGGCGGATGAGGCGCCGGTTCCACGTGCTGTACGCCGACCTCGGCGGGCGGCCCGTCCAGATCCTCGGCGATCACGACGAGCGGCGGTTCAACCAGATCTGCCGGGCGCTGCGGCGGGCCCGCGAGTACGGCCGCGACCGCGCCTACTGAATGAATCTTGGGCGTCTGCTATGTGCGGGGAGGGGTTGGCTCGATTTGTGGATCGTGGACTCCGTTGGGCGCCATAACACCCGAAGGAGTCCACGATTCACGAGTCAGCCTCCCGAGAAGGGACATATAGGGTATTTGCCCCTCCGAGCCTGCGTCAGGTCGGGCGGAGGGCGTAAACACGAAACTCGATCTCGGCCGCAGCAGACGCCCAAGATCGCGGATCGGGATCAGCGGAAATCGTCGGCGATCTTCCGGATCAGTTGTTCGGATGCGGCCGGATCGAGCGCGCGCTTGCGCAGATTTTCGAGCAGGGTCTTGTATTTCGATACCTGATCGTCCTTGTCGATCAACTGGTCGTACCAGGCGTTCTCGAGATACACGACCGGAGCGTCGGTGGAATCGAACGACAGGATCGCGAACGTGCCGGAGTCGACATACGGGCCGGCCGCGAACGGAATCACCTGAATCACGATGTTCGGACGCGTCGACAGCTCCGCCAGGTGCAGCAACTGCTGGCGCATGACCTGCTCGTCGTCGGCGACCCGGCGCAGCGTCGCCTCGTCGAGCACGACCTTGAACATGGGTGGAGCGTCGCCCAGCAGGACCGCCTGCTGGCGCCGCAGCCGGACCTCTTCGCGGACATCGGCCGACTCGGAGCTCTCCATGACGTGCGCGATGCCCCGCAGCACGTAGTGCATGTACTTCTGGGTCTGCAGCAGACCCGGGATCAGCGTGGACTGGAACGTCTCGATGGCCGTGGCCTCGGACTCCAGGCCGAGCAGCTTCTCGAAGTCGGCCGAGGGCAGGTGCTCGCGGTACGGCGCCCACCAGGGCCGCTCCCGTGACGACTTGGCGAGCCGCACCAGCGCGTTGACCCGTTCGCTGTCGCCGATGCCGTAGTGGCTGAGCAACGAGCGCAGGTCGGACGTGGAGATGCCGACGGTGCCCTTCTCGATGCGGATCAGCTTGGACAGCGACCAGTCCATCGCGGCCGCGACCTGCTCCTGCGTCCAACCGGTCTGATCGCGGGCATGGCGAAGGGCAACACTCAGCCGCCGCCGACCGAGGACCGGCCCGTGAAGATCAGCGCTCATCATCCACCCGCGTCGAGGCGCCACTTGGCATTACGCACAGTCTACGACTGCCATGTGGCGAAACGACAGCCCCATTGGGCCGTTTTCGCGCCTGCTGGCGATCGGGGTCGACTTCAACATGATCGATATTGATCGGTGGCGCCGGACCGTGCACCGCGACGTTAACAGTTTCCCGGCGCCGGTGGGTGGCCCGTTCACCAATTCTCGTGCGCATTCCATGCCGGCATGAATGGTGGTCCGTGACCGCTGCGGGATTAGCCGCTGCAGCGCCTCCGGGGAGCCGGCGGAATTGTCCGCTCCAGGGGTTTGGCGCGCGGCGCAGCGAACCGCCTGAATGTCGACCCACCACGGTCGTTCGAACACGGTCGAACGATGCCGAGGAATGCGCACGAAAACGCAATTCGCGGCGCCGGCTAATAGCGCAAGGCCACATTCTCTGCGTAGGCACTGGAACGCGCTCGGTAGCCGCCGTGGAATGCCTCTCGGATTCGACTCGGCCGCGCTCGCCGCGGTCTCGGCTACGGCGCTTGCGACGGGGCCGTCAGGTGCCGCGGGCGCGGCACCAACCGGTTGGCCGCCAAGCGGTTCGGGGCTCGATCGTCCACAATGGTGGATGGTCGTCAATCGCTGCGTAGCCGCTCGACTACTGGTAGATCAACTTTAATTTAGGTTAAGGTAGTATGACGTTTGTTCGGCTCTGTTGCGGGCGTTGTGTAAGGGCCAGGAATCACACTTAGTATACGAACTCGAACGCACGGTGTTCCTGATGTCGCCTGAACGAGTGAAGTATCGCGCTCGCATAACGGTTTCCGGTCCTGGATCATGCTCTTGCTCGTTTCATGGCAACGTGCTGCGAATGATGCTTGACGCCGCGACAGAATCGTCGCCATCTGCCCCATCTACAGCTGCGCTCGCCTGGCGCAGCAGCTCCTATTGTGCAAACGGGGCCTGTGTCGAGGTAGCCCTCGATGGAGACCGGGTCGGCATCCGAGACAACAAGGACCTGGGCTCCGGCGAGTTGTGGCTGACCCCGGTCCAGTTCCGTGCCTTCATCGCCGCCGTGCGCGACGACTTTTTCGCCTAGGCGTACATCGTCTTGAATGCCCCCGGGCCCGCCGTCACTGTGAGTTGTGACTGCGAGTCCGGGAGGCATGCGTGGTGGTCGACGTACGTGATCAAGGCAACGGTCGGTGGCGGCGGAGCGCCCAGTGCTCCGATGGCAACTGCGTCGAGGTGAACGCCGGCGACGACGGCGTGCTGGTCCGCAACTCGGCGGACCCCGGCGTCCAACTGCCGTTGGCGACCGAAGCCTGGAAGGCCTTCGTCGACGACCTCAAGGCCGACGTGTTCGAACCCGGAGAGCCCCGGGTCGCGACTGAATAATCCGTTTCTGCCCTCTTTGTCGGTGTGTTCGGCGGATGATTGGCATGATCATCCGCCGATGTCCGACGAAAGAGGGCTCCGGACGTGTCCAGGGTGCTGCGCGCCACCTGCGCGATCCTTCTCGTTGCTCCGCTCACACTGCTGGCGATAGTGCCGGCCGCGGAGCCGGGAACTGCGAAGCCGGCCGACGCGAGCGGGCTGCGCAAGCGGCAGGCGCTGGCGCCGGCATCGCGGGCGGTGACGTCCAAGAACCCGTCGAGCCGGCTCGCACGCAGCGACGAGAGCCTGCTGGCCCGCACGGACAGCCGGCCGGTCCAGGTCGTGATCAAGCTCGACTACGAGCCGATCGCCACCTACGGCGGGACGCTGGAGAACCTGCCAGCGACCGGGCCGGCCTTCACCGGTCGCAAACTCGCCGGCACCGCCGCCGAGAAGCGCTACGAGGACCACATCGAGACCCGCGAGGACGAGTTCCTGCGTGTCCTGATGGAGCGGGTCCCCACGGCCAGGGCCGGCCAGCGGCTGCGCACCGTGTACGGCGGCGTCGCCATCACCGCCCCGGCGAACCGGCTGCGCGATGTCGCGTCCATCCCCGGCGTCGTCGCCGTGCAGGCCGACTCGATGCGCCAGCCGCTCACCGATTCCAGCACCGACTTCATCGGCGCCGGCCCGGCCAGCCAGGCCAACGCGGCGGACGGGGCCGGTGTGATCGTCGGCGTGCTCGACACCGGCGTGTGGCCCGAGCACCCGTCGTTCGCCGAGACGGCCACCAGCCAGGCCCCGCCGCTCAAGACCGACGGCACCGCCCGCACCTGCGACTTCGGCGTCAACCCGCTCGACCCGGCCGCTGCGCCGCCCGCGCCGTTCCGCTGCAACCGCAAGCTGATCGGCGGTGCCCCGTTCCTGTCCGCGTACCTGGATGACGCGAGGCGGGCCGACGAGGAGAAGTACCACACCGCCCGCGACTCCAACGGTCACGGGACGCACACCGCGTCGACGGCGGCCGGGAACGTCCTCGCCAGCGCGCCCGTGCTCGGCACCGACCGCGGCCCGCTGCGCGGTGTGGCGCCGGGCGCCTGGCTGTCGGTCTACAAGGTGTGCGGCGCCGAGGGCTGCTTCACCTCCGACTCCGCGGCCGCCGTCGGGCAGGCGGTCAAGGACGGTGTTCAGGTCATCAACTTCTCGATCTCCGGCGGGACCACCCCGCAGACCGACCCGGTGGAGCTTGCGTTCCTCGACGCCTACGCGGCCGGCGTGTTCGTCGCGGCGTCCGCCGGCAACGAGGGCCCGGACGCCGGAACCGTCAACCACCTCTCCCCATGGGTGACCACGGTGGCGGCGTCGACCCAGAGCCGCGAGTTCGTCTCGACGCTGACGTTGCGCAGCGGTAGCGGCGGCGCGGACGCCAAGGCGACCTTCGAGGGCGCATCGATCACCGGCGGGGCCGGGCCGGCGCCCGTGGTGCTGGCCGAGAGCGTTGCGGGCAACACCAAGCTGTGCGGCACCAAGGCGGCGGCCGGCGTGTTCGCCGGCAAGATCGTCGCCTGCGAGCGCGGGGGCAACATCGCCCGCGTCGACAAGGGCAACAACGTCAAGGCCGGCGGCGCCGTCGGCATGATCCTCTACAACCCGACGCTCGCCGACGTCGAGACCGACAACCACTGGCTGCCCACCGTGCACCTGGCCGACGGGGCGGCGTTCCGCAAGTTCATGGCCGACCAGAAGAGTGTGACGGGCACGTTCACCGGCGGCGTCAAGCACACCGGCAAGGCCGACGTGATGGCCGCGTTCTCCTCGCGCGGCCCGGCCGGCCCGTTCATCAAGCCCGACGTCACCGCCCCGGGCGTGCAGATCCTCGCCGGGCACACGCCCACCCCCGAGTCGCCGGCCGAGGGCCCGCCCGGCGAGCGGTTCCAGGCCATCGCGGGCACGTCGATGTCGTCGCCGCACGTGGCCGGGGCCGCGGCGTGGCTGCGCTCGCGCCACCCGGACTGGAGCCCCGGCCGGATCCGCTCGGCGCTGATGACCACGGCGACCACGGAGGTGGTCAAGGAGGACCTGAAGACCCCGGCCGACCCGTTCGACATGGGCGCCGGCCGGATCCGGCTGGACCGCGCCACCGCGGCCGGGCTGGTGTTCGACGAGTCGGCGACCAGGTTCACCACCCTCGGCGCCGACGAGGTCGACAGCGTCCACCTGAACCTGCCGTCGATCAACGCGCCGGTCATGCCCGGCCGGGTGACGACGGTGCGGACCGCGACCAACGTGACCGGTCGGACGCTGACGTACAAGGCGAGCGCGACGACGTCGTCGGGGGCCACGGTGACGGTGCTGCCGGCAACGTTCGTGGTGCTGCCGGGCCGCTCGGCCGACCTGTCGGTGAGCATCCGCTCGGAGGCGGCAACCAAACAGTTCTTCGGGCAGGTCACGCTGACGCCGGCGACCCCGGCCGACGGCCCGGACCTGCACCTGCCGGTGGCGTTCGTGCCGAAGCCGGGTCCGGTGACCGTGACGAGCACGTGCGCGCCGGCGTCGATCCCGGTGGGCGGCACCAGCCTGTGCACGGTGACGGCCACGAACTCGGCGTTCGAGGACGCGACCGTCGACCTGACCACGACGCTGGACCCGAACCTGGCCGTGGCCGGGGCAGCGGGCGCCATGATCGTCGACGACCACCGGCTCGAGGTGCGGCAGGCGAAGCTGCCCGGCAAGGTGCCCGGCACGCCGTCGCTGGAGTCCGGGCAGTTGTTCGGCTACGTGCCGCTGGACCGTTTCGACATCGACCCGGAGCCGATCGGCGACGAGGAGATCGTCAACTTCGACCTGCCGGATCCGGTGAGCTACGGCGGCCAGAGCTACTCGAAGGTCGGCGTCACGTCGAACGGTTACCTGGTCGTGGGCGGGGGCGACTCGGCCGACGTGCAGTGCTGCGACCTGACCCAGCTTCCGGACCCGGCCCGGCCGAACAACGTCCTCGCGCCGTTCTGGACCGACCTTTCCGGGGACCAGGCGCCCGGCATCCTGGCCGGCCTGCTCGAGGAGGCCGACGGCAGCACCTGGCTGGTGGTGGAGTGGCGGCTGAACGTGTACGGCACGACGAGCCTGCGCACGTTCCAGACCTGGATGCGGGTCGGCGCCGAGGAGGAGATCGCGTTCGCCTACCCGGCCGAGGACCGGCCCGGCGACCCGGGCAAGCCGTTGATCATCGGGGCGGAGAACGTCAACGGGTCGGGTGGCGACCAGCTGCCGACCGGCCTCGCCCCGGCGGGTGACCTGCTCGTGAGGACGTCGGCACCGGTGCCGGGCGGTTCGCTGACCTACTCGGTGACGGTGCGCGGAACGGCGGCCGGCGCCGGAACGGTGGCCACCCGGATGGACAGCCCCCAGGTCCCCGGCGTCACGACGGTAAGCAGCACGGTGACGGTCAAGGGAGCCAGCTAGGCGAAGCGGTGGCGGCGGGCCAGGCCGCAGACCGCGACCAGCCTGAGCACGGCCCAGTCGGCCCGGGTCCAGTCCAGCCGGCTGGCGTCCGGGGCCCGCCAGCCGCGCAGCGCCGCGGCGTCGTGGACGCCCTCGGCGTAGCCGGCGAGCGTCAGCGGGGCGAGTGGCCTGCCGTCGCCGCACAGCGCCGAGACGACGGCTGCGGCGTGCTGGTCGAGCTCGGCGAGCAGGCCGGGCAGGGCGGCGGCAGCGGCGAGACCCGCCTCACCGAGGCGGGCCATCAGGGTGGCGATGTGCGGATGGGTCACCCGATCGACGTTACGGGCCGCGCAGGCGGCAGGGCGGCCGAGCAACGGGCTGGCACCGGCCCCGCGCCGAGGTGCTAACCGTGGTCGCGCGCCGTCGGGTGGTCGAGGGCCGGCCAGCCGTTCGCGGTGGGCTGGTGCGCGGCGCTGTGCGCGGCCGTGTGCGGGCCGGGCGCCTGCTCCGGGCTCGGCGCGTAGTGCGACCCGAGCGGGCTCGCCGCGGCGTCCGCGTGGCCGGCCAGGTAGGCGGCGGCCTGGGCGCTGGTGCTCACGGTGCGGGCCTGCGCCTCGACGCTGATGAGGATGCGCTCCCAGCGGTGCTGCATCGGCCGGATCAGCCCGCCGCCCGCGCCGACGACGAGGATGCCGCCGACCGTCGCCAACACCGTGATCAGCAGTGGGGTGGTGACCGATGAGGCGACGCCGATCTGGTTGAGCGCGGCGACGACTCCCATGCCGAGCACCAGGAACCACGCGACGGACGAGGCGGGGCGGGCATACGTCGTCGAGTGGAGCGTGACGGCGACCGCGCGCCGCGCACCCTGCGCGAGCGCGGCGGCGATCGCGACGATGACGACCGCGACGGCCGCCCGCGGGATCCAGGCGAGGACGTCCGTGATCAGGTCGCTGACCGGGTTGGGGCCCCACACGCCGAACGCCATCTGCGCGGTGACCAGCAGCACGGCGCAGTAGACGAGCCGGCCGATCAGGGTGGTCGCGTCCAGGTCCGCCCGGGCGGTATGAGCGTCGGGGGTGTCGGCAGCCGCTGGACCGCGGGCGAGGAACCGGTTGAGGCCGCTGCGTTCGACCATCCGCGGGAAGCCGACCCTCGTGAGCACGGCGACGCACAGCCGGCGGGCCAGGCGGGCGATCAGCCAGCCGACCAGCAGCATGGCACCGAAGACCAGGAGCCGCGGGATGAAGAGAGCGACGGCGCGGAAGACGTCGGCGAGCGCGCTGTCGGCGTCGAGGAAGTCGAACATGTACCCCTCCGGTTGGCGATGGCGGGCGCCGGCGGGGTACGGGCAGAAACACCTTATAACGCCGATCTTGGACCCCGGCCGCCGTTGAAGGGGGACGGTGGCCGGGGTCCAAGATCTTTTGGGGGGAGGGGTGGGGTCAGGCGGAACCGAAGACCTGGGTCCAGTACGGGGTGCCGTCGGACTTGCGGGCGAGGCCGACACCGACGGCCTTCGCCTTGCAGTTGAGGATGTTGGCGCGGTGGCCCGAGCTGTTCATCCACGCGGTCATGACGGCCTCGGGCGTGCGGTAGCCCCACGCGATGTTCTCGCCGATCGGGCTGGTGTAGCCGGCGAGCTTCGCGCGCGTCACGAACGTGCTGCCGTCCGAACCGGTGTGGCTGAAGTAGTTCTTCTGCACCATGTCGACGCTGTGGACGCGGGCGGCGGTGGTCAGCCGCGAGTCGGTCCGCACCGTGGCGCACCCGTTCTTGGCCCGCTGTTCGTTGGTCAGCTGGATGACCTTCGCCTCGTAGGAGGCGTCGGTGCTCGTGGCGGCCGAGGCGGGGGAGGTGCCGAGGACGGCGCCACCGATAAGAGCCGCGGACACTGCTGCGAGGGCGCCGGCGCGCCGGAAGAGGTTGGTCATGCCGCCGGGATCGGCGCCCCGGCATACCGCGGTAGGCAGAAACCCGGTTGGCACCGGGCCGGCACCGAGACGCTAGCCGCGCACCCGTTTTCCCACGATCTTGGACGTTTGCCAGTGCTCCAGCGCTGGCAAACGTCCAAGATCGCGAATCAGGATGCGGGGCGCAGCCAGAGGGCGCCGAGCGGCGGCACCCGCAGCGCAACCGAGACGGGCTGGCCGTGCCACTGCCGGTCCTCGGTCCGCACCGATCCGAGGTTGCCGACGCCGGATCCGCCGTACAGCTGCGAGTCGGTGTTGACGATCTCGTTCCAGGTGCCGGCCTTCGGCAGGCCGATGCGGTAGTTCTCGTGCGGGACGGCCGCGAAGTTCACCACGCACGCGACCTGCTCGCCGTTCGGCGCGAGGCGCAGGAACGAGAACGTGTTGTTGGCCGAGTCCTCCGCCGACAGCCAGCGGAAGCCGGCCGGCGTGGTGTCCTGGCTCCACAGCGGAGGGCAGGTCTTGTAGATGGCGTTCAGGTCGGCCAGCAGGCGGTGCACGCCGGCGTGCTGGGGATCGTCGAGCAGGTCCCAGTCGAGCCCGCGCTCCTCGCTCCACTCCTGGAAGTCGGCCAGCTCACAGCCCATGAACAGCAGCTGCTTGCCCGGGTGCGCCCACATGAACGCCAGCAACGCCCGCACCTGGGCGAGCCGGCGCCACTTGTCGCCGGGCATCTTGCCGGCGAGCGAACCCTTGCCGTGCACGACCTCGTCGTGGCTGATCGGCAGCACGAAGTTCTCGCTCCACGCGTACACCAGCGAGAACGTCATCTGGTGGTGGTGCCACTGCCGGTGCACCGGGTCCTTGGACATGTACTGGAGCGTGTCGTGCATCCAGCCCATGTTCCATTTGAAGCCGAAGCCGAGGCCGTCGAGGTACGTCGGCCGGGTCACGCCGGAGTACGAGGTCGACTCCTCGGCGATCGTCACCACACCCGGATGGTGCTTGTAGACGGTCGCGTTCATCTCCTGCAGGAAGGAGATCGCGTCCAGGTTCTCCCGGCCGCCGTACTTGTTCGGCGACCACTCGCCGTCCTTGCGGGAGTAGTCCAGGTAGAGCATCGAGGCGACGGCGTCGACGCGCAGGCCGTCGGCGTGGAACTCCTCGCACCAGAAGAGCGCGTTGGCGACCAGGAAGTTGCGCACCTCGTTGCGACCGTAGTCGAACACGTACGTGCCCCAGTCCGGGTGCTCGCCCAGGCGCCAGTCGCCGTGCTCGTACAGCGGGGTGCCGTCGAAGCGGGCCAGCGCGAAGGCGTCCTTGGGGAAGTGGGCGGGCACCCAGTCCAGGATCACGCCGATGCCCGCCTGGTGCAGCTTGTCGACGAGGTAGCGGAAGTCGTCGGGCGTGCCGAACCGCGAGGTCGGTGCGTAGTAGCCGGTGACCTGGTAGCCCCAGGAGCCGCCGAACGGGTGCTCCATCACCGGCATCAGCTCCACGTGGGTGAAGCCCATCTTCCTGACGTACTCGGTAAGCTCCTCGGCAAGCTCCACATAGGACAGTCCGGGCCGCCAGGAGCCCAGGTGCACCTCGTAGACGCTCATCGGGTCCTGGTGCGGCTTGGACTCGGCGCGCTTGCGCATCCAGTCGCCGTCGTTCCACTGGTAACCCGACCTGAACACCATCGACGCGGTCTGCGGCGGCACCTCGGTGTGCTGCGCCAGCGGGTCGGCCTTCTCCCGCCAGACGCCGTCGCGGCCCAGGATGCGGAACTTGTACCGCTGCCACTCCTGCACCCCGGGCACGAACAGTTCCCACACGCCGCTCGCGCCCAGCGAGCGCATCGGCCAGCCCTCGTGCGGCCCCCAACCGGCGAAGTCGCCGATCACCCGGACGCCGCGCGCGTTGGGTGCCCAGACCGCGAAGCTCGCCCCGCCGTCCTTGAGCTGGGCGCCGAGCACCGTCCACAGCCTTTCGTGGCGGCCCTCGCGGATCAGGTGCAGGTCCAGGTCGCCGATCGTGGGCGGGTGGCGGTACGGGTCGTCGTGCTCGACGCCGTCGACGTCGAGGCGGTAGTCGGTGACGGTGCCCGGCACGGTCGCCTCGAACACCCCGTCGTCGTGGACGCGCTTCATCGGGTGCCGGTCCTCGCCCACCACCACCGACACGTCGGTCGCCCCGCGACGCAGCGTGCGGATGACAGTGTTGCCACCCGACGGGTGCCCACCCAGTACCGAGTGCGGGTCGTGCACGGTGCCGGCGATCAGCTCGTCCATGTCTGTCCCTCCCGGGGCGCTGGCGCTGCCTGGTGAACGCTAGCCCAGCAGCCGGTCGATCGACTTCAGCGGGATGCGCAGCCAGCTCGGCCGGTGCCTGGCCTCGTAGGCCGCCTCGTACATCGCCTTGTCGAGCTCGTACACGCACAACACCTGCCCATTCGCGCGCGGATCGAACCCGGCCACCTCGGCGTACCCGTCGCAGAAGGCACCCTGGTTGCGGGCGATCCACTCGCGCGCAAGCCCGGCGAGCTTCTCGTCCTCGCCGTCCATGCCCACCAGCAGCTGATAGGCGGCGTACTCGAACGAGCGCAGCATGCCCGCGACGTCGCGCAACGGCGAGTCGGGCCGGGTGCGCTCCTCGACCGGTTGGCCGGGTTCGCCCTCGAAGTCGATCAGCAGCCACCCGGCCGGGGTGCGTAGCACCTGGCCGAGGTGCAGGTCGCCGTGGATCCGCTGCAGGTCGACCTCGGCGTCACCGGCCGCCTGCAACGCGGCCTCCGCGAGCGGCAGGTACGGGCCCAGTTCGGGAACCGTGCGCCCGGCGTCGGCGATGCGGGTCCGCATCTCGTCGAGCGGCAGCCGTCCGCGCGCCTCGCCGAGCTCCGCGGCCAGCGTCCGGTGCACGCTGGCGACCGCCTCGCCGAGGCGGAACGCCTCCCCGGAGAAGTCGCCACCGACCTCGTCGGGGTGCCGGTCCGGCTCGTTGAGCAGGTCCCGCGCGCTGGTGGCGGCCATCGCCCAGCCCTCCGCCGAGTTCCGGGCGTACTCGCTGACCATGCCGAGGGTCAGCGGACGCCCGTCGGCGTCGGTGCTCTCGATCGCGCCGAGCAACCGCGCGACGTGCTTGCTGCCGGCGCGGGCCAGCACCCGGTTGAGCTCCAGGTCGGGGTTCTGGCCGGGCGGCACCCGGCGGAACAGCTTCAGCACGGCGGCGCTGTCGAAGACCACGCTCGTGTTGCTCTGCTCGACGTCGCTGACCCGGGCCGGCGCGTCCACCGGCAGTTCCGCGCCCGGCTCGACGGCGAAGCGCAGCGCGCCGATCGTCTTGTCGTCGGCGATCAGCGCGAGGAGCGCGCGGGCCGCGTTCTCGTCGTACAGCGCGTCGTAGCCGACCCGGTCGCCGTCTTCGCCGATCCGGGCCCGGCCGAGCCGCTCGCTGTCCGCGTCCCACTCGACGAAGACCTGGTAGCGGTCCCGGCCGCCGTCGGTGTACGTGACCTCGAGCAGCATGTGTTCCATGCCCGGCAGGGCCGTCACCGATTCCGGACGTACCTCCGTGATCTCGCGGTTGCGGCCCGCGTACCAGCGCTGCCTGGGAAGCCAGTCGGCGAATGGAAGCATCGCGAAATTCCTCGCTGGGGGGCTCTGGGGGGCCGGGGCGTGTGGAAGGAGCCAGTGGATGGTCGCCGCTAGTCGGTCTCCGGTCCGACGAGTTGGAACCAGTAGAACCCGTGCCCCGGCACGGTCAGCAGGTACGGCAGCTCGCCGACATTCGGGAACGGCACCCGGCCGGAGAGCTCGACCGGTGTGTAGCCGGCCCAGTTCTGCAGATTGAGTTCGATCGGTTGCGGGAATCGGGAGAGATTGTTAACGCACAGCACCACGTCGTCGTCGTGCTGCCGGAGGAACGCGAGCACCGACGGGTTGGAGCCACCCAACTCGCGGAACTCACCGACGGAGAATGCGGTGTGCCGGCGCCGGATCGCCAGCATCAAGCGGGTCCAGTTCAGGATCGACATGGCGCTCTCGCGCTGGGCCTCGACATTGATGGACTGGTACCCGTAGACGTGGTCCTGAATCGTTGGCAGGTAGAGCCGGCCGGGGTTGGCACGGGAGAACCCGGCGTTGCGGTCCGGGCTCCACTGCATGGGTGTGCGGACGCCGTCGCGGTCACCGAGCCAGATGTTGTCGCCCATCGCGATCTCGTCGCCGTAGTAGAGCACCGGCGAGCCGGGCAGCGACAGGAGCAGGGCGGTGAACAGCTCGATCTGGTTGCGGTCGTTTTCCAGCAGCGGGGCGAGGCGACGCCGGATGCCGACGTTGGCGCGCATGCGCGGGTCCTTGGCGTACTCCGCGTACATGTAGTCGCGTTCCTCGTCGGTGACCATCTCGAGGGTCA
>Ga0111539_10001347_pt1 | contig 32697 bp, 31 predicted proteins | sample RhiMethybrSRZTD1_FD_79667 | JGI IMG/M metagenome (GOLD analysis project Ga0111539, IMG submission 79667) | Populus rhizosphere microbial communities from Tennessee, USA - Rhizosphere MetaG P. TD hybrid SRZTD1 (version 2) (version 2) | ecosystem: Host-associated > Plants > Roots > Rhizosphere >...
AGCGCCCGGCCCTCGCCCGAGCCGTAGCCGATGCCCATGAGCGCCGACCCCGCGTTGCTCATGATCATCTTCACGTCGGCGAAGTCGGTGTTGATGAGGCCGGGCGTCGTGATGAGGTCGGTGATGCCCTGGACGCCCTGCAGCAGCACCTCGTCGGCCATCTTGAAGGCGTTGACCATCGACGTCTTCTCGTTGGACACGCTGAGGAGGCGGTCGTTCGGGATGACGATGAGGGTGTCGACCTTCTCCTTCAGGCGCTGGATGCCTTGCTCGGCCTGCACGGCCCGGCGCCGGCCCTCGAAGCTGAACGGGCGGGTCACCACGCCGATGGTGAGCGCGCCGAGGCTCTTGGCGACCTCGGCCACGACCGGTGCGCCGCCCGTGCCCGTGCCGCCGCCCTTGCCGGCGGTGATGAAGACCATGTCGGCACCCTTGAGGATCTCTTCGATCTCGTCGCGGTGCTCCTCCGCGGCCTGACGGCCGACCTCGGGATCGCTGCCCGCCCCGAGGCCGCGCGTCAGCTCGCGGCCGATGTCGAGCTTCGCGTCGGCGTCGCTCATCAGCAGGGCCTGGGCGTCGGTGTTGATGGCGATGAACTCGACGCCCTTCAGGCCCGCATCGATCATGCGGTTGACGGCGTTGACGCCGCCGCCCCCGATGCCGACCACTTTGATCACGGCCAAGTAGTTCTGCGGATTGCCGGCCATGGGTCGTGCCACCTCACGTTTCAGGGGTTACCGGGGAGAAAGGACGAGCGCCGGACCGCCAGACCCGAACGAATCGCCAGAAGCTACCAAGGCCGAGGGCCCCCTCGACAGCGGCTCGACCCTTGACCAAGGACTGAGTCTCAAGTTAAGGTCGATACTTTTCCTCAACCTCTGGTAGTTCTCGCAGCCTACGAACACCCCTGGTTCCTGGTCAAGGCCGGACTTCCCGGCACGCGCACGTCCAGCACGGCCAGGCAGGCGGTGTCGACGTCGCTGAGCACGGTCTTCACGGCCGTGATCTTCTCGTCGAGATCTTCCGTCGACCCGAAGCGGACGACCCCGCCCTGGAGGAGCTCGGCCTCGAGGTCGGTCGACACCGACGCCACCGTGTCGGGCAGGTGGTCGGCCACGGCCGAGGCCACGGCGAGGGCGTCGCGGGCGTCGTCGTCGAGCGACTCGCCCTCGGAGATCGGCCCGTCGATGCCCGTGAGCACGAGGGTCGTGGCCGGCGGGTCGGCCGGCTCCCCTCCGGCAGGGTCACCGGGCCCGGTCGCCCCGTCGTCGGGTCCCGCGGCGACCCCGCCGGCCGCTCCCGGCTCGATGCTGACGACGACCCCGTCGGCGTCGACGAGCGCCACGTGGTCGTCGGTGACCTGCACGGCCGCCACCACCCGGCGGGGCGTCACGCTCACCTCGACCGTCGCCGGCCAGGACCGGCGGACCTGGGCCGACGCCACCCAGGGCAGCGCCTCGACCCGGCGGGCCACCGCCCCGCCGTCCAGCGACACGAGCGGCTGGTCCGGCGCCACGGCCGCCGCCTCGACCACGTCGTCGGCCCGCTCGCCCCCGACCCCTGCGACCCGCACGTGGTCGACGTCGAGCAGGGGCGTCTGCGTCACGACCGCCGCCAGCACCACGACGGCGACGGCTCCCAGCACCAGCGTGATCCGCTTGAGCCGCCGGCGCCCCTCGGACCGGCGGACGTGGATCCGCCGCGAGCGCATCCGGGGGTCGACCACCGGGCCCCGGGGCCCGGGCCCGTCGCCGCCCGACCCGCCCGCTCCCCCTCCCGAACCGGTGCCCCCGGCGCCACCCGCCCCACCGGTGCCGGCCCCGGTGCCGTCCGCCGCTCGCGTTCCGGGCCGGTCGCCGCCCGGCTCGCCCGCTCCCCCGCCGGTGCCGTCGTCGCCGGTCGCCTTGCCGAACCGACCGGCGACGACAGCGCCCAGGTCCTGGTCACGGCGGTCCTCGGCGGCCACGGGACCCTCGCTCAACCCTCGACCTGAGGTCGAGGTCGAGGGTCGTCGAACCCGATCAGCCGGGTCTCGGGGTGGAGGTCGACCCCGGCGTGCTCGAGGACCCGGCGCCGCACCTCCCGCATCAGCGCCACCACGTCGTCGGCCGAGCCGCCCGCGTCGGCCTGGAAGAAGTTCGCGTGCTTGGTCGAGACCTCGGCCGTGCCCACCCGCAGGCCCTTGCACCCGGCCGCGTCGATCAGGCGCCCGGCCGAGTCGCCCGGCGGGTTGGTGAACACCGAGCCGGCGTTCTGGCCGCCGGGCTGGTGCGCCCGGCGCCAGCTCACGATCTCGGACAGCTCGGCCTCGCCCGCGGCCCGGTCGCCGGCCGCCAGGCCGAGCGTCGCCTCGACCACCACCCGGTGGGCGCCGACGTTCGAGTGGCGGTAGGCGAGGTCGAGGTCGGCCGCCGCCACCCGCTCGTCGGCGCCGGTGGTCAGGTCGACGATGCGGGCGTGCGTGAGGGTCGCCGCCATGTCCGAGCCGTGGCCGCCGGCGTTCATCCGCACCGCGCCGCCGATCGACCCCGGCACGCCGACCGCCCACTCGAAGCCGGTGAGGCCCGCCCGCACCGTCTGGCGGGCCACCACGGGCAGCGAGGCCGCCCCTCCGGCGCGCACCGTCGTGTTGGCGATCGTCACCGCCGCGAACGCCTCGCCCAGCGCGACCGCCACGCCGGGGAACCCGGCGTCCGCGACCAACAGGTTCGATCCCTTGCCGACGACCAGGGTGGGCACGCCGGTGGCCGCCACCGCCGCCGCCACCGACACCAGGTCGTCGATCGAGGCCGCCGCCACGAACAGGGCGGCCGGCCCGCCGACGCGGTAGGTGGTGAGCGGTCCCAGGGGGACGTCGCGTCGGGCCCGGTCGCCGAGCAGCCCCGCCGCCGTCACGAGCGGGCCGGACAGGTCGGAGGCGGCCACGGTCACGCCCGTTCCTCGAGCATCGCGACGATGCGGGGCGCCAGCGACGTGAGATCACCCGCCCCGAGCGTCAGGCAGAGGTCGCCCCGCCGCAGCGTGCCGCGCAGCCACAGCAGCACGTCGTCGAGGGCGGGGAGCCAGGCGACCGCGGCCCAGGGGTGGGCGTCGAGCACGGCGTCGACGACGAGCTTGCCCGACACCCCCGGTCGAGCCGGCTCGCCGGCCGCGTACACGTCGGTCACGGCCAGCACGTCGGCGGCCTCGAAGGCGTCGGCGAAGTCGCGCCACAGCGCCTCCGTGCGGCTGTAGCGGTGCGGCTGGAACACCGCCACCACGCGCGTCCACGGGCCCGAGCGGCCGGCCTCGAGCGCGGCGGCGACCTCGGTGGGCAGGTGCGCGTAGTCGTCGACGACCGTGACCCCCGCGGCCTCGCCCCGCCGCTCGAAGCGCCGTGCCACCCCCTCGAACCCCGCGAGGGCGGCGGCCCCCTCCGCCAGCGGGACGCCGAGCCGGTGCGCGACGGCCAGCGCACCGGCGGCGTTGGTGGCGTTGTGGACTCCCGGCGCCGCCGGCAGCTCGACCCGCACCTGCTCGCCGTCGTGGCGCAGGTCGAAGGCCACGCCCGTGGCCCACGAGACCGGGGCCACGACCTCGTAGTCGGCGCCGGCGTCGAGCCCGTACGTCACGGCCTCGCCTGCGGTGGTGGCGAGCGACCGCGCCCCGGCGTCGTCCGCGCACAGCACCGCCGGTCCCGGCAGCGCCGACACGAAGTCGCGGAACGCGCTGCGCAGGGCGGCCTCGCCACCCCAGTTCTCGAGGTGGTCGGGCTCGACGTTGGTGACGATGGCCAGGTCGGCCCCCAGGGCGAGGAACGTACCGTCGCTCTCGTCGGCCTCGACCACCAGCGGGCCTCCCCCGCCCCACGCCGCACTGCGGCCGAGCTGCGGGATGGGCGAGCCCACCACCCAGCCCGGGTCGCGCCCGGTGGCGGCGAGGACGGTCGTGAGGAGCGCCGACGTCGTGGTCTTGCCGTGGGTGCCGGCCACCGCCACGGTCGTGCGGCGGGCGCACAGCGCGGCGAGCGCGGCCGCCCGGTGCAGCACCGGGACGCCCCGGCGGTGCGCCGCGGCGACGACGGGGTCGTCGTCCGGCGTGGCCGTCGACACGACGACGGCCTCGACGTCGTCGCCGAGCGCCGGCGCCGGCCCGCCCGCGGCCACCTCGACGCCGAGGGCCGCGAGCATCGGCAGGAACGGCGTGGCCGGGACGGGGTCGTGCCCGCTCACCCGGTGCCCGCTCTCGGCCAGCAGCGTCGCCACCGCGCTCATGCCCGCACCGCCGACGTTGGCCACGTGCACGCGGCGCGGGTGCGACAGGTCGAGCGTGCCCGACGAGCGCAGCGCCGCCGGCCGGGCGGGGGCGGGCAGGTCAGTCACGGGCGTACCTCTCGACGAGCTGGGCGATGTCGGCGGCGGCGCGGGGGGCGCTCGCGGCCCGTGCGGCCCGGCCCATGGCCGCCAGGCGCTGCGGATCGGCGAGCAGGGCGTCGACCTCGGCGGTCAGGCGGGCGCCGTCGAGCTCGGCGTCGGGCACGACCACGGCGGCGCCGGCCCGCTCGAGGTGACGGGCGTTGGCGGTCTGGTGGTCGGCCGTCACGAACGGCGAGGGCACCAGGATCGACGGCAGCCCGGCCGCCAGCAGCTCGAAGCTGGTGCTGGCCCCCGAGCGGCACACGACGACGTCGGCCGCGGCCAGCGAGGTCGGCATGTCGTCGTCGTACTCCACCGGGTCGTAGCGCAGCGGCGAGCCCCGCGGCACCGGCGCGGCGGCCGTGAGCTCGGCCCAGTCGCGGGAGCCGATGACGTGGCGGACGTGCAGGTCACCCCGTCCCGCCCACCGCTGCACCGCCTCGACCGCGGCCCGGTTGATGCGGAGGGCGCCGAGCGAACCCCCGAAGATCAGCACCATCCGGCGGCCCGGCTCGACGCCGAGCTTGGTGCGGGCCGGAGCCGCGTCGCGGGCACGGTCGATGGCCAGCACCTCGGTGCGCACCGGGTTGCCCGTCACGACCGCCCGCGGCAGCGGCGTGTCGGGGAACGACACCGCGCACGCCTTGGCCCAGCGGCCGACCAGCCGGTTCGCCGCCCCGGGCGCCGCGTTCTGCTCGGCCACGACGATCGGCACGCGGCGCACCACGGCGGCCAGGGCGCACGGCACGCTGGCGTACCCGCCCACCGACACCACGACGCGCGGCCGCCGGTCGCCCACCAGCCGCCACGCCCGCCGCAGCGCCACCAGCAACGAGGCCAGCGACCTCACGTTCTGCCAGCTCAGCTTGCGCTGGATGCCGCGCCCGGGCAGCACGGTCAGCTCGAACCCGGCCTCGGGGACGAGCCGCGTCTCGATGCCCCGCTCGCTGCCGACCAGCTCGACCGAGGCCCGGGGGTGGCCGGCGTCGACCAGCGCCCGGGCGATGGCGATCGCCGGCTGCACGTGGCCGGCCGTCCCCCCGCCCGCGACGAGGGCGAAGCAGCGCCGCGCGTGGCGGCCCGCCGCCCGGGGGCTCATCGCCTGCGCCCCGGCGGCCGCGGGGCCAGGGGCCGGGTCGTCGCCTGGCGGGCCACCGCCAGCAGCAGCCCGGCGCCGGCCATGCCGAACACGAGGGACGAGCCGCCGGCGCTGACGAACGGCAGCGGCACGCCGGTGATGGGGAGGATGCCGATCACGGCTCCGATGTTGACGAACGCCTGGACGCAGAACCAAGCCGTGACCCCGACCGCGAGCAGCAGGCCGAAGCGGTCGGGGGCGTGCAGGGCGATGCGGATGCCGACGATGCCGAGGAGCACGAACAGCCCGACGACGATCGTGGCACCGACCAGGCCCAGCTCCTCGCCGATGATGGCGAAGATGAAGTCGGAGTGGGCGTAGGGCAGGTACCCCCACTTGGCCCGGCTGGCCCCCAGGCCCTCGCCGAGGACGCCGCCCGAGCCGAGCCCGACCAGCGACTGGATGTTCTGGTAGCCCTTGTCCATCGGGTCGGCCCACGGGTCGAGGAAGGTCAGCACGCGGGCCCGCCGGTAGGGGGCGGCGAGGGCCAGGCCGGTGGCCACCGCCAGCCCGAAGCTCGCCCACCCGGTGAGCGGGCCGAGCGGCGTGCCGGCCACGAAGCACAGGGCCAGCGCGATCGACGCGATCACGATCGTCGTGCCGAGGTTGGGCTGCAGCATCACGAGGGTGGCCGTGGCCGCCAGGACGACGATGACCGGGCGCAGCGTCGCCCGGGTGTTGCGCATGTGCGACGCCCGCCGGGACAGCAGGTCGGCGACCCAGATGAGCACCGCCAGCTTGGCCACCTCGGACGGCTGGAACGTGAACGAGCCCACGCCGATCCACCGGGTCGCCCCGTTGGCGCCGACGCCGATGCCGGGCACGAGGCACAGCCCGAGCAGCAGCAGCGACGCCACGAGGAGGGGCGTGGCCAGGCGCCGCCACCGGTGGTAGTCGGTGCGGGCGATCAGCACGAGCGCCACCGCGCCGGCCGCGGCCCACCCCGCCTGGCGCAACACGAAGTACCAGGCCGAGCCGTAGTCGTCGCGGGCCACGACCGACGACGCCGACATGACCATGACGAGCCCGAGCAGGTTGAACACCGCCACGAGGAACGCCAGGGCCACGAACAGGTTCGACCGCTGGTCGGCCGCCCGCGGCACGTGCGCGCTCGGGTGACGCCGGCGGGCGTCGGAGACGCCCGACGACGGCGTGGTCGTCGTCACCGGGGCTCCCGTGCCGCGCGCATCACCACAGACTCGCCCACACGGGCGGGCGGTTGGGGGAGGGTGGCGCGGCCGGCGGGCGGCACGTCGGGGTCACCGCGGGTCAGTCCAGGACACCGGCCGAGATCGAGTCGGCGTAGAAGAGGCCGAGCGCCACCGCCATCGACATGATGGCGAGGATCCAGAACCGGATGATCACCGTCGTCTCGGGCCACCCGCCGAGCTCGAAGTGGTGGTGCACCGGTGCCATGCGGAACACCCGCCGGCCGAACAGCCGGAAGCTCCCGACCTGGACGATCACCGACAGCGTCTCGAACACGAACAGCGCGCCCACCACCGGGAGGAGCAGCTGGACGTTGAGCGTGAGCGCCAGCGTGGCCAGGCCCGCGCCGATGGCGAGCGACCCGGTGTCGCCCATGAAGATCTGGGCGGGCGGCGCGTTCCACCACAGGAACCCGGTGATGCCGCCCACCATGGCGGCGGCGATGACCGCCAGGTCCAGGGCGTGGTTGATCTCGTAGACGCTCTCGTGCCGGAACGCCCAGAAGGCGACCACGGTCATGAAGATGAAGGCGTAGATCGACGATCCGGCGGCGAGGCCGTCGAGCCCGTCGGTGAGGTTGACGGCGTTGGTCGTGCCGGCGATGAGCAGCACGGCGAACAGCACCCAGCCCGGCTTCGTCAGGTCCCACCCGGGCTCGTTCCACCGGGTGAAGCTGACCGTCGTCTCGACGTCGGTCCACGCCACGCACCCCCAGGCGAAGCCCACCGCCACCAGCAGGAGCCCGCCCATCTTGGCCCGCTTGGACAGGCCGAGGTTGCGCTCGTGGCTGACCTTGATCCAGTCGTCGAACGCCCCCACGACGGCGGCGCCGGCGATCGCCAGCATGACGAGCACGCCGCTGCGGGTGAACACCAGGCCGGCGTGCACGTGGGCCGCGGCGTAGCCGATGACCGCGGCGACCACGATGGCCACCCCGCCCATCGTGGGGGTGCCAGCCTTGGTGACGTGGCCGTCGGGCACGTCCTCGTGGATGGGCTGGCCCACCCGGTGGGCCTTGAGCCAGTCGATCAGGTACCGGGTGCCGAGGAGGGACGCCACGAGGCTGAGCGCGCCGGCGATGAGCAGGGGGACCACGGGTCTCAGGTGCCTTTCGGGGAACGGGCGGGGCCCGGGACGGCATCGACTCCGGCACGGGCGAGCGCCTCTCTCGCCACCACGCGGTCGTCGAAGGGGAGGACCTGGTCGCCGACGGTCTGGGTCGTCTCGTGCCCCTTCCCGGCCACCAGCACGACGTCGCCGGCGCGGGCGTCGGCGACCGCCCGGGCGATCGCGGCCCGCCGGTCGGGTTCGACCTCGACCGGGGCCCCGGCCGGGACGCCCGCGAGGATCTCGTCGATGATCGCACCGGGCCGCTCGGACCGGGGGTTGTCGGAGGTCACGACCACGCGGTCGGCCAGCCGGGCCGCGACCTCGCCCATGACCGGGCGCTTGGCCCGGTCGCGGTCGCCGCCGCACCCGAACACGACCGCGAGCCGGCCGCCGTCGCCGGCGAGCTCGCGGGCGGCCCGCAGCGCCTGGTCGAGCGCGTCGGGCTTGTGGGCGTAGTCGACCAGCACGGTGAACGGCTGGCCGGCGTCGACGACCTCGAACCGACCCGCCACCGGGCCGGCGGCGGCGAGCCCGTGGACGACGTCGTCGACGTCGACGTCCACGACCGCGGCCGCGGTGGCCGCCCCGACGGCGTTGCTGACGTTGAACCGGCCCGCCAGGCGCAGGGCGACCGGGCGTCCGCGCCACCGGAACGACGCGCCGGACGGGGTCAGGCGCAGGTCGGCCGCATCGTCGATCGAGTACTCGTGCAGGCGCAGGTCGCCCCGGGCGGCGACCGCGTCGGCGAGGCGGCGGCCCCAGGGGTCGTCGACGCAGACGACCGCGTCGCCCGTGTACGCGGGCTCGAACAGCCGGCCCTTGGCCCGGAAGTACTCGTCCATCGTGCCGTGGTAGTCGAGGTGGTCCTGCGACAGGTTGGTGAAGACCGCCGCCGCGAAGCGGGTGGCGGCGACCCGTCCCTGGTCGAGGCCGTGGGACGACACCTCCATCGCCACCGCGGCGTCGCCCCGCCGGCGGTGCTCGGCCAGCAGGGCCTGGAGCTCGGGTGCCTCGGGCGTCGTGCGCGCCCCCGACAGGGTGCCGATGACCCCGCACGGGCGGCGGGCCGCGGTGAGGATCGAGGCCAGCAGGTGGGTCGTGGTGGTCTTGCCCGACGTGCCGGTGACGCCCAGCACCGTGAGGTGGCGGGACGGGTGGCCCCAGAAGGCGTCGGCGACCGGCCCCATCGCGGCCCGGACGTCGTCGGCGACGAGCTGGGGCACGTCGAGCGCCAGCTCGTGGTCGACCAGCAGCGCCGAGGCACCGGCGGCGACCGCGGACGCGGCCAGGTCGTGACCGTCGGCGCGGGATCCCCGCACGCAGCAGAACAGCGCGCCGTCGGCGACGGCGCGCGTGTCGTGCACCACCGACTCGATGTCGGGATCGGCGTCCGGCCGGGTCACCCGGATGCGAACCCCCTCGACGGCGGCGGCGAGGTGGGCGAGCCGCACGCCCTATCCCCCGGGCGACCCGGGCGTCGGGGCGGCGGTCGCCGCGGGATCGGGCGGAGCGGCGCCGGCGGCGGCCGGATCGGTCGGCGCGGCTGCGGCCGCCGCAGGGTCGGTGGGCGCGACGGCGACGGGCGCGGTGGTGGGCGGCGTGGCCGGGCCCGCCGGCGCGGCCCGCACCCGCCCGTCGGCGGCCGTGACGGCCAGCGGTGGCGGCGCGGCCGCGGGAACCGGGGCGACGCCCATCGTGCGCACCGCGTAGCGACCGATGTCGGCGAACGCCGGCGCGGCCACCTGGGCGGCGTAGGGCGAGGTCGTCGGCTCGTCGATCACGACGATGATCGACAGCTTGGGGTCGTCGGCGGGCAGGAACCCCGCGAAGGTCGAGATGTAGTGGTAGTTGCCGGCGGCGTCCTTGTAGCCGCCGCTGTCCTGGGGCTTGCGCGCCGTGCCGGTCTTGCCGGCGGCGGCGTACCCCTCGATGGCGGCGGCGGTGCCGGTCCCGTGCTCGATCACTCCGGCCAGCATGGCACGCATCTGCTGCGCGGTCGTCGGCGAGACGACCCGGTGCGAGTCGCCGGCGGGGGTGTCGTGGCGCTCGCCCTCGGAGTCGCGGGTGGCCGCCACCAGGGAGGGAGCGACGTACACGCCGTCGTTGGCGATGACGTTGTAGGCGAACAGCATCTGGAGCGCGGTGACCGAGATCCCCTGGCCGAGGGGGATCGACCCGATCGAGGTGCCCGACCAGTCGTCGAGGGGCAGGACCTGGCCGTTCTCCTCGTGGGGCAGGCCGAGGCCGGTGTCGCGCCCGAAGCCGAACCGCCGCAGGTACTCGTCGACCCGCTCCGGGCGGAGCATCTGGGCGATCTTGATCGTGCCGACGTTCGACGACTCGGCGAGGATGTCGGTGACCGTCAGGTTCCCGGGGTGGTGGTCCGAGTAGGTGTGGTCGGCCACCTGCAGCGTGGGCGGCACGCTGATGACCTGGTCGGGGGTGACGAGCCCCTCCTCGAGGGCGGCGGCCAGGGTGATGACCTTGTTCACCGAGCCCGGCTCGTAGTTGGCGGTGACCGCCCGGTCCTCGCTGCTGTTGTGGATGATGCCGGTCGCGGGGTCGGTCTCCTGGTTCGCCATCGCCAGGATCTCGCCCGTCTCGGGGTTCGAGACGATGGCGATGCCCCCCTGGGCGCCCGTCGTGCCGATCTGGGCCTGGAGGATGCTCTCGACCTCGTACTGCAGCCCCCGGTCGATCGTGAGGATCAGGTCGTCGCCCGGGCGCGCCGGGTCGACCTGGTGCCGGCCGGCGGGGATCGTGCGGCCCGCCGGGTCGCGCTCGACGATCAGGTGGCCGGGCTCGCCCGAGAGCTGGTCCTGGTACGCCCGCTCGATGCCCGCGATCCCGTCGCTGTCGATGTCGACCCCGCCGAGCACCGAGTGCGCGAGGTCGCCCGAGGGGGTGAAGCGCGCCTGCTCGTCGAAGAAGAGCACGCCGTCGATGTCGAGGGCCCGCACGGCGTCGGCGACGTCGTCGGGCACCTGGCGCTTCAGGTAGACGAACCGCACGTCCTCGGTGAGCTGGCGCAGGAGCGTGACCTCGTCGAGGCCGAGCACCGGGGCGAGGCGGCGCGCCGCGTCCTGGGGATCGCTCACGATGCTGGGGTCGGCGGCGATGCTGGTCTGCGGGATCGAGATGGCGAGGTCCTCGCCGTTGCGGTCGTAGATGGCCCCGCGCCCGCCGGCGAGCTCGATCGGCTCGATGCGCTGCTCGACCCCGTAGGCGACGTACTGCGACGCGCCGATGGTCTGGACGTAGGTGAGCCGGACGACGACGACGCCGAACAGCAGGAGCAGGACCACCAGCAGCGCCAGCGAACGGGTCCGCGGGGTGGCGCCGCGGACGCCGAAGCGGCGCGACGAGCCGCCGGTCGTGCCGCCACGCCCGGACCCGTGCCCGGACCCGCCGCGTCCCCGCGCCGAGCGGGCGCCCGGGCCGGCGCGCGTCGTGGAGGCACCACGACGGGCGACCGGCCGCGCCCGGGTCGCGGCGCCACGGGACGCAGCCGAGCGGTCGCGGGTGCGGGTGGTGCCCGTGCCGCGCGCGGTGGACGACGCCCGAGCGCCGCGGGCCGTCGAGCGCGTCGACGACGCGGACCGGGACGACGACGTGGAGCGCGACGACGCGGACCGGGACGACGACCCGGATGGGGTCGACGTCCGCGCCGCCGAGCCCGACGACGGCGACCGGCTCGAGCGCGACGACCGCCCGGAGGAGGCCGACGAGCGGGTGGACCGGGACGGGGATCTCGTGACGGAGGAGGGTCGCGAGCGGCCCGACCCGGTCCGCTCGGTCATGGGGCGCACCTCTGGGGGTGCGCCCTCGCCCGGACCGCGGGGGCCTCCCGGACGACCCGGGGGGCGACACCCGTGGCGCCGGCGCTCACGGTGTCGCCTCGAGGTAGGGCTTGACCCGGGCGGCGCTCGTGTCGGGCGACTCCTCGTCGTCGGGCGGGTCGTCGCCCACCGGCGTCGGCTCGTCGGGGGTCAGCCACACGACCTCGCCGGCGGGGACCATGCCCAGCCGCTCGGTGGCCTCGCCCTGGATGCGCTCCGGCGACTTGAGCTGGGCGATCTCGAGGCTGAGCTCCTCGTACCGGGCCTGCTGCTCCGCCACCTCGGCGTCGAGGTCGTCGACGCGGGCCTGCCGCTCGATCAGCAGGGCGTGGCTGACCGCCACGGCGAACAGCGCGACGAAGGCGCACACGGTGAGCACGACACCGGTGCGGGGGCTGAGGCGCAGGCCCCACCCGGGACGGAGGGGGCCGACGACGCGGAGGTGGCGGCGCCGGTCGCCGTCGCGCTCGGCGGCGTCACGCCGGGGGGTGACCAGGGGACGGGCGATGCGGGCTGTGGCCATCAGGCGACCTCCTGCAGGTCGAGCTTCTCGACGGCACGGAGGCGGGCCGCCTCGGCGCGGGGGTTCTCGGCGATCTCCTCGGCGCGGGGGCGCCAGGCGCCGCGGCGGAGCAGCTCGACGACGGGCTGCACGCCGGGAGGGGTGGGCAGGTGGGACGGGCCGGTCCAGCCGCCGGTGGCGGCGTGGCGGAAGCGGTCCTTGACGATGCGGTCCTCGCCCGAGTGGTAGGCGATGGCGACGCAGCGCCCGCCGGGCACGAGCACGTCGATGGCGTCGTCGAGCGTGGCGGGCAGGATGCCGAGCTCGTCGTTCACCGCGATGCGGATGGCCTGGAACGTGCGCCGGGCCGGGTGACCGCCGCGCCGGCGGGCGGGCGCGGGCACGGCGTCGCGCACGACCTCGGCCAGCTGGTCGGTGGTGGCGATCGGTCGGTGGGCGACGATCGACCGGGCGATGCGCACCGCGTGGCGCTCGTCGCCGTAGGCCCGCAGCAGCCGCACCAGCTCGCCCTCGGGGGCGCCGTTGACGAGGTCGGCGGCGCTCACGGGGCGGGACGGGTCCATGCGCATGTCGAGCGGGCCGGCGCCGCGGAAGCTGAAGCCGCGCTCGGGCCGGTCGAGCTGCGGCGAGCTGACGCCCAGGTCGAACAGCGCCCCGCTCGCCCCGGCGAGGCCGAGGCCCGGGAGCACGTCGGCGACCACGCGGGCGATCTCGTCGAAGCGCGTGCGGCGCACCGTGACGCGGTCACCGAACCGGGCGAGCCGGGCGGTGGCGGCGTCGATGGCGTCGGGGTCCTGGTCGAGGCCGAGGACCGAGAGGTGGGGGTGGGCGTCGAGCAGCGCCTCGGCGTGGCCGCCGCCGCCGAGCGTGGCGTCGACCACGACGCCCGGGGGCACGGGCGCGAAGAGCTCGACCACCAGGTCGACCAGCACCGGGCGGTGCGAGAATGCAGGTGCGGGCCCGCTCACCCGTCGACCTCGCGTCGGTCGGCGCCCGCCGGGATGTCTCCCCGGGACGGGCTCGGCGGCCGGCATGCGGAGTCGGTGCGGGGTCGCACCGGAGGGCCGTCCGCCGCGCCGGCGCGCGGCCTGCGGGTGAACGGGACCGCACCTGGATCTGTGGTGGGGGCCGGAGAGCGGCGAACGGGGGAGGTCACAGCTTGAGGTCCCTCGCGGCCTGCCGGAGGGCGGCGTCGGGGCCCTCGGGGATGGCGTCCATGCGGCGCTCCCACCGGTCGCGCGCCCAGACGGCGACGCGGCGGCGGGCGCCGACGACCATGACCGGGCCGGCCAGGTCGCCGAAGGCGCGCAGCGACCTGTGCACGACGATGCGCCCCTGCCCGTCGGGCTGGACGGGGAACGTCGCGGCGACGAACGCCTCGGCCGCCTCCTCGGACACGATGCCGAGGGCGACGCCGTCGTCCCACTTGGCGAACACCGCCTCGATCTCGTCGTCGGGCCACAGGCCGAGGTGGCCGTCGAGGGGCCCGAGGTAGGCGCCGGCCAGGAGCCGGGGGCGGAACGGCGCCGGCAGGACGAGCCGGCTCTTGTCGTCGACGGAGTGCTCGAAGGACCCCGTGAACAGCCGGGGACCGGCGGGGCGCGTGGCGGCCACGACGGCGCCACCGGCCGCCTGATCGGCGCCCGCCTGAGCGCCCGGGGGGAAGGGGGAGTCCTCCACTTCGTGGGAAAGTACCCCACTTCCCTCCCGTCGACAAGGGCACCCCCCACGTTTCCCCAGGTCGCACCCCTTCCTGCCCCGCGGGCCCGCGTCGGATGACGCCGGCGTCGCCGGCCATCGGCTAGGCAGCGGGGATGCCCGGGACCCTGTTCGTCGTGCGCCACGGCCAGTCGACGTGGAACGCCGAGCGCCGGTGGGCGGGCCAGGCCGATCCCCCGCTGACCGACCTCGGGCGGCGCCAGGCCCGCGACCTCGGCCTGGCCCTGCTGCACTCGCCCGCGCGCTCGGGCGGGGTGGTGACGAGCGACCTGCGGCGGGCGGCCGACACCGGGCGGATCGCCGCCGAGGTCCTCGGCGTGCGCCACCGGCCGCCCGACGCCCGCCTGCGCGAGCGGCGGGTGGCGTGGTCGGGCCTCACGTCCGCCGAGATCGAGTCGGCCCACCCCGGCCTGCTCGACCGGTGGCGGGGCGGCGCGCTCCACGACCTCCCCGGGCCCAGCGAGCCGTGGCCCGCGTTCGTGGCCCGCGTCCTCGCCGGCCTGCGCGACCACGCCCGCGGTCCCGGGACGACCGTCGCGGTCGCCCACGCCGGGGTGTTCCGGGTGCTGGAGCGGGTGTGCGGCGTCCCGCACCGGCGCCACGGCAACGGGGAGGGCGTGGCCCTGCGCCTGATCGGCGGCGAGCTGCGTCCCGCCCCCGCACCGCGCCACCCCCGGCCCGGCCTGCGCCCCCCGGGCGACGCCGCCCGGACGACCGCCGACACCGGCTGACCTCCGACACCGGCTGACCTCCGACGCGGCCGCCGGGCGCCGTCCGGCGGCCGGGCGCCGGGCCCGCGGCCGGGCCCGCCGCCGGGCATGTCCCGAGGCTGCGGGACGATCCCGGCGACCCGCGGATCAGGCCGGGAGGTGACCGAGGAAGGCGTCGACCATGTCGGCGACCGGTGCGCCGGTGCCGACCGCGGCGTCGGCGAGCGACCGGGCGCCGTCGGCGTCGAGCCGCAGCAGGTCGACCAGCGGCGTCGGGTCCCACGCCGAATAGGCCGCGCACTGGAACCGCGCCGCGGCGCGCGTGCGGCGCTGGCTGATGCCGACCACCTTCGCCCCACCGGTCGTCGTGACCTCGCCGGCGCCGACCGTGCCGAAGCACACCAGCCGGCCCAGCGGCCCGCACGCGAGGGCGCCGTCGTGCACGACGGTCGGCTCGACGCCCAGGTCGGCCAGCGCCCGCCGCCACGCCTCGCCGACCCACAGCGCGGCCCGGCCGACGTCGGCGTCCCCCAGCGGGTCACCGGACGGGACGATCACATCGACCCAGGCGGTCGTCGCCGGGTCGACGAAGACCGCTCCCCCGCCGGACCGCCGGCGTGCGACCTCCACGCCGGCCGCCGCGGCGCGGGCGCCGTCGAGGAGCTCGGGGCCCTGGGTCGACCCCAGCACCAGCGCCGGCGCCGCCGCCTCGAGCACCCACGCGGCCCGCACCGGGGCGTCGGGTGGGGCGAGCGCGTGCAGGTCGGCGGCCGGCCCGTGCCGGCGCTCGACCCGCCAGGGACGCTCGGCCGCGCCCGACGGGCCGGACGGACCGGCTGCGCCCGCCGGGCCGCTCACGCCGCGATCTGGAGGTAGGGCGTCCACGTGTCGGGCACGGCCCCGAGCGCGAACGTGAGCCAGCTCGTGCCCCGGGGCTCGACCGGGGGGTGACGCAGGTGCATCGACGTCTCGGACAGCATGCGGTCGCGCTTGCGGACGTTGCACGGCCGGCAGGCCGCCACGACGTTGTCCCAGGTGTGGCCGCCCCCCCGGCTGCGCGGGACGACGTGGTCGATGCTCTCGGCCGGCCCGTCGCAGTACTGGCACCGGTGGCCGTCTCGGGCGAAGACCGACCGGCGGTTGAGCGGCGTCGTCCACCGGTACGGCACCCGCACGAAGCGGCGCAGGCGGACCACCGACGGCACGGCCATGACCAGGTGGGCCGAGTGCATGAGCGCGTCGCTGGCGTGGAGCATCTCGGCCGTCTCGCCCAGGACGAGCACGACGGCCCTGCGGTCGCTCACGACGCAGAGGGGCTCGAACGTTGCGTTCAGCACGAGCGCCCGGCTCATCGCCGCAACGCTACAAGCGCGCAGGCAGCTTCTGTCGGCTGTTTGGTCGGCGTCCGCGCCCGTCCCGGTCGCCGCGCCCCGACCGCTCAGCGCAGGTCACGGCACCAGCGCAGGTAGGTGACGAGGTCATCGGGGTCGGGCGCGCGCTCGCCGTCGCCCCCGTACGCGGTCTGCAGCCGGAAGCGCAGGTACTCGGGTGCCGGCAGCGGCAGGAAGGGGCGCCGGCGCCACCATCCGGGGGCGGCGAGGACCAGCGCCTGGCGGACGCCGGTGACCCACAGCGACGGGTGGCGGGCGACCGCGGCCACCGCCGACCGGGCCCAGCGGGGGTCGACGGTCGGCGCCGGGGAGCTCACGCCGGCGAATCTACCGACCGGCGCACTTCGGGCCGCGGGCCACCGGGCCGTCCGACGGCCGCGGCCCGCCCCGACGGCCGCGGTCCGGGCGGGGACCGTTCGGCCCGACGTTGGTCACGCCACGCCGACGTCGACGCCGACCGCCCGCCAGCCGACGGCGGCGGCGCCGACGAGGGGCCCCTCGTCGCCCAACCCGGCGCGGGCGATGCGGGTGCCACGGGCGTACTCGATGCGGCACCGGGCGTCGATCTCGTCCTGGGCGGCGGCGAGGAACGTGTCGCCGTAGCCGAGGGCCACCGAGCCCGCGACGACGGCGAGCCGCAGGTCGAGCAGGTTGGCCACCGACGCCACCGCCCGACCCACGAGCGTGCCGGTGCGCCGCCGCACGGCGTCGTCGGCCTCGGCGGGGTCGCGACCGGTGGCGGCACGGATGCCGGTGCCCGAGGCCTCGGCCTCGAGGCACCCGTGGGCGCCGCAGCCGCACGGCCGGCCATCGGGCTCGACGATCACGTGGCCGATGTGGCCGGCGTTGCCGGTGTCGCCGTCGAGCAGCCGCCCGTCGAGCACGATGCCGCCCCCGACGCCGGTCGACACGACCATGGCGATGTAGTCGCGGGCGCCGCGGGCGGCACCGACCCACCCCTCGCCGAGCGCCAGGGCCTTGGCGTCGTTGTCGACGTGCACGGGCAGGCCGGTCAGGTCGGCGAGTCGACCGCGCAGCGGGAAGCCGCGCCACGCCGGGATGTTCAGCGGCGACACCCGCTCGCCCCCCGGTGCCATCGGCCCGCCGCAGCCGACCCCGACGACCCGCTCGTCGCCGGTGCGGACCGCGCCCACCAGGTCGGCGAGGACCGTCCACATGTGCTCGCCCGGCCCCCGGGCGGGCGTCGGCGCCGCCCGCCGGTCGAGCAGCCGCCCCGTGGCGTCGACGCGGGCGACGGCCAGCTTGGTGCCACCGATGTCGATCGCGAGCGCCGTGTCCATCCCGGCGGGAAGGTACTCGGGGGCGTGCGGCGGCCACCGATCGGGGCCCCCGGGGTCAGGTCCGCGGCAGGAGCGCGTAACCTGGCCTGACGCACCGCACACGACGGAGGGAGACCCTGGCTGTGGCCAGCATCGAGACCGCGGCACCCCGGGGAGCGGCGACCTTCTCCGATCTGTACTCGAGCATCGTGTCGAACGTCGAGCGCGTCATCCAGGGCAAGCGCGACGTCATCGAGCTCATGCTGCTCTGCCTGGTGTCCGAGGGCCACCTGCTCCTCGAGGACGTGCCCGGGGTGGGCAAGACCAACCTGGCCAAGTCGCTCGCGACCTCGATCGAGTGCAGCTTCGGGCGGGTGCAGTTCACGCCCGACCTCCTGCCCTCCGACGTGATGGGGCTCACGGTCTGGAACCGGGGCGACAACACGTTCGACTTCCGCCCCGGGCCGGTGTTCAACAACGTCGTCCTGGCCGACGAGATCAACCGGGCCTCGCCCAAGACGCAGGCGGCGCTGCTCGAGGCGATGGCCGAGGTGCAGGTCACCGTCGACGGCGTCACCTACCCCCTGACGCCGCCCTTCATGGTCATCGCCACGCAGAACCCGATCGAGCACGAGGGCACCTACCCGCTGCCCGAGTCGCAGCTCGACCGCTTCCTCATGCGGGTGTCGGTCGGCTACCCGTCGCCGCACGCCGAGCTCGAGATCCTCGACGCCCACGGCGACCACGACCCCTTCCGCGACATCGGGCCCGTCGTGACGGCCGCCGACATCGCGGTCATGGCCGAGGCCACCCGGCAGGTCCACGTGGCCCCCAGCCTGAAGGCCTACCTGGTCGACCTCGCCCAGGCGACGCGCCGCAGCACCCACCTGGCGCTCGGCGTCTCCCCCCGGGCCACGCTCGCGCTCCAGCGCGTGGCCAAGTCGCGCGCGGCGGCGACCGGTCGGGCCTACGTGGTGCCCGACGACGTCAAGGCGCTGGCCGTGCCGGTGCTGGCCCACCGGCTGCTCGTCACCCCCGAGGCCCAGTTGCAGGGCATCACCCCGTCCGACGCGCTGGGCGAGGTGCTGCGCGCCGTCCCCGTGCCGGGCGGTCACTGATGCCGGCGGGCGGGCCCGGGCGATGCTGACACGCCAGGGGTGGCTCGCCCTGTGGGGCGGCATCGGCCTGCTCGTCCTCGCCCGCCTGCTCGGCATCGGCGAGCTCTACGTCCTGGGCGCCGTCCTCCTGCTCCTGCTCGTCGTCGCGGCCCTGTACGTCCGCCTCACGCGGCTCGACATCCACGTCGACCGCGCCGTCCACCCGGCCCGCGTGCACGTGGGCCAGCTCAGCCGGGTCGAGGTGCGGGTCCGCAACCTGCGCGCCACGGCCACCCCCGTGCTGCGGCTCCGCGACGCGGTCACCGGCACGACGGGCGCCGAGCTGCTCGTCCCACCGCTCGACCAGGGCACCGTCTCGGTGGCGTCGTACCGGCTGCCCACCGACCGGCGGGGCATCATCCGGGTCGGGCCGCTCAAGGTCGTCGTCGGCGATCCGTTCGGGCTGGTGCAGTCCAGCGTGCAGGCGGCGCCCCGCGTCGAGGTGACGGTCCTGCCCCGCATCGACGACGTGCGCCCCGTGCCGCTCACCACCGGGCACGATCCGCTGGCCGGCGTGCTCCAGCCCCACGCGCTCGGGCGCGTCGGTGACGACTTCTACGCCCTGCGCGCCTACGTCGTGGGCGACGACCTGCGCCGCATCCACTGGCCGTCGACCGCCCGGCACGACGAGCTGCTCGTGCGCCAGCAGGAGCAGCCGTGGCAGGGCCGCACCACCGTGCTGCTCGACGTGCGCCGCGCCGCCCACGACGGCCGGTCGCTCGAGGACGCCGTGTCGGCCGCGGCCAGCATCGTCGCCGCCAACAGCGCCCGGCGCGACCTCGTGCGCCTCGCCACCACCGACGGCGCCGACTCGGGCTTCGGGTCGGGCACGATGCACCTGCACGCCCTCCTCGAGCACCTGGCGGTGGTCGAGGCGTCGGGGTCGGCCAGCCTGCGGTCGATGATCGACGTGGTCCAGCGCGACGGGCAGGGCGCGCTCGTGCTGGTGGTCGGGCAGACCGCCGACGACGAGCTCCGGGCGACGACGCGCCTGCGCCAGCGGTTCGGCATGGTCAGCGTGGTGCGGGTCGGCGCCGGCGCGGCGGGTCGCCCGCCGGCGGCGTCGGTGATCGCGGTCGGCGACGACGCGCCGTTCGCCCCCGCGTGGAACCAGGCCATGGCCGTGGCGGCGCGGTCGGCGCCCGGCATGGCGAGGACGGCACGGTGAGCGCCGGCCGGGCGGCCGCGGGGGCGCCCCCGGCGCCCGGGGTCGACCGCCTCCGCCTCGCCACCGAGGTGGCGCTGGCGGTGCTCACCGTGGCCGCGATCATCGGCATGCACCGCCTGTTCGTCGACGGCAGCTACCGCGGTGCGCTCGTCCTCCAGGCCGCGGTGGCACACCTGGTCGTCACGCTGCTGCGGCGGGCCGGCGTGCGCATCCTGCCCGCCGCGCTGGTCACGCTCGTGGCCGGTGCCCTGTTCATCACCTGGGCCCGCTTCCCGGAGACGACCATCTGGGGCCTGCCGACCGCCGACACGCTGCGGGCGGTGGGCGACGACATCGGGTCGGCCTGGTCGCTCTTCGGCGACGTGCGGGCGCCGGCCCCGGTCGAGAACGGGTTCGTGGTCACCACGGCGGCGGTCGTGTGGGTGCTGGCGTTCCTCGCCGACTGGGCGGCGTTCCGCGTGTCGGCCGCGTTCGAGGCGGTGCTCCCCGCCACCGTGCTCTTCGTGTTCGCCGCCGCCCTCGGCGGGCCGGGCAGCCCCGTCGCCAGCGCGGCCCTGTTCGCCGTGTGCGCCCTCGTGTTCGTGCTGCTCCACCGCACGGCCGGCCAGGTGCGGCAGGCGCGGTGGTCGGCCGGCACCAACCGGCAGGGGCGCTGGTCGCTCATCGGCACCGGCATCGGCCTCATCGCGGTGGCGGTCGTCGCCGGCGTCGTGGCGGGGCCCCGGCTGCCCGGGGCCGACGCCGACGCCATGGTGGCGTGGCGCGACATCAACCGCGACGACCCGACCCGCGTCGTGCTCAGCCCGATGGTGTCGTTGCAGACGAAGCTGCTGGAGCAGCCCGACGTCCAGGTGTTCACGGTGCGCAGCGAGCGCAGCTCGTACTGGCGCCTCACCTCGCTCGACACGTTCGACGGCGAGATCTGGCGGTCGTCGTACAGCACCGACGACGCCGACGGCGAGCTACCGCGCGCCGTCGAGTCGGCGACGGCCACCGAGACCGTGACCCAGCAGATCACGATCAACCAGCTCAGCTCGGTGTGGCTGCCGGCGGCCCTCGAGCCCCGCTCGGTCGACCCCGGGCCCGACGAGCGGGTGGTGTACGACCCGCAGTCGAGCACGCTGATGGTCGACCGCGACGTCGCCACGTCCGACGGCTACTCCTACTCGGTCACCTCGGCGATCCCTGACTGGTCGGCCGACGAGCTGCGCACGGCGTCCGACGACGTGCCCGACGACATCGCCGAGCGCTACCTGCAGCTGCCCGACGACTTCCCCGAGCTGGCGGCGACCGAGGCGTTCCAGATCACCCGCGAGGCCACGACGCCGTTCGACAAGGCCCTCGCCCTCCAGAACTACCTGCGCAGCGACCGGTTCACCTACGACCGCGAGGTGGGCGCGGGCCACAGCAACCAGGCCTTGCTGACGTTCCTCTTCGAGACGCGCCGCGGGTACTGCGAGCAGTTCGCCGCCACCTTCGCCGCCCTCGCCCGCTCCGCGGGCCTGCCGGCCCGGGTGGCGGTCGGCTTCACCCCCGGCATCCAGGACGACAACGACCCCACGCTCTTCATCGTGCGCGGGGTCCACGCCCACGCCTGGCCCGAGGTGTACCTGGGCGAGTACGGCTGGGTGCCGTTCGAGCCCACGATCGACCGCGGCCCGCCGCGCGGCGACAACTGGCTCGGCATCGACGAGCAGCAGGACACCAGCACCGGAGGGTCGAACATCACCGACTCCGAGCCGCTGGCCGGGTCGGGCAACGGCGACGGCGACCCCAACGACACGTCGGCCTCGGGCGACGACCGCCGCGAGGCCGGCGCCGGCCTGGGCGAAGACGCCGTCGCGGGCGGGTTGGGGCAGCAGGGCGACGCCCGGCCGTTCCTCACCCGCGCCGCCGAGGAGACCGCGCCCCGCCTCGGGCTGGCCGCGCTCGCCTACGTGCTGCTCGTACCGCTGGCCCTCGTGGCCCAGCAGGTGGTGCGCCGCCGCCGGGCCCGCAGCGCGGCGGCCAAGGTCGAGCTGGGGTGGCGCACAGCCACCGGCGGCGCGGTCGACGCCGGCGTGCCGTTGCCGGCGTGGATGACGGTCGCGGAGAAGGCCGACCGCATCGCCGCGGCCCTGCCGGGCGCGGCGCCCGAGGTGGGCGCGCTCGCCCTGCACCTCGAGCGGCTCGCCTACGCCGAGGTCGAGCCCGGCGACGACGAGGCCCGCCGGGCCGAGCGCGACGGTGCCCGCATCGCCGCCGAGGCCCGCCGCCTGCAGCCGTGGCCGCGCCGCGTCCTGCGGTACCTCGACGTCCGGCGGCTGGCCGGCCCGCGCCGCGAGCAGCGCATCGTCACCCACGACCCGGTGGTGATCAGCCCCCGGTAGCCGCGGACTCCCACGCCGGCGCGACCGCGGACGTGCCGGCGGCCGTCACCCCCGGGCGGGGGCGGTCACTCGTCGTCGGACGGGGGCTCGTCGCCGCGCCGGAACCGCTCGCGCACGCGCTTGCCCGCACCGCCGAGCGCGTCGCGCATGCCGTTGGCGCGCACCGACTTCGTGAGCTGGTCGAGCCCCGCCTTGCCGAGCTTGCGCAGGTTGCGCTCGAACACGAGGGCCGACACGAGCATCAACAGGAACCCGGCGAACGAGAGCCAGAACGACGTCGACAGGGTGATGACGAGGAAGGCGGCGCCGACGACGAGGCCGACGACCGACCACTTCATGCGACTGACCGTGTGCCGGTACAGCGTGGTCTCGCTGACCTCGCGGGCAAATGACGGATCGTCCTCGTAGAAGCGCTGTGCGATCTCCTGGAGGATGCGTTCCTCGTCCTCGGAAAGCGGCACGTGAACCCCTTGTCGCCCGGTTGACCGAACCGGCACGCACAAGTGTTCCACAGGGCGGCACGAACGACAACGCGTGAATGGCGGGGAAACGGTCAATTTCCGGGCATTTCGCCCGCTTCCGCCGCGTCGGGCCCCCACTGCCCGTCACCGCGCCGCTTGACGCGCAGCCCCCGGCGCCCGACCGACGACGCCGGGCCGATCGCCGAGTCGCCGAACCGCTGGCGGATGGCGTCGACCGCCCCGCTGGCGTGGTGCCAGTCGGGCCCCTCGACGTCGTCGAAGCTGAGCTGGCGCGCGCCCGCCTCGACCAGCCCGGAGCCGGTCACGCCGAGCAGCCGCACGCCCGGTGCCGGATCGACCTCGCGCAGCAGCGCCCGGGCGGCGGCGCCCACCGCGGGCGCGTCGTCGACGGGCGCGGGCAGCGTGATCGACCGCGTGATGGTGCGGAAGTCGCCGAACCGCACCTTGAGCGTCACGGTGCGCGCGGCCCGCTGGTCGCGGCGCAGCCGCCAGGCCACGCCATCGGCCATGCGGACGAGCTCGCGCTCGAGGTCGGCCCGGTCGTGGAGGTCGGCCGGGAACGTCTCCTCGTGCCCGATCGACTTCACCCGGAGGTCGGGCTCGACCGGCCGGGGGTCGATGCCGCGGGCGAGCCGCCCGAGGTGGCGGCCGGTGGTGGGGCCGATCGCGCCGACCAGCGCCGGGTCGGGCAGGTCGGCGATGTCGCCGACGGTGCGCACGCCCAGCCGCTCGAGGCGGGCCAGGGTGGCCGGGCCGACGCCCCACAGCGCCCGGGCCGGCAGCGGGCGCAGGAACGCGTCCTCGTCACCGGGGGCCACGACGTGCACGCCCTCGCCCGGTTCGGGCCCCGTGGGCGTCGCGCGCGGCTTGGCCGCCTCGGACGCCAGCTTGGCCACCATCTTCGTGGCCGCCACCCCCACCGAGCACGTGAGGCCCTCCTCGGCCAGCACCTCGGCCCGGATGGCGCGCCCGATCGCCGCGCCGTCGCCCTCCGAGCGCCGGGCCCCCGTGACGTCGAGGAAGGCCTCGTCGAGGCTGAGCGGCTCGACCAGGGGCGTGTGCGACCGGAAGATGGCCATGACCCGGCCGCTGACCTCGCCGTAGTGGGCGTGGTCGCCCGGCAGGAAGACCGCGTGCGGGCACAACCGGCGGGCGTGCACGCTCGACATGGCCGAGAACACCCCGTAGGCCCGGGCCTCGTAGCTGGCCGCGGCGACCACCCCCCTGTCGCCGGTGCCGCCCACCACGACCGGCCGCCCTCGCAGCTCGGGGCGCCGCAGCAGCTCGACGGACACGAAGAACGCGTCCATGTCGACGTGGAGGATCGTGCGTGCCGTCACCGCCGGATGACCACCGCCCGGCCCGGTTCGTCGCCGTCGAGCAGGTAGCGGAAGGTGCGCGGGGCCTCCCACCGCTCGGACTGCCAGGCCGAGAGCCACGCGGCGAGGGGCTCGCCCACCCACGGGTGGCACCCGGCCAGGTGGTCGCCGCAGGCGGAGGGGGCCACGAACGCCGCGTCGACGACGATGCCGTCGGGGTCGTCGACCCGCACGGGGCCCGAGAAGTCGAGCGCCACGTGGGCCTCGACACGGAGGTGCCAGCCGAGCCCGGGCGCCTCGACCTCGACCTCGTAGACCGGCCCCTGCCACTCGGACACCACGATGCCCGTCTCCTCCTCGACCTCGCGGGTGAGGCCGGCCAGCACGGTCTCGCCGTCGTCGATGACCCCGCCGGGCGGGCTCCAGTCGAGGTCGCCGTTGCGGCGGCGGTTGCGCACGAGCAGCAGGCCGTCGTCTCCGAGGATGAGACCGCCGCCCACCAGCCACTGTCGCATCGGCCCAGTGTGGCACCGTGACCGGGTGGACCACCCGCTGCACCGCAACGCCCGGGCCGTCGCCGACGCCGCCGCCGTCCTCGGGCTGACCGTCGAGATCCGCGAGTTCCCCGACGGCACCCGCACGGCCGCCGACGCGGCCCGCGCCATCGGCGTGTCGGAGGGCCAGATCGTCAAGAGCCTGATCTTCCGCCTCGACGGCGAGGTCGTCGTGGCCCTGGTGAGCGGCCCGAACCGGCTCGACGAGGCCCGCCTCGCCGCCGCGGCCGGCACCCCCGGCCTGGCCGTCGACCGGGTCGACGCCGCCACGGTGCGCGAGGCGACCGGCTACCCCATCGGCGGCGTGCCGCCGTTCGGCCACACGCGCGCCCTCGCCACCTACGTCGACGAGGACCTGCTCACGTTCGACGAGGTGTGGGCGGCCGCCGGCACGCCCCGCCACGTGTTCCGGGTGACGCCCGACGACCTGGTGCGCGCCACCGGCGGCGTCGTGGCCGGGCTGCGGGCGGGCTGACCGGTCGGCGCCCGCGGCGCACCGGCCGAGTGGTCGGCCGGTCGCGGCCCACAACTACGATGCCCCTCCGCATGGCCGAGACCCCCCGCGACCGTCCTGGCGGCCCCGACCGGCCCGACGACGGCTACGCGCCCACTGCGCTGCCGTCCACCGGGGCGCGGGTCCTGGCCTTCGTCTCGATCCTCGTGGGCGGCCTGTGCGGCGGCCTGATCGGCTGGGCGTTCGTCGACCTCCAGTGCACGGGCGACTGCGGGGTCGTCTCCGGTGCGGCGGGCCTCGCCGGCGCGGTCATCGGCGCCGGGGGCGTGGCCGTCGTCGCCGTCCTCGCCCTCCGGGCGATGGGCGAGTGGCGCACGATCCAGCACCGCGAGCAGGGCAAGCCCGACTGACGGGTGCCGCCCGGTCGTGAGCCGGGTGTCGGTGGCGCGGGATCGTCGGGAGGACACCGCTCCCCACCCGGTGGACGGGTGCCGACCTCAACCGAACCGCAGGCGGCGGAAGCTCTCGGCGTGGGCCACGCCCGCCTCGGCGCCCGTCTCGGCCGTCCGGGACCGCAGCAGGTCCGCCACCAGCTCGGGATCGCCGCCGATGCGGCTCTCGTGGCACGCCACCGCCCGCACCTTGGCCTCGACGGCGTCGGACACGTCGACCCACGCGTCGGCCGAGAACGTGCCCGACAGCAGCAGCGATCCCACCTGGTGGGCCTCGCCGGCGTCGGGGAAGTAGAGCGGGCTGCCCGCGGCCGGCGCCACCGCGTCGACCGTCGCCCACCCGACCTCGCGGTGGTCGCGGTGGTTCACGTAGCTGTCGCCGAAGAAGATCGCCGTCGGGTCGGGGCAGACCACGACGTCGGGGCGGTGGCGCCGGACCAGCCCGACCAGGCGTTCGCGCAGGGCGAGGTCGTTGCTGACCTCGCCGTCGGGCAGCCCCAGCAGGTCGACGCCCGCCAGCCCGAGGACGGCCGCGGCCGCGTGGACCTCGCGCGCCCGCCGCTCGGTGAGGTCGGCGGGATCGGTGGCGCGGTCGGGCGCCCCCTTGTCGCCCGCGTTCACGACGACGAGCCGCACCTCGGCGCCGTGCGCCGCCCAGTGCGCCAGGGTGCCGCCGCACGAGACCTCGGGGTCGTCGGGGTGGGCGTAGACGGCCAGGGCCCGGGCGGGGACGTCGGACAGCAGGCTCACGGCGCCGCCCCGATCGCGGTCACCGCCCGATCGAGCGCATCGTCGTCGATGCCGAGGTGCGTCATCAGCCGCACCGTGCCCGGACCGAGCGTCACCGCCCCCACCCCCCGGTCGGCCAGCGACCGCAGCAGGGCGCCCGGGTCGTCGTGGCGGAACAGCACCACGTTCGTGCGGACCTCGGCCGGGTCGCAGCCGGCGTCCGGCCACCGGGCCGCCACCGCGACGGCGAGCTCGCGGGCGCGCCGGTGATCGTCGGCGAGGCGGTCGACCATGGTGTCGAGGGCGACGAGGCCGGCGGCGGCCAGGATGCCGACCTGGCGCATGCCGCCGCCCATGCGCTTGCGCTCGACCCGCGCCCGGGCGATCACGTCGGCGGGGCCGGCGAGCACCGAGCCGACGGGGGCGCCGAGGGCCTTGGACAGGCACGACGTGACGGTGACGGCCCCGGCGGCGCGCTCGGCCACGGTGGTGCCCGTGGCCACGGCCGCGTTGAACAGGCGGGCGCCGTCGAGGTGGACGGGCACGCCGGCCGCCGCCACCGCCGCCAGCCGCTCGAGCGGCCACGGTCGGCCGCCCGAGGCCAGGTGGGTGTCCTCGACGCACACGACCGACGGGGCGGGCCAGCGGTGGACCGCCGCGTCGACCAGGAACGCCACCTCGGCGGGGTCGAGCGTGCCGTCGTCGTCGTCGACCACGTGCAGCTGGGCGACCTGGTTGACGCCGAAGGCGCCGCCCTCGTGGGTGACCACGTGCTGCCGCCGGCCGGCGACGACCGACGTGCCCGGTCGCGCCAGAGCCCGCAGGGCGATCTGGTTGGCCATCGTGCCCGACGGCACGAACACCGCGGCCTCCTTGTCGGTCAGGGCCGCATAGCGCCGCTCGAGCGCCCACACGGTGGGGTCGTCGCCGAAGCCGTCGTCGCCGACCTCGGCCTCGGCCATCGCCCGGCGCATGGCCGCCGTCGGGCGGGTGACGGTGTCGCTGCGCAGGTCGACGGCGGGCGGACGGGGCGGCCCGGCGGGAGGGGACGTGTCGACCGGCATCGGCCGCACGGTACCGTCGCCGGGGTGCCCGATCCCGCCGCGCTCGTCGCCCTCGCCACCGACGTCGCGGCCCGGGCCGTCGACCTGCTCCGCGACGGCGAGGAGCACGGCCGCGCCACCGCCACCTCGAAGTCGACGGCGACCGACATGGTGAGCGAGATGGACCGCGCCTCCGAGCGCCTCATCGTCGAGGCGCTGCTGGCCGCCCGACCCGACGACGGCATCGTCGGCGAGGAGGGAGCGGCGCGCGCCGGCACCAGCGGCCTGCGCTGGGTCATCGACCCGCTCGACGGCACGACCAACTACCTCTACGGGCTGCCGGGATGGAACGTGTCGATCGCGGCCGAGGACGCGGACGGCGTCGTGGCGGGCGTGGTGGCCGACGCGGTGCGCGCCGAGGTGTTCACCGCCACCCGCGGCGGCGGGGCGTTCCTCGACGGGCGATCGATCACCTGCTCGACCGCCGACGACCTCGGCACCGCCCTGATCGGCACGGGGTTCGGCTACGCCGTCGAGCGGCGGCGGGCCCAGGGCCGGGTGGTGGGCGGCCTGCTCCCCCTCGTCCGCGACATCCGCCGGGCGGGCGCGGCCGCGCTCGACCTGTGCTCGGTGGCCTGCGGGCGGCTCGACGGCTACTACGAGAAGGGCCTGTCGTGGTGGGATCTCGCCGCGGGTGGCCTCGTCGCCACCGAGGCGGGCGCGACCCTGTCGTCGCTCGACGGGCAGCCCGTGCGGGCCGGCGCCGTGGTGGCCGCCGGACCCCGCCTGATCACTCCGCTGCGTGACGCGCTGTCCGCTCTGGGTGCATACGATGTGCCGTGAGTCACCGAGAAGCATCATCGACACCGGATCGCAACGCGCCTGAACCGCGCGCTGACACGAACAGTCGGCACAATCGGTACTGATGTCCGCCGCAACCGCAGGGGCCTCGCCGGGCCCCACCGCCGTCGGGAGCGACACAGCAGTCGACCCGAGGCGATCGCCGATCGCCGTCCACACCGAAGGCCGCACCGTGGTGCTGGCCGTCGTCCACTGCCTCGACGAGGCCGCGGGCGGCGCTCTCCTCGACGCCACGTCCGCGGCCGTCGACGCGCGCTCCGAGCGCGTCGACGTCGACCTGCGCTCGCTCGAGTCGTTCACGCACGCCGGCGCCCGCGCCCTCGTGGGCTGCCGCGACCTCGGGGCCGGGCTGCCCGAGGGCCTGCACTACCGCACCGGCCGCGGGCCGGGCCGCGACGCGCTCATGGCGGCCTACGACGACCCGGCGAACGGCTCGTCGCCCGCGTGACCACCGGCCGGCGCGCGCCCCGCGCGCACCACGGTGGCAGCGCGCGCCCGCCGGATGAGGCACGATCTTGATCGTGGGTACCCGCATCCTGTCCGTCGAAGACGACGAGCGCATCCGCACGGCCGTGAAGCTCGCCCTCGAGGACGAGGGCTGGGCGGTCGAAGAGGCCGACACCGGAGAAGAGGCGCTGAACGCCTTCCAGCGGCAGCCGTCCGACGTCGTGCTGATCGACATCATGCTCCCGGGCATCGACGGGTTCGACGTGTGCCGGGCGATCCGCCGCATGTCCGACGTCCCGATCGTCATGGTCACCGCGCGGGCCGACACGCACGACGTCGTGGCCGGGCTCGAGGCCGGGGCCGACGACTACCTGACCAAGCCCTTCGCCCCGAAGGAGCTGTCGGCCCGCATCCGCGCCCTGCTGCGCCGGGCCCGCAGCAGCGACTCGGGCAGCGCCCACCTGCGCTTCGGCGACCTCGAGATCATCCCCGACGAGGGCGTGGTGCGCCGGTCGGGCGAAGAGATCCACCTCACCAAGACCGAGTTCCGGCTGCTCGTCGAGCTGGCCTCGAGCCCCGGCCGCGTGTTCAGCCGAGAGACGCTGCTCGAGCGGGTCTGGGGCTACGGCTACTTCGGCGACGGCCGGCTGGTCGACGTCCACGTGCGGCGCCTGCGCACGAAGGTCGAGGCCGACGCCGCCAACCCCCGTCACGTCGTCACCGTGCGAGGCCTCGGCTACAAGCTCCAGGCCTGACGGCGCGCGGCCCCGATGCGCCTGCTGCGCTCGCTCTCCCGCCTGCTCCCCCGACTGGGGCTGCGGGCCCGGATCACCATCGCCTTCGCGGTCGGTGCGCTGATCATGGCCGTCGTGCTCGCCGCGGCCACCCTCGGCCTCACGCGCCAGAACCTGCTCGACCAGCGCGAGTCGTCGGCCACGGCCCGCACCTACCAGAACGCCGCCACCGCCGCGCTCCAGCTGCCCGAGCAGACCGACGCCGACCCCGCGTCGGCCGTCGATCCCACCGACGTCCTGGCGTCGATCCAGACCCCCACCGGCTCGAACCCCGTGCTGGTGGTGGGCGACCGGTGGTACGCCCGGTCCCCCGAGTTCGGCGAGGAGGCGCTGCCCGCCGAGCTGCGCGACACCGTGCGCGGCGGCCAGCCGGCCCTCATGCGGTTCGACCACGACGGCGCCACCCAGCTGGCGGTCGGCGTGCCGATCGAGTCGATCGACGGTGCGTACTTCGAGGTCGTGTCGCTCGGCGAGCTCGAGGAGACCCTCGAGTCGATCAGCATCTCGCTGCTGGCGGCCGCGCTGCTGTCGACCCTCGCCGGCGCCGCCATCGGCTGGTGGGCGGCCCGCCGGGTCCTGCGCCCGCTGCGGGGCATCGGCGACGCGGCCCACGCCATCGCCACCGGACGGCTCGAGACGCGCGTCGAGGCCAGCACCGACGCCGACCTCGCCCCGCTGGCCGATTCGTTCAACGAGATGGCGGTCGCCCTCGAGGAGCGCATCCAGCGCGACGCACGCTTCGCCTCGAACGTGAGCCACGAGCTGCGCTCACCGCTCATGACCCTGGCCGCGTCCATCGAGGTCATGCAGAACCAGCGCGACGACATGCCCGAGCGCGCCCGGGCCGCGCTCGACCTCATGGCGGCCGACATCGACCGCTTCCAGCAGCTGGTCGCCGACCTGCTCGAGATCTCGCGCTTCGACGCCGGCGTCATGTACCTCGACCTCGAGGAGGTGCGGGTCGACGAGCTGGTGCTCCAGGCGGTGCAGAGCTCGACCGACGCCGACGTGCCGGTCGACATCGACTCCGACCTGGCCGGCGTGCTGGTCAAGGCCGACAAGCGCCGCCTGTCGCGGGTGATCGCCAACCTGCTGGACAACGCGGCCAAGTACGGCGACGGGGCCACCCGCGTCGAGCTGCGCCGGCGCGACGACGCCGTGCGCATCGCGGTCGAGGACGACGGCCCCGGCGTGCCGGTCGACGACCGCGAGGCGATCTTCCACCGGTTCAACCGCGGCAGCTCCGCCGGGCACCGCCGCGGCATCGACGGGGTCGGGCTCGGCCTGTCGCTCGTCGCCGAGCACATCCGCCTGCACGGCGGATCGGTGTGGGTCGAGGACCGCACCGACGGCGAGGCCGGCGCCCGGTTCGTCATCGAGCTCCCGGCCGAGGCATCGTGAGGTCCATCGCCCGCCGAGCCCTCCCCTCCCGAGGCCGTCGCCTCACCGCCGCCGTCGCCCTTGCGGCCGGCCTCGCCGCCGCCGGCTGCGGCATCCCGGCCGACGACGGTCCCCGCGACATCTCCCAGGACCAGCTGCCCGCCACGTCCGCGCCCGTCGACGTCGGCGGCGAGGGCCAGGCCCTGGCGGTCGACCTGTGGTTCACGCGCTTCGACGGCAGCCGCGACGTGCTCACGACGGTGACCGAGGAGGTGCCCACCGGCGGCGAGTCGGGCCAACCCACGCCGGCGACCGTGCTCGACGCGCTGCTCGGCGGCGTCCCCGACGATCCCGGCAGCGACCCGTCGGTGGTGACGAAGATCCCGGCCGACACGGCGCTCGCCAGCCAGCCGGAGCTGCGATCGGGCATCCTCACCATCGACCTCGACCACGGCATCTCGGGCGTGCAGGGCGACGGCGCCCGGCTGGCCTACGGCCAGATGGTCTGCACCACCGACGCGCTCGACGGCGTCGACGGGGTGCTCTTCACCATCGACGGCCAACCGCTCCAGCCGCCGAACGGCCAGGGCGAGACGGGCAGCGCACCGCTGACCTGCGCCGCCTACGACAACCTCGCCGCGGGGTGAGGGGCGCGGGCCGGGCGCCCGCCCCCTGCCCGGCGATCGGCGGTCGGGCACCCGGGCCCGACCTGCCGACGGGCAGCAGCGGACGTCGCACGGGCTGTCGCGTCCCCGCCACGGGCGCTCCCGATCGCGCACGCCGGGGTGCGGATCCTCGGCACGAACGCTCGGGATAGCCTCGGCGCTCGCGCCGGGAGGCACCCGGCCAGGGGCACGACGGGAACCTCATGAGCTACTACCTCGGCATCGACCTCGGCACCACGTACACCGCGGCGGCGGTGCACGACGGCAGCCCGCAGCGGGGCCCCGAGATGGTCGCCCTCGGCGAGCGCGGGCCGACGGCACCCTCGGTGCTGTGGCTCGGCCCCGACGGCCAGTTCGTGGCCGGCGACGCCGCCGAGCGGCACGCGGTCACCGACCCCGAGCGGGTGGCCCGTCAGTTCAAGCGCCGGCTGGGCGATCCCACGCCGCTGCTCGTGGGCGACAGCGGCATCCCCGCCGAGGTCCTCACCGGGCAGCTGCTGCGCTGGGTCGTCGAGGCGGTCGTGCGGTCGCGCGGCGGCGAACGCCCCGCCAAGATCGTGCTGACCCATCCCGCCAACTGGGGGCCCTACAAGCGCGACCTGCTCGAGAAGGCCGCCGAGATCGCGGGCGTGCCCGGGGTCGTGCTCGTCACCGAGCCGCAGGCGGCCGCCATCTCGTACGCGGCGCAGGAGCGCGTCGACGAGGGCTCGGTGGTGGCCGTGTACGACCTGGGCGGCGGCACGTTCGACGCCGCGGTGCTGCGCAAGGAGGGCGACGGCGGGTTCACGGTGCTCGGCACGCCCGAGGGCATCGAGCGCCTCGGCGGCATCGACGTCGACGCCGCGCTGTTCGCCCACGTCGTGGCGGCCGTCGGCGACCCCCTCGACGACCTCGATCCCGACGACCCGCAGGCCCTGGCCGCGGTCGCCCGCCTGCGCGACGAGTGCACCGTGGCCAAGGAGGGGCTCTCGCTCGACAGCGAGACCCGCGTCCCGGTCCTGCTCCCGACCGTCCAGACCGAGGTCCGCGTCACCCGCACCGAGCTCGAGTCGCTGGTGCGCCCCACCCTCGCCGAGACCGTCACCGCCCTCGAGCGGGCCCTGCGCTCGACCGGGCTCACCCCCGAGGCCGTCGACCACGTGCTGCTGGTGGGCGGGTCGTCGCGCATCCCGCTGGTCTCGCAGCTCGTGTCGTCGGGGCTGGGGCGCCCCGTGGCGGTCGACGCCCACCCCAAGCACGCCATCGCCCTGGGCGCCGCCATCGTGTCGGCCCGGGCCGCCGGCGCGCTGCGCCCGGTCCGCCGGCTGCCACCGCCCCCGGGGGCCGCGGTTGCTGCGCCGGCGGGCGCCCCCACCCCGCCTCCGCCGCCGGCGGCCGACCCGGGTCCCCCGGCTGCGCCGGCACCGCCGCCGTCCGCACCCGCACCCGCTCCCACGGCCGCACCGCCGCCCCCGTCCTCCGCTCCCGCGGCGGCCGCCGCGTCGTACAGGTCGGGCCCGGCCGGCGGGTC
>Ga0111539_10001349_pt1 | contig 32670 bp, 30 predicted proteins | sample RhiMethybrSRZTD1_FD_79667 | JGI IMG/M metagenome (GOLD analysis project Ga0111539, IMG submission 79667) | Populus rhizosphere microbial communities from Tennessee, USA - Rhizosphere MetaG P. TD hybrid SRZTD1 (version 2) (version 2) | ecosystem: Host-associated > Plants > Roots > Rhizosphere >...
CGCGCTCAAGCTGTCACGCAATGTCGGTCACCAGAACGCGCTGCTGGCCGGTCTCCTCTCGCAGATCGGCAAGGCCGATGCGACGATCTCCCTCGACGCGGACCTGCAGGATGACATGTCCGTCGCTGCGAAGATGGTCGAGCATTTCAACGACGGCGCCGAAATCGTGTTTGCCGTGCGCAGGAATCGCCCCAGCGACACCTGGTTCAAGCGCAGCTCAGCCGATTTCTTTTATCGTTTGATCAACTGGCTGGGCGCTGAGGTCATTCCTCACCACGCGGACTTCCGGCTGATGAGCGATCGCGCGTTGCGCGCGCTAGCGCGCTATGGTGAAGCGCATGTCTTCCTGCGTGGGCTGGCCGTCCAGCTTGGCTTCAAGACTGCGACCGTGACTTATGACCGTCTCCCGCGCCTGCACGGCGAGACCAAGTACACGCTTGCGAAAATGGTTGCGCTTTCCATCAACGGCATCACCTCGCTGTCGGTAAGGCCGATCCGCCTGATCGCCCTGATGGGCATCATGCTGTTCGTCGTCTTTACCGGGATGAGCATGTGGGTTTTCGGCACATGGCTTGCCGGCCACACGGTGCAAGGCTGGACGTCGGTCATGCTGCTGTTCCTGTTCATCGCATCGTTCCAGACCTTCGCGATCGCCGTCATCGGCGAATATGTCGGCAAGATCTATTTCGAGACCAAGTCGCGTCCGCGCTACATCGTCGACCACGAAATCGATGCAAACCTTGATAGCGGCTCGTCGCGGGATCGCGGCGACGCGGCGCAACTTTCAAAAGGGTATTCGCGCACGCCGCCTTGATCGGCTATTGTGCCCGTTGAGCCAACCCCCCGGTCCCCTTTTCAACGGCAGCCGATGGATACCGACACCCTGCGCCGACTGCATTACGCTGCGGCGATTGCCTGTGGCGTCTTTGCCGCCCTCGTCATGCACATTCTCCTGACCGTATTAGGGCTTGGTCTCGACGCGGTCCTCCGCGATGCCGCAACCGGCAGCAAGCAACAATTCGTATCGGCCATGGCGTGGTGGGCGATCGGCGGCGCGGCTTTTGCGGGCGGCTGGGCCGCGGGCGCCTATTTGATCGCGGCGGCCCGCGAACGGGAATTTATCTACCGGCTGGCGCAGCGCTTCCTGATCGGGCTGGTGTTCGTGGCCGCCACGATCGGCGGCATCATGAGCAAGACGGGCAATCTGGGCGGCACCGTCGACGTTATCGCAGGGCTCGCGGCACTTGGGCTGGGCCTCATCTGCGCTTTCTGCGGCGCGCGGCTCGCTTATCTCAACGCTGAGCAGGTTTAGCCGGAGACCGGCTGCCGCGGCGCCTTCCCCCGCGTCACTACTATGCGTTGTCCATCCTGATATTCGCGCTATACTTTCTATTATTAAGGACTGGAACCAACCAGCCGGGGGAGACACGCAGTTTCATGGGAGGAACAACCAATGCACAACAGCGCAAAATTTGCAGCCGTGTTGGCAACGGCCGCACTCGCCTATGTACCCGCACCCGCTGCGGCGCAATCGTGTGAAGACCTGATCCTCGGGGCCGCCCTTTCGGCTACCGGCATCTACGCAGCCAACGGCAACAACACGAAGAACGGTTACGAATTCGCCGTCAAAAAAATCAACGACGCCGGCGGCATCAAGATCGGCGGCAAGTGCTACCACCTCAAAATCAAATACTATGATGACGAGTCGACGCCCGCGCGCGCTGCGCAACTGGTCGAGCGGCTGATTGACCAGGACAAGGTCAAGTTCATGCTCGGCCCATACGGGTCGCCGCTGACCAAAGCGATTCTTCCCGTCGTCGAGAAATATAAGATTCCCCTCGTGCAGGGCGAAGCCGCTTCCCGGTCCCTCTTTACGCAAGGCTACAAATATCAATTCGGGATCGTTGCAACGTCCGAGAAATATCTGACGCCGGTTATCGACATGGCGGCTGACCTTGCCAAGAAAGCGGGGAAAAATCCCTCGTCCGTCAAAGTTGCGATGATCTACCAGGACGACGCCTTCTCTCTGGACGTCCGGCAGGGCGTCATCGAGCAGATCAAGAAGCACAATATGCATACGGTTATCGACGACCGCATGCCGAAGGACCTCAACGACGTCACGACATTCTTCACGAAGGTCAAGGCGCTGCAGCCGGATGTCCTGTTGATCTCGGGCCATGAAAAAGGCGCTGCGACCGCTGCGCGGCAAATGGGCGAGTTCAAGACGGCCGTGCCGCTCATTGGCATCACGCACTGTGAATCGGCAAAAATCGTCAACGACTTCCCGAAGATCGCGGAAGGAGTCGTTTGCCCGACGCAGTGGGATGAGACCATGAAGGCGAAGGATCCCATGTTCGGAACTGCGGCCGAGTACAACAAGGCCATGATTGCAGCGCACCCCGAGTACAAAGTCGTGCCCTACCAGACGGCACAGGCAAGCGCGGCAGTCTACGTCTGGGCCGATGCGTTCAAGCGGGCCCAGTCGCTCGACACCGAGAAGGTGCGCGAGACGCTGACGAAAACCGACCTGCCGACGTTCTATGGCGGCGTGAAATTTGCCGAGGATGGCAGCAATCCGGGCAAAGAGATCGTCATGCGTCAGATCCAGGGCGGCAAGTACATCGTCGTGTCGCCGGCCGAGGTTGCTGCCGCACCGCTGAACTATCCGCGCGACGCGCACTACTAGCCGAAGACGGAAGCGGGCAGGTGCCTGCCCGCTTCCTCTTCGCCTCCGTGCGCGGCCCGATCGCAATACGATAGGGCCGTCCATCTCAACGACGGGTGGGGACGTCCGCGATGGAACAGGTACTTGGTAATCTTTCCGTTCTGACAAGCATGCCGATCTTCAATCTCGGCCTGCTGATCGACGGCCTGCTGGTCGGATCGATTTTCGCGCTTGCGGCCTATGGCCTTGCGCTCGTTTGGGGCGTGATGAACGTCAAGAACCTGGCGCAGGGCGATTTCATCATGATCGGCGGCTACATCACCTGGACGCTCGGGCGCTACGGGATTGATCCGCTGCTGGGCGTGCCGGTCGCCGCAGTCGTGCTGTGGGGCGTCGGCTGGATTCTGTATCGCACGGTCATCAGCAAGGTCATTACACGCGACCTCTTCACCTCGCTGCTGGCGACGTTCGGCATCGCAATCGTCATTCAGCAGAGCCTCAACCTCGCCTTCGGTCCCGACACGCAATCCGCCCAGTCCGACTTACCGACACTGTCGTTTGCGGACGGGCTTATTACCATTGCCTCGACCCGCATTGTCGGCTTCGCGTTCGCGATCATTCTTGCCGTAGGCATTATCCTTTTCATGAAGAAGAGCCGCATGGGCCAGGCGATCCGGGCGACCGCGCAGGATGCAAGAGCGGCGCGCGTTCTCGGCATCGACACCGAAAAGGTCTACTCGTTCACCTTCTGCCTGAATGCGGCGATTTGCGGCGCAGCCGGTGCGCTCGTCGCTGTGGTCTGGAACGTCCAGCCGTTCATGGGAACGACCTATTCGATTCGCCTGTTCGTCATCGTCACCGCCGCCGGGTTCGGTAACCTGCCGGGCGTGATCGCGGCGGGATTCGGCATGGGCGTATTCGAGCAATTCGGCGGATTCATACTGGGCGCCGAATACCAGCAGGCGCTCATTGTCCTGCTGCTGCTGGCCGTGCTGGCGGTCCGGCAGTTGCAGCAACTCCGCGTGCGGCAGGCCGTGCAATGACCCGCGCGTCCTTCCATCCGATCACCATCTGCTTGCTGCTGCTCGTAGGGGTCGCGGCGCCGCTGTTGTTCCCCGCCTACACGAACCAGATCGCAGTACTCTGGCTGATGATCGTCTTCGCCTCGACCTGGGACATCCTGGGCGGGCAGATGGGCTACAACTCGCTCGGCAACATCTTTTTCTTCGGCGCCGGCATGTACACCTGCGCCGTGGTGCAGATCGGCCTTTATTACGACGTCGGGATGTACACGTCGGGGGCGCGCACCACACACATCGCCTTCACGACAGCCCAGTATTTCACCGGATTCGCAATCGGAATCGTTGCGGCCGGCATCATGGCTGCAATCCTGGCGGTGGCGACGTCCTGGATCGTGTTCGGACTGCGCGGCCCATATTTCGCGATCGGGACGCTCGGCGTAGCGGTCGCGGGCGCCGAGCTGGTGGCGTCCTGGCAATGGGTCGGCGCCGCCTCGGGCATATCGATGCCGGTATTTCCGGGGGCTCCTCAGACGCAAAAGCTGTTTTTCTATTGCCTGCTCTTTGCTCTCACTTTCGTCGTGCTGCTTTTTCTGCGGTGGCTCTACTCGACAAATTTCGGCATAGCCATCAATGCAATCCGCGACGACGAAGAAAAGGCCGAAGCGATGGGCCTCTATACGCGCCGCTACAAACGGACAGCGTGGACGATCGCTGCATTCTTCCTCGGCATCGCGGGTGCCATTTTCGGCAACATGACCGGCTTCATCGACGCGCGCGACATCGCGTTCCCGACCACGACCTTCAATATTTTCATGATCCTGATGGTGCTGCTCGGCGGCAAAGGCACGTTCTGGGGACCGGTTGTCGGCGCGGTCATCTTTCACGTCATCAAGGAAGTGACCTGGACCTATTTCCTGGGATGGCAGTTCGTGGCACTCGGCCTGCTCATCGTCATCATCGTCGTCTATTTCCAGCAAGGCATCGTCGGCTGGCTGATGGAAAAATATCCGGAGCGATTTGGTGTCCGTGTTGCACCGAAGGAACGCGAAGTGCGATCGCGTGCGATCGAGCTCGCGCCGCACGCTGAAGGTGCCGAATGAACGACGCAATCATCGAGATCACGAATGTGAACAAGTCGTTCGGCGGCGTCGTCGCCAACCGCAACGTTTCCTTGTCCGTGCCACGCGGCCGAATTACCGGGCTGATCGGTCCCAACGGATCGGGCAAGACCACCTTGTTCAACTCGATCGTCGGATATCATCCGATCGATTCGGGTTCGATCCGCTTCGAAGGTCAGGAGATCTCGCAGCTTCGGGTACAGGAAATTGCGCGGCTTGGCCTTCTGCGCACGTTCCAGACCACCCGCATCTACGGCAAGATGAGCTGTCTGCAGAACATGCAGATCTCGATTCCGCACAGAAAGGCCGGCTTTTTCGACATGTTCGCCTACGAACGCGCGGACGTCATCGAACGGGCCGAACATCTGCTGTCGTTTGTGGGCCTTTATGAGAAGCGTTTTCTGCGCGCGGGGAGCCTCTCGTTCGGCCAGCAAAAGCTGCTCGAGTTTGCCATGGCGCTCATGAACGAGCCGACGGTCCTGCTGCTCGATGAGCCGACTGCCGGCATCAACCCGACGCTGATCAACGGGCTGATCGACCGCCTGAAGCGCGCCAACGCCGAATTCGGCATTACGATGCTGATCATCGAGCACAACATGCGCGTCATCATGAATATGGCGAGCAAGATTTATTGTCTTGCCCACGGCGAAATGCTTGCGGCCGGCGCACCCGAGGAAATCCAGGGCAATCAGAACGTCGTCGATGCCTATCTGGGGGTGCACTGATGGCAAGTGCCGGACACACCCACTCGTCAGACGGCGGCTATCACGGCGGCGTCGGTGCCATCATTTCTGTCGAAGAGGTCACCCGTCAGGCGCTTGAAATAGCCCGCGAGGTGAGCCTCGAGCAGCTTGACGCGCTTGCAGGAAACAAGCCGCATCTGAGGATCGACGGGCTCAACGCCGGCTACGGGCAGATGGAGATCCTGCACGACTTCAATCTGCGCGTTGGCCGCGGCCAGTCGCTGTGCCTGATCGGCCCGAACGGGGCGGGAAAATCGACGGTTCTGCATTCGATTTTCGGCTTCACCAATATTTTTTCAGGCACGGTCTCCACGACATCGGACGGTCTTAGCCTCGACGTTACCCGCTTGTCGTCTAACGAAAAGCTTCGGTCGGCCGGGATTGCCTACATTCTGCAGGACAAGTCCGTTTTCCCTGGGATGACGGTGGAAGAAAATCTGTGGCTCGGCGCCTACCTGATGGATCGCAAATCGGCGAGGCATGCGGCCGACGCGATTTTTGACAAATACCCGCGGCTCGCCGCGCGCCGGAAGCATCCGGCCAAGGTGCTGTCGGGCGGCGAGCGCCGCCTGCTCGAAATCTGCCGCGCACTAGTCATGAACCCGAGCGTGCTGCTCGTCGACGAGCCGTCGATCGGACTTGAGCCGCGCTTTATCGACGCCGTCTTCGACATTCTGGGCAATCTTCAGCACAACGAAGGCAAGACCATCGTGATGGTCGAGCAGAACGCGAAGAAAGGCCTGGAGTTCTCCGATATCGGCTACGTGCTGGTCTCCGGCAAGCTCGCGCTGGCTGGCAAAGCGAGCGAGCTGCTGACCGATCCGGATGTCGGGCGCCTGTTTCTGGGTGGTTAGTCGGCGCGCCGGCGACGCCAGTCTATTCGGTTTCCTGGTCTTTGATCCACGCGACCATAAGCTCCCATATGACCGCCAGCACGATCGGTCCCAGGAACAGTCCGGTGATGCCATAAGCGAGCGTGCCGCCGATGACACCGATCAAAATTACGAGAATGGGAGTCTTCAGGCCGCGACCCATCACGACGGGCCTCAATAAATTGTCCAATAGGTTCACCGGCACCATGTAAACCGTGAACAGAAGCGCGGACCCGGTCCCCATTGTCATCCAGCTCCATATGATCACCGGCACGATGACAATCGTCGGCCCGATCTGGATTATTCCGAGAATCAGAACAGCGAATGTAATCAGGCTGGCCTGAGGAATGCCGGCTGCCATCAAGCCTATGCCGGCCAGCAGCGCCTGCAGCACTGAAATGCCGATCACGCCGCGCGATACCGCGCGGATGGTCGCCGCTGCCTGGCCCACAAGCTCTTCGCCGCGCTCCGGATTGAGTCGCTGCGAGAATCTTTTGACGGCGGCGGCAAGCGCGGGCGCCGGCGAAAACAGAAATCCGGCGACGAGAACGGCAATGAGAAACTTCAAAATACCCAGGCCGGTATCGGCACCGACGCGGAGCAATCTGCCACCCAGCGGCTTTAGTTCGGGAACGATCTTGGCGAAGGCTGCGCTCAGGTTGGTCGATGCCAGATCCCAGAACTGATAGATCGGTTCGCCGATCAGCGGCCAGTCTTTCACCGAAACAGGCGGCGACGGTACCGCCAGCACGGAGGGGTCGAGCCGTTCGGAGATCATCCGGACGCTGTCGACCAGTCCCAAGGCAAGCCATGTCGCCGGACCGATAATCACCAGCAGGCTTAGAACTGTCGTGAGTGCGGCGGCCAATCGGCGCCGTCCGCCGAGCCGGAACGAAATCCATTCGAAAATGGGATAGAGCGCGACAGCCAGCACCGCGCTCCAAATGAAAATTGAAATAAATGGCTGAACGAGAACAAAAGACCAGTAAAGCAGAAGGGCGAGGACCGCCAGCCGGATGGCTGTTTCAATAAATGACGCCGCGATCTGATCACCGCCAGGCCGTTTTTTTGGGTCGCGCGCCACAGATGGCCTCCCCGACGATGCCGCGCACAGTCGCTATTGGCCGCGCAACAACCGCGCTGCCACCGTCAGCCTATCACGTGGTTTCGCAAATCGGAGGCCGGAGAAAATCGTTCGGTACGTCTGCCTGCCCCGCGAAATCGCGTTCGGCGGCGCGTCCGTCGACAAATGGCGACCCAAATCCCGGTCCCAGCTGCTTCCGGCCTTTTCTCAGGGCGCGCTCGGCGATGCAGGCGTCAAATGCCGCGCGAAAGAGGTCGGGCAGCTGGCTCGGTGACTGCAGTACGGACCGCATGACGGCAAAAACATTCACCGAACCGTTCGAGTCCAGTGCCAGCCCTGCCGCGGACGGAAGCGCCCTGTGGGCCGCGTCGATAATGACCCGGCAGGCAGCAAATGGAATCTGATGCGCAGCGGCGACTTCCGCCGCGAGATGAGATTCCATATCGACGGCGAACGCGCCTGTCGTCCGATGGAGATGCGATTTCTCCGAAGGCGTCGGCACCATGGCATCGGAGCCGACAATGTCCGCAAGCACGGCGCCGGGAAGCCGCTTGGAGAGTTCATGTCGCCATTTCGAATCAGTCTCGATGACGCGATCGCGATACCTGACTGCGGACGCGACGATCCAATTCCCCGCGACAAGCTCCGGATGCAGCCCGCCAGAGATTCCAAAACTGATAATGCCCGAAACGCCAGGATGAATCGCCGCGTGTAAAGCCGCCCCAAGGCGTGCGCCTTGGCTGCAAACCACTGATACCCCGCTACCACGCGCGACAAAGGCCTCGCGCGCAAGCGACGTGACGGCAACAACAGTCGTCTGACCTGGCATCCCGCCCCCCTGACGGACCCTGCAAAGACCATTCGTATCCGACCCTAGGGGAAATTCAAGTATCCAGCGGCACGAAACCACTGCAGCGCGTCTTGAATTCCCTCAATATATGGCCGCGAACGGTAAGATAACTCCCGCTCGGCCTTGGTCGAGGCAAAGAACATGCGATATCGCGCCAGATAGACCCCGTCCAAGGTCGCAAAGGGCTCACGTCCTGTGAGTCTCGCCACAGCTTCCGCAGCAAATGCGACCGGAACCAGGGCGCGCCAGGGAAGCCGCACCCAAGGCGCGCGGCGGCCCACGATCCCCGCAATGTCTTTCAGCATCTGCGAGAACAAGACGTTTTCACCGCCGAGAATGTAGCGCTCCCCGATCTTTCCGGAACGCATTGCCGCGAGATGGCCGTTCGCCACATCGTCCACATGGACGAGGTTGAGTCCCGTGTCGACGAACGCCGGTATCCGGCCCTTGGCGGCTTCCACGATGATGCGGCCGGTCGGGGTTGGCCGCGCGTCGCGCGGTCCAATCGGCGTCGAGGGATTGACGATGACCGCTGGAAGGCCCTGCTCCGCCACCATGGAATCGACCAGGCGTTCGGCCGCGATCTTGCTGCGCTTGTACGCGCCGATTGCCTCGTTTTCGGGCAGCGAGGTGGACTCGTCTGCGATCTCACCGGATCGCAATGCAATGGTCGCCACGCTGCTGGTATGCACGATCCGCTCGACGCCCGCGCGCAACGCCGCCTGCATGACGTTGCGGGTGCCCTCGAGGTTGGTGGCATAAATCTCGCCTGGATCCGGGGCCCACAGACGATAGTCGGCGGCCACATGAAAAACGTAGCGCACACCCGCGACTGCGCGATCGATTGAAGCTCGGTCACGCAGGTCGCCTTCGTTAAATTCGATGTCGAGGTCGGCGAGGTTGGAGTAAGGTCCTTTCTCACGGACGAGCGCGCGCACGGAAAAACCGGCTTCGACGAGTTTGTGCGCGACAGCAGAGCCGACGAACCCGCTTGCACCGGTGACGAGAACCTTGCCCTGAGTGTTCATCCGTCGCGGGTTCCGATATGCCGAGGATTCGAACCGTGCCGACCCATCGGCGAACCGGCATCGAACGATCGAGACCTATCCTCCAAGCAACTTCTGCGTTCGATCATGCAACCTCTTGATCAAACCGTCGGCACCGCCCGAGGCGATAATCGAGGCAAATTCGTCGCGCCGCGTCGCGAGGTCGCTGATAGTCCCGTTGAGATAGACGTCGATTACCCGCCCGCTCCGAACCAGGTAGTTGATACTCACAGTGCGGCCGCCGGGCTGCAACAGCCTGGTTTTCACAATTTCGCCACCGCCGCGCGGCTCCGGCACCGAATTCTGGTCTACGACAAAGCTTTCTCCGGAATAGTCCTTAATCTGGCTTGCGTAGTCGGCAATGATGAACTTCGCAAAAGCATCGCGCACTGCGGCTTGCTGGGCCGGCGAGAAACTCTGCCAGGCCGGCCCCACGGCCAGCCGCGTCATTGTCGGGAGATCGAAAGCGGATGAAATGGCGGGCGTGAACCGCTTGTCGCGCTCGCGGACGCTCAGACGCCCCGCTTGCTGGATCGTCGGCATCAACTGCTGGTAATAACTCTGAATGTGCGTCACGGCTGACGACTGCGCGTGCAATCGGATCGGGACGACAAGGACGGCGGCAACTATGGCAACGATTGTGAATAAATGACGCAAGTTGAACTCGGACTCTCTCATTGTGGTTTCCACTCTCCCGGATGGGCACGACCTGCCTGGGCGGCCGCGACCTTTCGTCATGCGCGGTTTACCGTATCTGCGGGAACGTTTTGGAATTGGATTGCGGTCCCGTCAAGACGTAGGCGACAGCCTGAAATGAATATGCTTTTTTTGCAAATTCAATGAGCAAGGCCGTCAATCAGCTGGCGATCGCCGCGACCACGCAGGCCGTGCGCCTGGCGACGCGGCATGCATGGTTCGTGATTCTTGCATTCCTGCTTGTTGCACTCCTGTCGGCTTTCTATTTCACGTCCCATTTTTCCATCACGACCGACAGCAACAAGCTCTTGTCGAGCTCATTGCCATGGCGCCAGCAGGAACGCGCGCTCGACCGCGCCTTTCCCTGGCGAGTCGATCAGATTATTGCCGTCGTTGACGCCGCCACGCCCGAGGCTGCCGAGGAAGCGGCAGACACACTCGCAAACGACCTCTCGCGCCACGCGGACGTGATTCGGACCGTTTCCCGCCCCGATGGCGGCGAATTCTTCGCGCGAAACGGCGTTCTTTTTCGTTCTCTCGACGAAGTGCGCCGCGATGCCAACGATCTCATTGGCGCACAACCGTTCCTCGGAACGCTCTCGGCCGATCCGACATTGCGAGGTGTTCTTCGCACATTGTCTCAGTCGATCGAAGGGTTGCGCCTGGGCAAGACAAAGCTCGAAGACCTGAGGCCGGCGCTCACGGAAATTGCCGATGCGCTGGAAACTCTGTCGAGCGGAAAATATCCGGCATTTTCCTGGCGCAAATTGATAACAGGGCGGACGCCGGAGCCTTCGGAGCTTCGCCGCTTCATCAATATTCAGCCGGTTCTGGACTTCGACGATCTGCAGCCTGGACGCAAGGCGACCGCGGCCATACGCGAGGCGGCCTCGCGGCTCGGACTGATACCTGAGCGAGGCGTGAAGGTGCGCCTCACCGGATCCGTGGCCCTGTCGGACGAAGAATTCGCCACGATTGCCGACGGCGCAGCACTGAATGGCGTTATCACCCTTCTACTTGTTGTGCTGGTGCTGTGGCTCGCGTTGAAAAAGGCCCGGATAATCCTGGCGGTTTTTATCAACCTGGCGGCCGGGCTCATCTTCACCGCCGCCATCGGGCTCTGGATGGTGGGTGCCCTGAACCTGATCTCCGTTGCCTTCGCCGTGCTCTTTGTCGGGCTCGGGGTCGATTTCGGGATCCAGTTCAGCGTGCGTTACCGCGCCGAGCGATTTGAATCGCACGATCTCGCGGAAGCCCTGCTCGGGACGGCGAAGGGATTGGCGGGGCCGCTTTTGCTCGCGGCAGCATCAATCGCCGCAGGCTTCTACTCGTTCCTGCCGACGGCTTATGTCGGCCTGTCCGAACTCGGATTGATTGCGGGAACGGGCATGATCGTTGCGTTCGGAACAACCGTAACTTTGCTGCCGGCGCTGCTGGCCGTCCTCAGGCCTCCGGGCGAGCCTGCACCGATTGGCTATTCCGCGCTTGCCCCGGTTGACCGCTTTCTCGAAACGCAGCGCAAATGGGTTGTCGGCGCGACATTGGCGGTCACGATCCTCGGCCTGCCTTTGCTTGCAGGCCTGCGCTTCAACTTCAACCCGCTCGACCTGCGGTCCCGGGACACTGAATCGGTGGCAACCCTGCTCGATCTGATGGCCGATCCCGACACCAGCCCGAACACGCTCGACATTCTTGAAAGTAATGCCGCGCGCGCTTCCGCGCTTGCCGAACGCTTGCGCCAGCTGCCGGAGGTCGCCCACGTCGTGACGCTGCCGAGTTTCGTTCCCAAGGACCAGGACGAGAAGCTGGCTATCATCGACGATGCGAGTTTTTTCCTTCGCAACACGCTCAATCCTGACCAGATCGAACCGAAACCGACGCCAGCCGATACGCTGGTAGCAATCGAGACAACGGCCAGCGATCTGCGCGGTGCCGCAGCCCAGTCCGACACCAGCGCTGCCGCGGTCCAGGCACGCCGCCTCGCAGGCGTCCTGGCGGTCTTGGCAAAGCAATCCCAGGCGGTCCGGGCCGATGCCGAGCGCATTCTCGTGGCGCCGTTGGTGACGACGTTGCGTCAGGTCAGAAGCCTGCTCATGGCCGAGCGCGTGACGGTCGAGACTTTGCCCCAGTCTTTGACACAGCGCTGGGTCTCGGCCGACGGGCTGAACCGGGTCGAGGTCGCGCCGAGCGGCGATGGCAATGACAACGCGACCCTGGAGCGTTTCGTGGCAGCCGTGCGCGGTGTTGCGCCTGACGCAGCCGGCAAGCCGGTCTTTGTCATCGAAGCGGCGGCAACCATCGTCAAAGCTTTCATTCAGGCCGCAATCTGGTCCGTGGCGTCGATCACGCTCATCCTTTTCATCGTGTTACGCCGCTGGAGTCACGTCGCGCTGACGCTGGTGCCTCTGCTCGTCGCAATTGTCGTCACGCTGGAGATCTGCGTCGTGATCGGGCTGCAGCTGAACTTCGCGAACATCATCGCACTGCCGCTGCTTCTCGGGGTCGGTGTCGCGTTCAAGATCTACTACATCATGGCCTGGCGTTCCGGTGAGCGGAACTTTCTGCAATCGAGTCTGACGCGGGCTGTCATCTACAGCGCCTGTACGACCGCGACCGCTTTCGGGAGCCTGTGGTTCTCGCACCACCCGGGTACTTCGAGCATGGGCAAGCTGATGGCTCTATGCCTTGTGACGACGCTTGCAGCAGCCGTGCTCTTCCAACCCGCGCTTTTGGCGACACAAAACAAGGCCGGTGGGAGCAAATAAATGCTCTAAAACTGGGGTCTGTGACAAAAAAGTAACACTTATGCCTTAGCGGCTCTGCTAATTTTGTCGGACTCGATCAGACCAGCGCGCTACATCATCGTGCTGCGTTCGTGATGGCATTCGACAAGCCTCGGGCCTGCAGGGGAATTGAAAAGGGGCGGGAAAGTACATGCGTCGCGGTGAAGTCTGGGGCAGATGGGCGATCACGATCGCATTGCCTGTCATTGTGGGTGCCTGTGCCGCGACCCCGAGGGACGCGTCGTTGGCCATGCAGGATCCCAACGAGCATAGCAATCGCCAGATGCTGGCGGTGAATCAGGAAATGCTGCGCCCCGTTGCGGAGGCCGTCCAAACAGTCGTGCCGCGACCCGTGCACGATCGTTTGCATGATTTCAATTCGAACTTAAAAGAGCCGCGGATCTTCGTGAACAACTTGCTACAAGGCCGCCTCGACGCCGCCGGCAAGACGGCGGGGCGTTTTGCCATGAACACGACGTTCGGACTCGGCGGCCTTGTCGATCTCGCATCCCGGGAAGGCATTCCACAGCAGACCGGCGATTTTGGACAGACATTGTTTGTCTGGGGTGTCGCCGAAGGCCCTTACATGGTGCGACCGTACTGGGGCCCCTCGACGACGCGCGATGCGGTTGGCGACGTCGTCGATCGCTTTGGCGATCCGGTCGGCTTGCTGTTTGGAACGCAGTTGGCCGTCGCGGTTACGACGGCAGGCCTGGACACGGTGGACAGGCTCGGCCAGTTGAAGATGGCCGAGGATGCGTCCATCGATTTCTACGCGTTCCTGCGCTCGAGCTATTACCAGACGCGACGCGCGGAGTTGCGTGAGGCGGTCGGCTTGCCAAACGTCATTGACTCGCCGGCAACCGCGCTGGACGAAACCGCAAAACCGGAATCGGGAACGAGTGCAATGGCGAGCGCGCCTACTCCCCGTTCCGGCGCAGCAAATAGTGCCCCTCGATCCAGTACCAAAAAAACAGCCCGGGCAAACCAAGAAGCAACTCGCGCACTCGCTTCGACAGAGAAATAGCCAGCCCAATCTCCGCCGGCAGGCCGAACAGCGCGCCGAACAGCACAAGGCCGCCCTCCTGAACGCCAAGTGCCGCTGGCACCATGAACGCTGCCGCGCGGACGCCGGAGGACAGGCTTTCGAGGATAAAGGAATCGGTCGTACCGAGAGGCTGACCGAGGCACCAGGTCACCAGCCAGACCTCGCCCGCGCCTGCAGCCCATCCGATAAGGCGCAACAGGTTCGCCCGCCAGAAGGCGGCGCCCCTGCGATAGGCCTGCACGACGGCGTCGTCGACCGACGATGCGCTTCCTGCGAAATGAGCTTGCCATTGCTCCGGCACCAGCCTCCGCGCCAATTTTGCAAATCGCGCAAACATATTCTTATGTTGAAACAGGACGAATGCCGCAACGGCCGCGACAAGCGCGCCGACGCCGATCAACACTCCTGCCACCACTTCGAATGCGGCGCCGCCGGTGGGCCGCAACACGAGCAGCACGACCCCGGCGATGACAAAGGCCATCTGCGTGACCACACCCACCGTGGTGTCGACAACCATGCTGGCCGCGGCCTGCGGGCCAGGAACGCCGCGCAGATGCGCCAGTCGCGCGCTGGCGATGTCACCGCCAATATTGGCGACCGGCAACAGCGAATTGATCGATTCGCGGATCCATCGAATCCAGGTAACACTGACGACGTCGGGACGGGTTGCAGACGGCAGCAACTCTCGCCACGAAAGAGCAGAAAAGAGCATTGGAACGATGTGGTAGGCTGTTATCAGCAGCAGCCACCAGCCGACGACCAGCATGGCGTTGGCCACCTCGCCCCCGCCGCTGTACACAATCAGGTAGACGACGAGCGCAAGGCCAAAGAAACCCGCGATGATGAACGAAACGGAAATGACCCGGCTCCCCCTTATTCGGCACCGAACGCGGCAAGAATAGACGCGCCACTTGTAGTATCAACGCCGGTGCCCAGCCGAGGTATATCGCAGATCCAATGCAGCAGGGTTCGCACAGCCTGGCCCCGAGCCCACCAATAATGGTTCTTTTGCCGGATGCCGGCGCATCGCCGGTCGTGCCGGCATTTGCGGAGGGCGGCGAACCAAGGGTTCTCGGCCTTGGCCTCGCGCGGCGGACAGTTGTGGCGGCGGGCCGCGCCGGATTCACCCGGATCTATTTTCTGGCGCGCGACCAGGCCGCACCGCCCGGCGTCACCGCCATTTCCGGGTGGAGCAGCCTCGCCGATGCCTTCGCTCTGCAGCCGGGACCGCTGATCATTGCGCATGCGGCCATTCTGGCGGAGCCCGATTGGCTCGCGCGGCTCGCGGAAACACAGACTGGGCCGGCCCGATGGGCGGCAATGCCGCATAAGATAATCTTGATTGCAGCCTCTGCGGTCGCGGATGCGCTGGCGGCGCTGGACGCGGACAAAGGGGCCTATGACCTGACCGCCGCGCAGGCGCGGCTCACGCGGCACTTCGGAACGCCGGCTGCAATTCCTGCTGCGATCGATCCTCTGGTGGTAACGACAGTAGCCGATGTTGACGACGCGGAATGGCGTTTGCTGCGCGCACTCGTCAAGGATACCGACGGATTCATGGCGCGGAACGTCGAGCGGCCGATTTCCCTGCGAATTGCCCGCCGCCTGGCATCGACCGGAATCACACCAAACCAGATAACCCTCCTCTCGGTCGGCATCGGCCTGTGTGCCGCACTCTTTTTTCTGTCCACGCACTGGCTCTGGCAGACGATCGGAGCGCTTCTTTTCCTGGCACACTCGATTCTGGACGGATGCGACGGAGAGTTGGCCAGATTGAGATTCCAGGAATCGCGTTTTGGCGGAATTATCGACTACTGGGGCGACAACGTCGTTCACATTGTCGTCTTCGCGTGCATGGCCCTCGGCTGGAGTCTGTCGATTGGAGCATCATGGCCATTGTTGCTCGGCGTCGCGGCGGCACTCGGCAACCTGGGATCGGCCTGGTTCGTCTATTGGCGCGTGATGCATACGAAAAGAGACAGCGGCCCGCTGTTCACGTCGGTCGCGACTGTGCCCGGCCAGACCCTCGCCCGCATGCTGGACGCCGCTTCGCGCCGCGATTTTATTTATCTCGTCCTCTTTCTGGCCCTGTTCGGAAAGTCGAACTGGTTTCTGGTGCTGGCCGCGGCGGGTGCACCGATATTCTTTTTGCTGCTGTTGTTCCTTGCGGTGCGCGAACGCCTCCAAACGGCGTAGCCGGCAACTAGCCGTCGAGCGGCATCCGGGCGCCGCCCGCCTTACTCGATTTCTGGGCAAGATCGATCAGCCGTGCGCACAACAGCGCTTCGTCCAGGTTGCCCCTGCCGCCGCCCGCTGCTGCGCGCTGAAAGTCCTCCGCCACACCGACGAACCAATCGCGGTGATGCGATCCCTGGGACAGTGGCGGCGGGCATGACCACCGCTGCTCGTCCTTGTTCGATTTGAGAACCACGACGTCGTCGACGACTTCGATACGGCCGCGATCGCCCTCGACCTCGATATGGTTGGCGCGCTCCTGCGCTGACCAGGTCAAATAGATCTGAGCGCTACCGTTTTCCCGGTCCAGCGTGACGGCCGCAGTATCTTCGATCGGCCATTCGCGAAAGCGGCGCTTCTCGAGCAGCGCGCTGACAGCGCGGGGAACGCCGAGCCAGCGCACGACGCAATAAAGGGCGTGCCATCCATGATCGAACAATATTCCGCCGCCGGCGACAGCCGGATCGGCGCGCCAGTTCGTCCCATCGGACGTGACGGTGACTGCCGGCTCCGTGCGCAAGGTCTGCCAGCGAACTGTCCGCACGGTGCCGACCGCGCCTTCATCGACGAGCGCCGAAATCCGGTCGCAAATCGGCGCCTTGAGCCAGTTGTGCACGGTATGAACGACGCGGCCGCTGCCCGCCGCGGCCGCCGCAATGGCTTGCGCATCCTCTATCCGCGTGGCCAGAGGCTTTTCGCAAAGGACATGGAGGCGTGCATCCAGCGCGCGCTTGATGAGTGCCGCATGACTGCTTGGCGGAGTGCAGATATCGACAAAATCAAGCGCTTTGCCGGACAGCAGCTCGTCGACGGTCTTGTGCCATTGTCCGCCAGGGCAAGCCTCCAGAAAGGCCCTGCCCTGCGCCGCAACGGCATCGGTCGCGGCGACGATCTGGACATCCTTTACGGATTGCCAGCCCGGCAGGTGCCCTTTCGCCGCGACGTTTCCGAACCCGATAAAAGCGCCACGCAACACGCGCCGCAGCCTCTCAGTCCAGCCCGAATTGACGCGCGATGGCACCGAACGACTGGTCAAGAATGTCGACGCCGCGCAGCGCCTCATCCTCTGTAATCACCAGCGGCGGATTGATGCGAATGACGTGCGAGTACGACATCGTGACAAGGCCGCGCTCCAAGGCCTCATGGAAAAGCGCGAGCGTGATGGCCTTGTCGAGAGGCTCTTTGGTCTTGCGATCAGCCACCATCTCGACGCCGACCATCAGGCCGCGCCCCCGCACGTCGCCGATGAACCGGTATTTCTCCTGCAGCTTCTTCAGGGCGTCGAGCATCACCTTGCCGACGCGAGCGGAGTTTTCGACCAGTCGCTCGTTGATGATTGCCTCGACGGCGCCGAGACCGGCCGCGGCCCCCAGCGGATTTCCGCCGTAACTGGACGAGCTGCCGCTCGGCTCGCCGAACGGTTTGGCGGACATGAGCTCGAACGACGACGCCACCCCGCTGAGTGGGAAGCCGCCACCCATCCCCTTGCCGATCGTCATGATATCGGGCTTGAGGTTGAATTGGTCGGACGCCCACATCGTCCCTGTGCGCCCAAATCCGGTCAGCACCTCATCGGCGATGAGCAGCGCGTCGAATTCGTCCGCGATCTCACGCACAGCATGAACAAAATCATCGGGCGGAATGACGTTGCCCGCCGTGCCCTGCATCGGCTCCATGATGATTGCCGCGACTTCGTCCTGCGTCTCGTTCTTGATGACGTTGCGCAGATGATCGGCGCAGGCCAGGCCGCAGGACGGATGCTCAAGCTTCCAGGGGCAGCGATAGCAGTTCGCATAAGGTGACAGATGCATCCCGGGCGGAAACGGACCCTGATGGTTGCGGTAGCCGCCGCCGAGCAGACCGATCACGCCCGCCGTCTTGCCGTGATAGCCGCCCCAGAAGCCGACGAACTCGAATTTCTTCGTGACCGACTTGGCAAGACGGAAGGCCGCCTCGACGGCCTCCGCGCCGCCGGAAAAAAGCTGAATGTGCGTAATGCCCTCCGGCAGCAGGTCACTGACAAGCTCGAGGAAGCGTGCGCGGGTCTCGGTCGTGAAGCTGCCGAACGTCGAGCGCGCGAGCTGCTCGCTGATGCGTTTGACGTAATGGGGGTGGCAGTGACCGACGCTGCCCACCGCAATGCCTGCAATAAAATCGAGATATTCGTTCCCGTCGACGTCATAAATCGTGCAACCCTGTGCGCGATCAACCGCGATCTGCGAATAAAGGGCGATCGATTGCAGGCCCGGAGCCATCGCCTGGGCCTCGCGATCGAAAATCGCTTTCGATCTGGGACCCGGAACCGTGCGCCGTTCGGTGCCGTCTTTTTGCGGCGGCGCCACCTGACGGGACGGAGCACCTTTCATGACTCAACTCCTTGCCGGGATACGATACGCACGCGCCGCTCGAAGCGCTCCGCCAGGTGATTTGCGATGGCCTGAGCGGCTTGCTCGCGGTAGCGGGCATAGCTCGGCCAGGCGTTGATGTCGATGATCATCGGTTTGCCGTCTTCCTGGATGACGGCATCGCCGCCAAAAACTTCCAATCCCAGCGCGGCCGCGGCCCCGAACGCCGCGTCGCGCAGGCGCTCGGCCTCGAAGCAATGACCCAGCATTCCCTTGTCACGATGATAGAACCATTCGAACCAATTGGCAGCCACCGGACGCATTTCGCCTCGGACACCGTAAAATTTGACCAGGTCGCCCGAGACGTGCTCCTGCGCGATGATGAAAGGAATGCCGCGTTTGGCAAACCGGTCCAGGGCCTCATGCCACCCCGCTTCGGACGCAGTGTAAATTACATCGGACGGCTGCGTCGCGTGGAAATCATAACGCTTGACCCACACGGCGGCCGCCGGCGGCGGTCCTTTTGCGTTGCTCGCAACGACGTGGCTCGCCGGTGAGGCAACATGATGCCTGGCGAAAAGCTCGATCATCCTGTGACGATAGGTGTTGCGGATCGCGTTCGGCGAATTCACCACGACCGACCCGGCGTTTTGGGCATCGGTGAGGCGATCAAGCACTGTGCCGCGCTCGCACATCGCGAATAAGTTTGCGCAGCGGCCATCAAACGCCGCGTCGACCTCGACAAGCTCAACACTGAAGCCGCGTGACGTCAGCGCCTCGCCGACGCTGGCCATGATGGCGCGATCGTCATCGATGCGACCCGGCGAATGCTCCGGCTCGCGGTAGATGCCCCTGCAAGTTTTGGCCATCGTACTCATGGCTCGGACTTCTCGCGCTGAAGACCGGACACCGCGCCTTCGGCGGCCGCGACATCGCGCGCGCGGTCGATGTCGAAGACGCAAGGCAATACCACGCCATAGACCGGTTGCTCCCCCGCAACCAACGAACCGAGATAGTCGCGCAGGCGCGCGAAGTCCTTCGCGGGATTGACAGGCCTTTTGGCCGGCAGCCAATAGAGCCCGGCCGTCACGTGACTGCCGTTGCTTCCACCGATATGGCGGATACGCCCGTTCGATGTGTCTAATGTGACCCACAACGGATTTTCGTCGTCGACATGGCCGGTCACCCCAAGCACCACCGCGTCGTCGGGAAACCGTGAGGCCGATGCAACAAAAGTCTCGAATTGAGCGACCGGCATTATCGTGTCGACCGTCGTGATCACGGCGGGCGCATCGACGAGCTTGTCTGCGACGAGCCGGAAAGTGGCGTAAGACGACGGCGTCGAGCGAACGATCATGTCGAGGTCGAAATCTCCGGCATGGCCTTTGAGCCATTGGCGGCAGTCGTCGCTGGCCTCATTGATGGCAACCGTCAGCCGGCGAATGCCAACCGAACGGAAGCGATCGATAGCGTGATCGATCAGCGGACGCCCTCCGACCTGAACCATTGGCTTGCTGACGCGAAAGCCGTCCGCACGCAGGCGGTTTCCCTCGCCTGCGGCAATGATGCCGCCTTGCAGCGCCGGATGTGCGGGTGTCCGGTTCATTGAAGAAACTTCGTGACATCGCGCAGGTCAGTCACCGCGGGCTCCGCCTGCCGTTCGCTTTGCCTTGCCTGGACGTCCGGAGGTGCGACCCAGATGAAGCGCATGCCCATGCGCCGGGCGCCTTCCCGGTCGCGGCGCAACGAATCGCCGATGAAGACGGTTTTTTCCGGCGTCGCTCCCAGCCTTTCGAGCGCCGCACGAAAGATCACGGGATCGGGCTTCTCGGCGCCGACGCAATGGCTGTCCACCATCACTTTGAAAAACGGGCACAGGCCGGCGCCTTCGCACACCGCTTCGAGGTTGCCGTAAAAGTTCGACACGATGCCGAGCTGATAGCGTTCGCTCAGCGCCTTCAGCACCGGCTGATTGCGTTCGAACGTGGCCACGCATTCCGACATGAAGCCTGATGCGATCCGCCGGCCACGATCGGCGCCACTTTCGCTCTTTGATCCAGCGCAGCGGCGCGCCAGTTCGCTTTCAAGATTGACGGTCAAAGCGTGGACTGTCCCCGACAGATCGGTTTTGGGTGGCAGGCCGCCGACAAGCTGGTCGTCCGCTGCGTAGAAAGCGGGCGCGAAAGCATCGCTCGTCACATTCAGCCCGGCGGCGCGATAGAGTGCGTGAAATCGCTCCTTCCACGCGACGCCGTCAGCGTCGAGCGTGCCGCCGAAATCGAACAGCAGCGTTTTGACCGGCGCGTTCATTGTATGGCCCGTACGCTGAGCCGCTTAACAACACCCGAGATAGCCGCGCGCACGAAGTCCCGTTTGCACCTGCTATGAGCGCTGCGGGCTGGACGCCACCTTGGCGCCTGGCTCCTCTCCGGGAAGATCAAACCGACGGCCATCGATGAAGGCGTTGCACGCATCGTGAGCAACGCTGTCGCGTAACTGTCGCGGCGGGCTCTTCATGTAATATGCCGAAGGCGCCTCCAGCGGACCGGCTTCGCCGCGCTCCAGCGCCAGCTTCACGCAGCGGATCGCGTCGATGACCACACCGGCACTGTTCGGAGAATCCTGCACCGACAGCCGCAACTCCAGCTCGATCGGCGAATTGCCGAAGCCGCGCCCTTCCATCCGGATGAAGCAGACCTTGTTGTCCTGCTGCCACGGCACGTAGTCCGACGGACCAATATGGATGTCGCGCGCATCGAGGCGCTCATCCAGCTGCGATTGCACGGACTCTGTCTTGGAAACTTTTTTGGACTTGAGCCGGCTTCTCTCCAGCATGTTTAGGAAGTCGGTATTGCCGCCGGTATTGAGCTGATAAGTGCGATCGAGACCGACGCCGCGATCGGCAAAGAGTCGCGCAAGCGCCCGATGCACGATGGTTGCACCGACCTGGCTTTTGATGTCGTCCCCGATGATCGGCAACCCGGCATCGCGGAACTTCCCGCCCCAGACTTCATCCGAAGCGAGGAACACGGGAACGCAATTGACCATGGCTACACCCGCTTCGAGGCAAGCCTGCGCGTAATACTTGACCGCGCGCTCCGAGCCGACCGGGAGGTAGCAGACAAGCACCTCGGCGCCCGACGCGCGCAACGCTGCGGCGACATCGGTCGGCTCGAGATCGACTGGACGGAAGGCGTTGTCATCGGGATAGTCGGCCATGTGCGGCGCGATCCCGTCGAGGATCGGACCAGCCTGCACGATGACATTCGATACCGGAAGCGCGCTTTGAAAGATGCGCGTGCAATTCGGCTTTGCGAAAATCGCCTCTTCCAGCGGATGACCGACTTTGCGCCGGTCGACGTCGAAAGCGGCGACAAACTCGACGTCGCTGCAACGATACCCGCCGATCGATTGACGCATGACGCCTTCGAGCGCAGCACCCTGACGATCGCGGTAATACTCTACGCCTTGCACCAATGAACTTGCGCAATTGCCGACGCCGGCAATGGCGACTTTGATATTCTTACGCATGCTCGATACGTCCCCCGAAAATGCGATTATTGGTCCGCCAGAAAGCTTCTGACAAGTCAAAAGGTTAGGCAGAAGTGGACGGCCCCATGCCCGTAGTGGGGACTTTATACTGCATCATCCCTCTCCGGGCCATCAGGCTCTAGGTGGCTTTTTGGTGCGTGAGGCTTTTAGGAAACAGTCCGGCAGAACCACCAGTTGCGATGGGCCGAGGCCTAATTTTGCCGCGGAGCTCGCCTCACAACAAATCGTTCCAACCCGACTCGACGGTCATTTGCTCAGACGTCGAAATGAAGTGGTGCCCAGGGGCGGAATCGAACCACCGACACCGTGATTTTCAGTCACGTGCTCTACCAACTGAGCTACCTGGGCGCCGGGCCGGCCCAAAAGGACCGCTCAGCAAGGCGCGGGCGTTATAAAGGCCCAAATCCTCACTGTCCAGAACGCCCCCGGCTCAGGCTTTAACGCCAAGGGCCGCGCGGAACCTGCTCTTGATCTCGGCGCCGTCGCGCAAGGGCAGTACGCGGGGCGGCTCATCGGCGGATATCAAGACGCGGGCGAAAAGCGTCCCGCGCAAATTTTTCAGCCGTGCCGCAAGGTCAGCCAGCGCGTGATCGTTGCGGACATCGACGCAGGTCGCGATGCCGCACGCGCCGGCAATCCGGATGAGGTCGACGCCGTTTTGCGTGTGGCTGGGCTGCATGCCGGTCTCGCCGTAAACGCCATTGTCGAAGACGATGACGGCGAGATTGGGCGGCCGCTTGTTGCCGATGGTCGCAAGCGCGCCGAGCCCCATCAACATTTCACCGTCGCCGGTGATCACCGCGACGCGGCGGTCCGGCTGCGCGAGCGCGAGCCCCAATCCGATCATGGCGGCCCCACCCATCGCGCCCCACAGATAGAAATTGCGCGGATCATCGCCGGCCGCCGCGAGATCCCAGGTCGTCGAGCCGAGGCCGGGCACAACGAGCAAGCCGTCGTCGCGGTCTTTGACAAGTGCAGCCATCGCGGCGCGGCGCTCGAGCGTCATTTGGTCCAGACCTTCCTGCCGATCAGCTGCTGCGACAGCACCACGGCGACGATACGCTCATCCCCGAAGGCCTGCTGGACGGCGCGCTCGGCGATGCCGGCAACCTCTTCAGGCTCGCGGACGCGGTAGACTTCGGCTTCGCACAACTTGAGGACCGGATCGACGATCGATCCCATCGGCACTTGCCACGGATTGAACTCCTCCCACTCGCCACGCATCGTGATCAGCATCAGCAGCGGAAATCGGCAGGTGCGCGCCAGCGACAGCATGTTGATGCAATTGCCGAGGCCGCTCGACTGCATCAGCAGCACGGCGCGCTGCCCGCCGAGCCAGGCACCCGCAGCGAGGGCAATCCCCTCTTCTTCCGTCGTCAGAACGACGTCGTAAATATCCGCATCGGCGCGGCAGCGATCGATCAACCGCGCATGACCCGCGTCGGGCACGTAGCCTACCTGGCGCACGCCGCCGCGCTTGATCGTCTCAAACAACTGATCAGGCCACTGCCCGGCTCGCACACTCATCGATCGCCCGCCTCGCCTTCGGCCGGGCGCTCGCCGTCTTCGTCTTCCTCGTCCTTGGCAGGGACCGCGTAGACGCCGGAAAGCCAGCGGTTGAGATCGATATCCGCGCAGCGCTTGGAGCAGAATGGCTTGAAAGCCGGCTCGACCGGCTTGCCGCAGATCGGGCAGGACCGCACGGCGGATGTTTTGCGGTCGATCTCGTTCATGACGGAATAAAATTTCCGGTTATCGAACAAAACTCATGTAGTCCTTCAGACCGGGTTCAGCCAGCCGAAGCGGACCGGATAGCCTTCACCACCCAGCAAAGTCATGACCTCATAGAGCGGCAGGCCGACGACGTTGGTGTAGGAGCCGACGATCTTCACCATGAAAGATCCCGCGATCCCCTGCGCCGCGTATCCGCCCGCCTTTCCGCGCCATTCGCCCGACGCGAGGTAGGCTTCGATGTCTTCTTCCGTCAGGCGCTTGAAGCGCACGCGCGTTTCCACCAGCCGCTGCCGAAAGGCTTCCTTCGGTGTCACGAGACAGATCGCAGTGTAGACGCGATGATTGCGGCCGGAGAGAAGGCGCAAACATTGCGCCGCTTCATCAAGAAGCTCCGCTTTCGGCAGGATGCGCCGCCCGACCGCGACCACCGTGTCCGCGGCCAGCACAAAGGCGCCGCGCAAGGTATCGTCGAGCTTCACGTTTTCAAGAGCAGCCGACGCCTTGGCGTGCGCAAGGCGCGTGGCGTAGGCGCGCGGAATCTCGCCGCGGTGCGGCGTTTCATCGAGATCGGTGGGCTTGAGCGCATCCGGCTCAATCCCGGCCTGATTGATAAGCGCAAGACGGCGCGGCGAGCCGGAAGCAAGTACGAATTTGGGACGGCCGATCATCTGCCCGGAGCGCCAATGGATGCGTTGGAGGAAAACTACAAGGGCGCGGAACCTAACGGAATAGGCCCCTATTCACAATCTGAGCGGGCGAGGAGGCGTCATTCATTCCCGCCGGTTGGCCGTCCGAAGCGCTCGCGGATGCGCGCCGTCAGCTGGTCGCGCACCTCGCGGTAGGCGTTGAGCCGCTGCTCGCGACTGCCCTCTGTCCCGGTCGGGTCGACCGTCGGCCAATATTCCACCTCGGCCGGAACCGTGCGGGTCAATTCCAGCGCCCTGTGATGGGCGGGCGGTGAGAGCGTCACGATCAGGTCGAAGTTGAGGCCTTCCAGGTCGTCCAGTTCCTCGAACGTAATCGGCTTATGCCGGGAAATATCGATGCCGACCTCCTCCATCGCCGCGACCGCAAAAGGGTCGAGCTCACCCTTCTGCACGCCTGCCGATCCGACATAGACGTTCCTGCCGAGCATCTGCCGCATCAAGGCCGCCGCCATCGGCGAGCGCACGGAGTTCATGCCGCAGGCGAACAGCACCGCGTGAGGACGCGACGGGCGCTCGGGCGCGGCCATCCGATTCTTATTCCCTAAGCATGATCTTTTCCGAAAACCGGTACCCACTTTTCGGGATCATGCCTTAGCCCTTCCAATGCAGCACGCAGATCAGCGTGAACAACCGGCGCGCCGTATCGATGTCCACCGTGACCTTGCCCTTGAGCCGCTCCATCAGGATGCGCGAGCCGTCGTTGTGGATCGCGCGGCGGCCCATGTCGATCGCCTCGATCTTGTCGGGCGTCGCGGTGCGGATGGCCTGATAGTAGCTGTCGCAGATCATGTAGTAGTCCTTGACGATCCGGCGCAGCGGCGTCAGCGAAAACAGATGCGCGACCACCGGCGTTCCATCCTCCTGCCGGATGTCGAACACCAGGCGATTGCCGTTGATGCTCAGATGCAGCGTATAGGGGCCGCTCTCGTGCCCGACGGGTGCGAAGGAGTTCAGCTCGAGCAGGTCATAGATCGCGACCTGGCGCTCGTGCTCGACGTCGGGATTGGAACGGCCGATCGATTCCTCGTCGAGAACCACGGCGGCGAGGCGTCGCTTCGCTCCTGCCGGCGCTGATTTTGCCGCGCTCATTTCTGGTTGAGGCGTATCGACACCGAGCGCGCGTGGGCGCTCAAGCCCTCCGCCTCGCCGAGCGCGATCGCCGCCGGTCCAAGCGCGCGCAATTGCTCCGGCCCGCACTTGAGCAAAGAGGTGCGCTTCATGAAATCGAGCACGCCCAGCCCGGACGAAAATCTCGCCGAGCGCGCGGTCGGCAGCACATGGTTGGAACCCGCAACGTAGTCGCCGATCGCCTCCGGCGTGTGCGCCCCAATGAAAATTGCGCCCGCATTGCGGATTCGTTTCACAAGGCGCTCGGGATCGTCGGCGAGAATTTCGAGATGCTCCGGCGCAAGCTGATCGACCAGCGCGACCGCATCGTCAAGCCTGCGCACGACAATGACCGCGCCGAAATCGCTCCATGAGGCGCCGGCGACTTTCGCCCGTGGCAGCGTCTTGAGCTGCGATTGCACGGCCTTCTCGACGCGGTCGGCGAGACCGGCATCGTCGGTGATCAGGATCGACTGCGCGCTGGTATCGTGCTCGGCCTGCGCCAGCAGATCGGCGGCAATCCAGTCGGCATTGGCCGTCTTGTCGGCCAGGATCAAAACCTCGGATGGGCCGGCGACCATATCGATGCCGACCTTGCCGAACACCAGCCGTTTGGCGGCCGCAACATAGGCATTTCCGGGCCCGACGATCTTGGCAACAGGCGCAATGCTGTCGGTCCCATAGGCTAACGCAGCGACCGCCTGCGCACCGCCGATGCGATAAATCTCGTCGACACCGGCAAGGCGCGCGGCGGCAAGCACAAGCGGGTTGAGCTTGCCGTCGGGCGCCGGAACGACCATCGCCAGGCGCGAAACGCCGGCAACCTTCGCCGGCACTGCATTCATCAGGACCGACGACGGATAGGCGGCCGTACCGCCGGGCACGTAAAGGCCTACCGCTTCGATGGCGGTCCATTTTGCGCCCATTTCGACTCCAACCGAGTCGGTAAAACGATCGTCACTGGGCTTCTGCCGCCGGTGATAGGCTTCAATCCTGTCGCGCGCGAGTTTAAGCGCGGCGATCGCATTTCCATCACAGGATTTTTCAGCGGCGTCGATCTCCGCGGTTGCCACGCGCAATCTGGTCTTCGCAAGATCGACACGATCAAATTTGGCGGTCAGCTCGAACAGCGCACGGTCGCCGCGCGCCACAACATCCGCAATGATGTCGCGAACCGCCTGCTCGACGTCCTGCGCAGTCTCACGTTTGAGCGCGAGCAGATTCCGAAACCGGTCCGCGAAATCCGCGCTTTGGCTGTCCAGACGAAGGGGCATGACCTGATCCTGCCGGGGCGGCCCGGTCGACAAGGTCAATGGGTGATGCGCGTGCTGGCGTCAACCCTCGGCGCCGCCGAAAAATGCTTAATCAGGCCCGTTTTGCCTTCGGCGCCCCGTCATCGACGTTGGCATGGGCGGGGCAATGACCCGTGGTCCAGCTTGACCCAAGATCGGCCAATTCGGCCTCGAGGCATTCGACTTCCAGCCGCACCGTGGCGCCGCCAGAGAATTCGAGCAGGACGACACCGGACGGCGCTTCGGTCTCGCTGAATTCCACCGCCAGAAGATTGAGAACGTCATCTTTGTGCGCCGGATCGACCTGCCGGCATTTGCAGGTCAAGACGCGTTCGAACCGCAGGGCGGCCCGCCGCCGCCGGAATTCGGGATTGTCGCCTTGCGCTCCCTCCCAGTCGAAGCGGTTAAGGGCAACGACGACGCGCTTTTCCTGCGGCCGCCAAAGGATGTCCGAAACCCTGACCACCGCGTCCTGCAGGTGGGTGGAAGCAACCTCAAGATCCTCTTCGTCGAGGACCACGAATTTCAGCTGGTCCATGGCGCTCGCGCTCCCCTCCCGCCGTAATTAGGCAGGCCTTTTCCGCCGCGCAAGATGGCAGGAAATCAGAATGCCGGCTCCAGCCCGGCCGCTGTATAGCGGCCGCGCGTCGCCGGGTCGGTAAGCTTGCGCAGCAGGGCTTCCGCCCCCGCACGCGAGGCTGCACTCGTATGAATTGCCGCCGTGTAGGTATTGGCGGTGTGCAGGTGGCCGGGCAACGGACCAACCACCCTGGCGCCCTGCACCGGCAGGACTTCGCTGATAAAGGTGGTCCCAAGCTCGGCGCGGCCTTCGGCAACCAACACCGCCACGTCGTGGCCGCCCTTTCCGAGCACGGCCTTCTTGTTGATCTCGTCGGCGATCCCCAGCTTCTGCAGCAGCGCAGAGAACATGATGCCGCCGGAGCCGCCGGCCTTCGGATCCGTATAGGCAACCGAGCGCGCGTCCAGCAATGCCTGCTTGAACGCATCCGGCGTTGAAATGTCGGGCTCGGGCGTGCCATCGCGCACAATGACCCCGGTGACGGTGCGGCCGAGATCGGCGCTGCTTCCCGGCACGACAAGGCCGAGTTCCGCCAGTTCGGCGATTGCGGATTCCGACAAGACGACGAGGTCGGAAACCTCGCCGTTCTTGATCCGCTCGCGCAGCGAGCCCGCGGTGCCGAAATTCAGATTGAGCTTGTTGCCGCTCTCGCGCTCGAACTCAGCGCCGAGCGCCGTGACCATCGTCTTCACGGCGCCCGCGCTCATGACCTTAATGTCAGCCACGGCTATCCCCTTCCGATTGCGGGCGGATCGTGACCGAGCAAGATGATTTCGTCTAGGCGCTGATGCGCTCGATCGCCGCACCGCAACGCACGAGCTTTTCCTCGAGCCGCTCGAATCCGCGGTCGAGATGATAGACGCGGTTGACCATGGTCTCGCCTTCGGCGGCAAGCGCGGCGATGACGAGAGACACCGAGGCACGCAGGTCGGTCGCCATCACCGGGGCGCCCTTCAATCGTTCGACGCCTTCGATCGTGGCGGTATCGCCATCGAGCTGGATATGCGCACCGAGCCGCGCCAGTTCCTGAACGTGCATGAAACGGTTCTCGAAAATGGTCTCGGTAATATGCGACGTGCCGCTGGCGCGCGTCATCAGAGCCATCAGCTGCGCCTGCAAGTCGGTCGGAAATCCGGGAAACGGCGCGGTGGTCACCTCGACAGGCTCAAGCCCTCCCCCGTTGCGCGCAATGCGGATGCCCTCATTGGTCGGCGTCACGCTGGTGCCGGTCTGCGCGAGGACATCGAGCGCCGACTGCAGCAGCTCGGGGCGCGCATTCTGAAGCAGGACGTCGCCACCGGTCATGGCCACGGCCATCGCATAGGTGCCGGTCTCGATCCGGTCGGGCAGCACCGCATGGCGCGCGCCGTGCAATGTCGGGACCCCCTCGATCACGATCCGCGAGGTGCCCGCGCCCGAAATCTTCGCGCCCATTTTGTTTAGGCAGTCGGCGACATCCACGATTTCCGGCTCGCGTGCGGCGTTGTCGATCACCGTGGTGCCTTTGGCGAGCGATGCCGCCATCAACGCGGTGTGAGTGCCGCCGACGGTCACCTTCGGAAAGGCAAACTCGCCGCCGCGCAAACCCTTTTTTGCGCGCGCGATCACGTAGCCGCCTTCGATCTCGATCTCGGCGCCGAGCTTGTCGAGCGCCATGATCAGCAGGTCGACAGGCCGCGTGCCGATTGCGCAACCGCCCGGCATCGAAACCTTGGCTTCGCCCATGCGTGCAAGCAGCGGCGCCACGACCCAGAAGCTCGCGCGCATTTTCGAGACCAGATCGTAAGGCGCGGTGGTGTCGACGATGTGCTTTGCGGAAATATGGATGGTGCGGCCCTGATTGGGATCGTCACCCTGCCGCTTGCCGGCGATCATGACGTCGACGCCGTGATTGCCGAGAATGCGCTGAAGCTGGATGACGTCGGCGAGCCGCGGAACATTCTCGAGGATCAACGTATCCTCGGTGAGCAGGCTGGCGATCATCAACGGGAGCGTTGCATTCTTTGCGCCCGAGATCGGAATAGCTCCGTTCAGACGCTGCCCGCCAACGATCCGGATCCGATCCATGTCGCCCCCGCTAGCCCTCAGAACGCTCGCAGATCCGATGTAGGAACCGCCACCACCTTGGCGCAAGCCTTTCCAGGGCAAACTAGCACCTTCGCTGGGGAATTGCGGCGAAAGTCCGGAGCCGGAAAACCCCTTATTTGAGCGACTTAACCGCCTCGAGGCGGTAAGCCGGGCCGCTTGGTGCCCTCACCGGCTGCAGGCGCCTTGCGACCGCGCACCTGCGCCTTACGCCGGCGCAGATTTTCACGCAGCTCGGCGGCCAGGCGCTGACTGCGGCTGTCGGATTTCTTGTCTTTGCCGGACTTCTCATTTTCCATTGCGGTGGCATTATCGGCCTGTCACCCGGCGTTGCAACTTCGCGGCCATCGCCTTGCGTCACCGGGGACCGTGTGGCAGTTTCCGCCGCGTTTTCGCCGCAACATCTGGCGGCCCTGCGCACTCTCGCTGCCGTAGCTCAGTGGTAGAGCACCCCCTTGGTAAGGGGGAGGTCGTGTGTTCAATCCACACCGGCAGCACCAGCACTCCACTTCGACTGCCTAGCTCGCCGCCGCCAAAGGTTTGCTGCGCGGGCGATCGGCCTGCACGCGTCCGACCGCGTGTGCGTACTCTTCGATCGGTTTCGGCCGGCCCACGAGATAGCCCTGAAATTCGCTGCAGCCTTCGGCGGCCAGAAACCGGAGCTGCTCGTCAGTTTCGACGCCTTCCGCCACGACCGGCAGATTGAGCCCGCGGCCCAGCGCGATGACCGCGCGGATGATCGTGGTCGCCTGGTGACTGTGGCCAAGATTGACAACGAAGGCCTGGTCGATCTTGATCTTGTCGAAGGGGAACGACTGCAAATAGGACAACGACGAATATCCGGTGCCGAAGTCGTCCATGGCGATGCGTACACCGAGGCTCTTCAATCGCCGCAGGATCGCCACCGCGCGCGTGAAGTTGTCGATCAGGACGCCTTCGGTGATTTCGAGTTCCAGCCGCGAAGGTGAAAGACCGGTTTCAAGCAGAATCTCGTGCACCAGCCGCGGCAGGTCGCCGTGGCGGAATTGCACCGGCGACAGATTGATTGCGATGCGCAGCGGCCGCGGCCACGACGCCGCCTCGCGGCATGCGGTTCGCAAAATCCATTCGCCGAGAGGAACGATCAGGCCGCTTTCTTCCGCAAGCGGCACGAATATGCTCGGCGGCACCAGGCCGTGGCGCGGATGATGCCAGCGCGCGAGTGCCTCGAAGCCGGTTATCTCTCCATCGATATGAGCCTGCGGCTGATAGTGGAACTCAAGCTCGCCGCGCGAAATCGCGGAATGCAGGTCCTGTTGCAGAGCACGCTTCTCGCGCAATTGCTTGTCCATCGACATTTCGAAAAAGCGGATCGATCCACGCATCTCGGACTTGGCGCGGAAGAGCGCCGCGTCGGTATTGGCAACCAATGTCGGCGCGTCGACCCCGTCCTGCGGATAGATTCCGATGCCGATCGTCAGGCCAACTCGCAACGTATGGCCCTTGATGTCGATATCGGAATCGAGTGCCGCCAGCATCCGTTCGGCGAGCGCCTCCGCTGCGCCAGGCTTGGTGCCGGTCGGTGTGATGACGGCAAATTCGTCACCGCCCAGCCGGGCCAGGAAGGCGCCCTGGCATGCCGCCTCCAGCCGGCGCGCCACCTCGCGGAGTAAAGCGTCGCCGACATCATGCCCGAACACGTCGTTGACGGACTTGAAGCGGTCGAGATCCATGGACAGAAGCGCGAAGTTATCACCGGAGACCGACGCCAGTCCGATTGTCGACACGATGCGATCATTGAACGCGGACCGATTTGGCAATTCCGTAAGCGCATCATGATGCGCCATATGCGCGATGCGCTGCTCGTTGTGTTTGCCCTCGGTCAGGTCATTGATGACACTGATCAGGTATTGCGGCGTCCCGTCGGGGCCCGCCACTGACAGGCGCGTGGCGGTCACGATTCGCGTGCCGTTGGCCGGAGTAACGACCGCGTGCTCGTCCAGGAATGCCGGCTCGCCCGACGCCACCAGTTTGCGGTCTTCGGCCTCGATCTTTTCCGCGCTCGATTGCGGCATGATGTCGGCACAGGTTTTTCCGAGCATCGCCGAACGGCCAATCCCCAGATACTTTTCGGCAGCGCGGTTGACCAGCAGATATCGCAAATCGGGAATGCTCTTCACGATGATCGGCGACGGCACGTTTTCGATTATCCTGCTGAGGAACGATCGTGTGCTCTCAAGCTCGCGCTCGGCCAGATTTCGTTCGGTAACGTCTTCATGCGTCGCCACCCAGCCGCCGCTTTGCATCGGCTGGTTTACGACCGCGACCGTGCGGCCGTCCTTCAGCTGGATGGTGAGGGTAAAAGCCTGACCCCGCTTGAGCGCCTCGCGCAAGTCCGTTTCATAACTTTGCGGGTCGAGAGGGAATGTTCCCGAAGCGATGCGTGCTTCAAGCAGATCGCGCACGGTGCATCCCCGCCAGATGCGGTACGGGTCGATCCGGTACATCTCCCGGTATCGCTCGTTCCAGACAACCAGGCAATTCTGCGCATCAAACATGCACAGACCTTGATGCATGTTGTTGAGAGCTTCGTCGAGCCGAAGATGCTGCTCACCTCCGTTGCCGCGAATTTGCCAACCGAATACCGATGCCAACAGTGCAAGGAATGCCGCGGTGATGAACATCGCCTCCGCGGTTGATGTCGACGCGATGCCCGTGAAAAAGAAAATGATTCCCATCGCCGCCAAACCTGCGATGGCGCCGACCAGACCGGCGAATGCATTCAAACGCCAGTTGCGATGTGTCGCGAAATTTCCCGATCCACGAAACATGACTTGCGCCGATTTGGTGGACGCAATGGCTCAAAGTTGCCGATATTTTTGCAATTGTGGATGATCAACTCTGGCTTCCTGTTAAATTTCGAGACAACTGACGGTTAATGGGAATTAACGCTACGCATGCGTGAACATGCGTCCATAATCTTTCGGCATGGTTCCGGGAAAATGGGTCAGTTGGGCTTCAAAAAAGCGAAATCGCAGCCCTGATCGGCGCCGAGGATTTCCTGGGCATATAGGCGAGAGTAACCGCGTGCAGGCGCCGGCACGTCGCGTTTTGAGCCCGCCGCACG
>Ga0111539_10001350_pt1 | contig 32659 bp, 29 predicted proteins | sample RhiMethybrSRZTD1_FD_79667 | JGI IMG/M metagenome (GOLD analysis project Ga0111539, IMG submission 79667) | Populus rhizosphere microbial communities from Tennessee, USA - Rhizosphere MetaG P. TD hybrid SRZTD1 (version 2) (version 2) | ecosystem: Host-associated > Plants > Roots > Rhizosphere >...
CGACGCTCACGTCGTCGACGAAGTCCAGTCCGAACAGGCGCCGGGTCCGCACCGGTGCCGGCGACCGGGGCGTCGTGGGCGCGGGCGCCGGGGCCGGAGACGCCGGGGCCGGCGACCGGAGGGACGTGGACGCGGGGGCCGTCACGAAGGTCATCGCCGCGACGTCTCGTCCCGTTCCCAGTGGTCGGTCGCCCAGCGGTGCCGCCACGAGGTCGCCCGCGCCACGACGACCACCGCCGCGTACACGGTGGCGTCGACGAACCGGGACGGCCCGCGCCCGGCGAGCCGGAGGAGGTCGCGCGTCGTGTCCGCGGTCCGCGGGCCGGCCGTCGCCGGGTGCCGTTCCACCCCCCGGTTGCCCCGGAACACCCGCCGGAACGACGCCAGCAGCCCGGCCACGGTCGCCGGGGCCACGACGACCACGGGATCTGCGTCGACCAGCTCGATCTCGTCGCGTCGGAACAGGCCGTCGACGAACAGGTCGTCGGCCACGACCGCCGGGAAGGCGTCGAAGCGCGCCCGTCCCGCGGCGGACAGGGCGTACATGCCGGCACCCCACAGCGACCCCATCGCCGCGGGGACCTGCGTGCGAGCCCGGTAGAACCGGCGCACGACCCATGAGCTGGCCGACGTGTCGTAGACCAGCGGCGGCCGCGCCGCCAGAGGTCCGTCTCCGCCCAGGCGGCGGAAGACGGCCTCGACCGACCGCCCGTCGACGACGACGTCCGCGTCGAGGTAGGCGCGGGGGAACGCCGTGGCGCGCGCGTCGCCGGCCCGGAGCGCCTCGGCCTTGGAGGCGACCCCGATCTCGACGACCACGACCCGGTCGCCGACGGCGCGGGCGACGTCGGCGGTGCGGTCGGTGCAGCCGTTGCACACGACGACGACCTCGATGCCGGGCCCCAGCGACGCCAGCAGGCGGTGGAGCCCGCGCCCGATCACCCGGGCCTCGTCGTGCGCCGGGATGACGACCGAACCGGCGAGGCGCTCCGGGGTGGCGGCCCGGGCCGCCCGGCGCCGGCCCGGCGCCACGCGGGCCGGCCAGGCCCGGGGCAGCAGCGCGGTGCCGCTCGCCGCCACCACCCCGTCGGCGCCGTGCGCGCGACGTCTCGCCATGTCCGCCACCTCCCGGTCGGGGAACCCGGCGCGCGTGACGCGCGCCCGCCGACGTCCACACTGCGGAGCGACGTTGAAGCCGACCTGAGGCCCTGCTGACGACGCGCTGAAGGCGGTGCCGTCGGCCGGGCCGGGCGTTATGGTCCGCCCGATGGACGGGCCCGACATGGTCGTGGTGACGCCGACGTACGCGCCCGACCTCGACCTCTTCGCCGACCTCCACCGGTCGGTGCTCCGGCACTTCCCGGACGACGTGCGCCACGTCGCCGTCGTCGACGAGCCCGACCTCCCGCTCTTCCGCGGGTTCGAGGGCGAGCGCTGCCTCGTCCTCGGCGTGCGGGACGTCCTGCCCGGTTCGGTGCGGAGCCTCCCGGCCACGAAGCTGCGCGTGAACCTCCGGCGGCCGTTCCCGCCGCTGCGCGGCTGGGTGGTGCAGCAGCTCGTCAAGCTGGCGGTCGCCGAGCAGCTCACCGAGCGCGTGGTGGTGCTCGCCGACTCCGACCTCGTCTTCGTCCGGCCCGTGACCGCGGCGACGTTCGCTCCCGGGGGCCGCGTCCGCCTCTACCGGCTCGACGACGGCGTCGACGAGTCGCTGCCGCGCCACCTGCGCTGGCACGAGCTGGCGCACCGCCTGCTCGGCCTGGCGCCGCCGCCGCCCCCGCCCCTCCCCGACTACGTGAGCTCGCTCAACTCGTGGGACAGCGACGTCGTGCGCCGGATGCTGCGGCAGGTCGCCGACGTGTCCGGCCACCGGTGGCTCGACGCCGTCGGCGCCGCGCTGCACGTCTCCGAGTGGACGCTCTACGGCGTGTTCGCCGACCAGCTCGAGCAGGCCCGGCACGTCGCCGTGACCGACGATTCGCTGTGCCACTCGTACTGGGACACGGTGCCGCTCACGGTCGACGGGGCGACCGCCGTGCTGTCCTCGGTGGGCGGGCAGCACGTGGCGTACATGATCGGGGCGAAGTCACGTACGCCGCTGTCCGTGCGGCGCGCGGCGCACGCCCGGGTGTTCGACCGCTGAACCGCGGGTCGCCCGCCTCCGACCGGTCCACGCGGCCTACCGATCACCGTGAGTGGTGGCACGGCCGGCGCATCGCCGTTAGCCTGCGGGCGGAGAGAGGGGCTCACGGGCAACGACACAGAGGCATCTGCGAGCGAGGGACAGCGCTGGCGGGTGCCGGGCAAGGGCACGGACGGACGCACGGGCGAGGGACAGCGCCCGTGTCTGACAGGCAAGGGCACACGGACATCCACGGGCGAGGGACAGCGCCCGTTGGCGAGACACAAGGCGGGCGGACAGATGGTTCATGCTGCGCGCGTGCTCGTCGTCACCGACGACGAGTACCTGGCGGACGGGATCGTGCACGCGCTCCGCGACGACAACGTCGCGGTCGAGCGGGCGCGGTCGTGGCGGGAGGCGGAGCGGTTGCTCCCCTCGCTCCGAGCTCACCTCGTCGTGATCGACGCGGAGGGTGAGGGGATCGACGAGCGACCGGTCGTCGACCGGGTGAGGTTGGTCACGGGTGTCCCGCTGATCGTCCTCAGCCCGTCGTCGCAACTGGAGGACCGCCTGGCGGGGCTGCGGGCGGGCGCCGACGACGTGATCGTCAAGCCGTCCACGTTGTCGGAGCTGGCGATGCGGGTCTCCGTCCTGCTCCGCCGCAACGGCCACCGCCCCACCACCGTGGAGGTGGGCGACCTCGTGGTCGACGAAGCCGCGCACACGGTCCAGCGCGGCGGGCACGACGTCGAGCTCACCAGCATCGAGTTCGCCCTGCTGTCGGCGTTCTGCCGCAACCGCGGCCTCGTGCTGTCGAAGAGCCAGCTGCTGACGATGGTGTGGGGCTTCGACCACCACAACCTCAACCTCGTCGAGGTGCACGTGTCCGCGCTGCGGCGCAAGCTCGAGGTGCACGGCGCCCGGGTGATCCACACGGTGCGCGGCGCCGGGTACGTCCTCCGCCCGCCACGTCACGGGGACGCTGCGGCCGGCGACCGCGGCGACGGCGCCGGCCGCGACTCCTCGGAGGCGAGCGGGCCGCACGTCGCCGTGGCGTGAGCCCCTGCCGGCGCCGGCACCGGCCCCGGCGATCGTCGCTCCGGTCCCCCGCCGCGGCGGGGTGGGGGGCGGCCGGGTTCAGACAACCCTCAGTGTGGCTTCAGGGCCGCTTCAACCCGCGTGGGGACACTGGGGTCGGCCCTCCTCGGAGGGGGCGGACGGGCGACAGGAGCACGAACGTGGGGATTCCGCTGCGCGAGCCACGCGGAGTTCGGCACCTCGACGGCGGGCGGGGAGCCGGTGCACCGGTCGCGGTCGCCCCTGCGCCGGAAGCGAGCCGTCCCGACCGCCACGCCGCGGCGCTGCCGCCCGCGCCGCCGGCGCGGCGCCGGGTGGGTCTCGGGGCCCGCTTGGCCGCGGTCGACCTGGCGTCGTCGCTCGTGGGGTGGTGGGCCGGCTGGGCGATCGGCAAGGCCACCGGGCCGACGCTGTCGACCACGCCCGTCACGACGAGCCTCTGGATGGTCGCCGTCGGCGTCGCCGCCACGATCTCGTGCCTGGCGGCCGCCGGCCTGTACCGCCCCCTCGTCAACGGCATCCGCGCCGGAGCGCTGGGTCGCGTGATCCAGAGCACGGCCGTCGCCGCGGTCCTCGTCATCATCTGGCAGGGCCTCGTGGGCGACGCCGTGCCCCGGGTGGCGCTGAGCGGGGTGGCGGGGGCCCTGACGGCCACGGTGATCGCACGCTGCGGCTTCGACGTGTGGTTGATCAACCGGCGCGAGCGCGGCGACCACCGCACCCCGGTCGTCGTCGCGGGCGCCGCCGGCGACACGGCCGCGCTCGTCGAGTTCCTCGAGCTCAACCCGGAGGCCGGGTTCCAGGCGCGAGCCGTCGTGGGGGAACGTCCCCGACCGGCGGGCGTGGCGACCGACCGACCGCCGTGGATGGGGCGACTCGACGACGTGCTCGCCGCCGTCGAACGGACCGGTGCGTCCGACGTCCTCCTGGCCGTCAGCCGCCTTCCGGCGCCCACTGTCGACCGCGTCGTCCACGACCTGGCGTCGGCCGGCGTCACGGTGCACCTCTCGACCGGCGTCCGCGGCGTGTCGCGCGATCGCCTGCAGACCTTCGCCCTCGCCCACGAGCCGATCGTGCGCGTGACCCCGCCGTCCCACCCGGCCGTCCAGCGGGTGGCGAAGCGGGCGCTCGACATCCTCGTGGCGTCGGTGCTGCTCGCGGTGACGGCGCCGGCGATCGTCGCGGCCGCGGTCCTCATCAAGGCGCACGACCGCGGGCCCGTGTTCTTCCGCCAGGTCCGCGTGGGCCGCGACGGGCGGCCGTTCACGCTCCTCAAGCTGCGCACCATGCAGGTCGAGGCCGAGGTGCGCCTGGCGGACCTCCGCGCCCACAACGAGCGGCACGGCCCGCTGTTCAAGGTGTCGGACGATCCGCGGGTGACGCCGATCGGCGCCCTCCTCCGCTCCACGGCCGTCGACGAGCTGCCCCAGGTCGTCAACGTCCTCACGGGGCGCATGAGCATCGTCGGGCCGCGCCCGGCGCTGCCGTCGGAGACGGCCCTGTTCGACGACGAGCTGCAACGCCGGCACCTGGTCCGCCCCGGCGTGACCGGCCTGTGGCAGGTCGAGGCCAACCACAAGGCCTCGTTCGAGGAGTACCGCCGCCTCGACCTGTTCTACGTCGACAACTGGTCGCTCGGCGTCGACCTCGCCGTCATCGTCGACACCGTGCAGGCCATCGCTCGCAGGGTTCTCCGCACCCTGCGCCGATCGGCGCCGTCCGCCCCGGCGCCGGTCGGCACCCCCTCCCCCCCGGCCGGCGCGGCCCCCGAGCCGCTCGGCGCGGGCCGATGAGGGCGCACGCCGATCCGGTGACCGACGTCGCCCTCGTGGTCGTCACGTTCGACAGCGCGTCCCACCTCGACCCGTTCCTGGACAGCCTCCGACCCGCGCTCGGTCGTCTCCGCGCCCGTGTCGTGGTCGTCGACAACGACTCGTCCGACGACACGGTCGCCCGGTTGCGGGCGGACGGCCGCGCCGAGGTGGTCGCGCTCCCCCGCAACCGCGGGTACGCAGCGGCGATCAACGCCGGTCTCGACCGGACGCGCGACGCCCCCGCCGTCCTGATCCTCAACCCGGACCTGACGCTCGGGACCGGGAGCGTCGGCGCGCTCCTGGCGGCCGCCCGCGAGCCGGGGGTCGGCATCGTCGTCCCGCGGGTGCGGACGCCCACCGGCGGCACGTACCCTTCGCTCCGCCGGGAGCCGACCGTGGGCCGGGCGCTGGCCGCGGCCGTGCTCGGCGGCGGCGTCGCCGGGCGCTTCCCCCGCCTGTCCGAGACCGTGTCGGGCGCCCGCCCGTACCTCGAGCGCCGCGACGTCGAGTGGGCGACCGGGGCCGCGCTGCTGGTCACACGGGGCTGCGCGGACCGGACCGGACGATGGGACGAGACCTTCTTCCTCTACTCCGAGGAGACCGACTACGCGGAGCGGGCCCGCCGGGCGGGGTTCCGCATCCTCTACGAGCCGGCCGCCGAGGTGACCCACGAGGGCGGGGACTGCCTGACCTCGCCCCGCCTGCGCACGATGCTGGTGGTCAACCGCCTGCGCTACTTCCGCCGCCGGCACGGCCGCGTGCGCACCGCCGGGTTCTTCGCCGCCGTGCTCGGCAACGAGCTCGCGAGGGCCGCCCTCGGCAACCGCGCCGCCTGGGCCGCGGCCCGGGCGCTCGTCGCCCCGGCGACGCGCCCACCGGAGCTCGCGTGCTCGGATCGGCTCGTGCCGGTCTGAGGGCGACCGGCGCCACTCCGGTCAGGTGACCCGGTAGACGTGGACGGCGTCGCCGTCGGCGAACGTGTCGACGAACCGCCCGTCGCGCACCGCCAGGTCCCGGCCCTCGCCGACGACCTCGACGGTCGAGCCGGCGGCGACGCGGAAGGTCACCTCGGCGCCGTCGACCTCCGCGGCGTCGGCGGCGGCGAGCACGTACCACCCGCCGTCGGGGCCCTGCTTGGCTGTGACCGCGACCGGACCGTCCGCCGTGACGTAGCCGTCGGCGAACGGTGCGTTCAGGACCGGCGCCAGCTCGGCGATCTGGGCGTCGAGGGCGCGGACGGTGGGCGCCAGGTCGGGATCGCACCGCTCGCGGAGCGCGCTGCTCGTCGGGCAGCTGCCGCCGAAGCTGTGGTCGAAGTAGACGATCCCGCGCGCCCCGGCGATCAGCGAGTGCCACACCGCTGACCGCACCTGCGGCGCGGTGATCGTCGGGGCCGAGGCCTCGGTGAACGGGTGACCGGTCTCGACGACGGCCCAGACCGGCTGGCGCCACCCGTCGAGCCCGTCCAGGTCCCGGAGCCTGGCGACCGTCCGGCCGTAGGAGGCGCCGGTGCGGTCGGCGGGGCCCGCGTCCGGGCGCGTGAACCCGTAGTCGTCGGCGGACACGACGTCCTGGAAGCCCTGGTTGACGAACACGGCCGCCTCGGCGTCGGTCTCGAAGCGCAGCAGGCCGACCCCGTAGTTGGCGTAGCGCAGGGCCCCTTCGGGCACCCGGCCGGCGAGCTGCTGCATCACCGTGTAGCCGCACTGGCCGCCCTCGTCCTGGACGGGGACGCAGGTGTTCCAGCCGGGCGTCCCGCTCCAGGGGTCCCATCCGGGCCCGTAGGTGAGGTCGGCCTCGTCGTCGACCAGCCAGCCGTCGACCGCCGGGTGGTCGGCGCGCGGGTCGCCCTCCCACTCGTCGACCTGCACGAGCAGGTGCATGCCGCCCGCCTCGACGGCGTCGAGGTCGGCGGCGTCCTCGTGCGCCAGCCCGACGTACAGGTTGAGCCCCAGCGACCGGTCGAGCGCCACCTGGTCCGGGTCGACGACGGTGGGCAGCCACACGCCGACGGGGAAGTAGTCCGGGTCGTCGGGCAGCCCGGCCGGGTACGTCCCGTCCACCGGCCGCGACGTCACGCTCCCGGGCAGGGCGTCGGCGGGCTGACGCTGCCGGCGGGAGCCGGGCTCCGCGCAGCCGCCGACGCCGGCCGCCGCGACGACGAGGGCCGCGAGCAACCGCACCGCGGTGCCGCGGGCGGCGCTCACGGGGTGCCTCCGCCCGTCCGCCGCCGGTGTCGCCCGGTCACGGCCGCGTCGCGGGCGGGGTCGGGGGCCCGGGCCCGGCGGGTGCCACCGCGTCGCGGGTCGTGCCCCACAGCGACCCCGCCAACCCGAGGCAGAGGGGCACGAACCCCGCGAACATCAGGAACGAGAACGCGTCGAAGGTGGACGCCGCGAACGCGCCCGCCAGGCTCGTGGCCGCCAACGCCTGCCCGAGGTCGCGGACGGCGGGGTCGGCGCTGCGCCGGCGGGCACCTCGTCCCAGGAAGGCGGTGGCGAGCAGGTAGACGCCCACGACCAGCACCCCCACGAGCCCGATCTCCACCGCCGTCAGGAGGTACTGGTTGTCCAGCACGATGTAGTCGCTCGACAGGAAGGTGCCCGGGCCGCGCCCGAGCCAGGGCGACTGCCGCACGTACTGGGCCACGGCGTCGTAGTCCTTGGTGCGGTACGTGATGCTCGTGTCGGACCCGGCGAGCACGAACAGGTTGCGGATCGTGCCGAGCAGGCCGGGTGTGGTGGCGTAGACCACGAGCACCATCGTGGCCCCGGCCGCGAGGGCGCGGGGCCGGCGCCGCGGTTCCATCCCCGCGAAGATCACGACGGCGGCGACGACCGCGGCCAGGATCGCCGAGCGCGACACGGCCACCGGGATCCCCATCGCGACGGCGGCGAGCGGCACCCACCGGCGGGCCCGCGACCGGGCCGCGTCGAACACGGCCAGGTGCAGCGCCAACGGGAAGGTCATGGCGATGACGCACCCGAACTCGATGGGGTGCGTGGCCGTGCCGGCCGGCCGGCGGAACCCGTCGCGGTCCTGGATCGAGACGAGCGCGGCGTTGGCGTCGAGGCCCGGGATCCGGTTGGCGTGCACGGCGAGGTCGATGCCGGACCGGAACTGGAGGAACCCGACGAGCGCCATGATCGCCACGGCCCCGACGAGCGTGCGCAGCACCCGCCCGATCTCGTCGCGGTCGCGCAGGCCCTCGGCCGCCAGCAGCGCCACGCCGATCCACGACATGACCTGGAGCACCATGCGGTCGGAGCCGAGGAGCTCGTCGCCCGGCACGTGCCGCACGTGCAGGACCGCGTAGCCGAGCAGGAACGTGCCGGCGAGCAGCCCGGTGACCACCCGTACGGGCACCACGGTGCGCAGCGGCTGATCGCCGGGGACGAGCACGCCGACGCCCCAGAGCAGCAGCGCGACGAGGCCGAGCACCGTGGCCGGAGTGCCGACCGCACCGAGCGGGCCGATGATGTGCGTCGGCGGGATCAGGACGAGCAGGACCGCGTAGACCTGGACGATCCGGACCGGACCGCCGCGTCCGCCGCGACCGGCACGACCGTCCGCCCGCGGCCCGGCCGCCGGCCCGGCGCCCGCCCGAGCGCCGGTGGTGATGGTCACGGTCGCAGGTCGGTCGTCGGCTGCGCCCGGCGATCGTCGGTCGGCGGGTCGGCGACCGGGGCCGGGGCGGGCCACGTCGCCCGGGGCCGGTCGCGCCAGCGATCGCTCGACGCCGATCGGACCCAGTGGGCGTCGGGCACGCTCTCGACGCGCCCCGCGCCCGACGACACCCGGGTCGGGCGCCCGGCGCCGTCGGTCCCGGCGACCGGGACGATCGTGGGTGCCGGCGTCACGCCGGCCCGGCGCCGGCGGGCGACGGCCTCGGCGACCACCGCGACCCCGAGCGTGGCGAGCGCGCCGAAGGCGGCCGCCCCGATCGCCGCCCGCACGGTGCTGCCGTACATGGCGGCGGCGGTCGACGGCGGCTCCAGCGGAGCGGCGGTGATGAAGTACCCGGGGTCGGCCCCCTCCACCTCCTGGAGGTCGGACAGCACGGCGGCGAGATCGGCCAGCACGACCTCGGTCGACCCGATCGCCGCCGCCGCGCTCGGCCCCTCCCCGGTGACCTCGACGACGGGGCCGCGCGCCTCGCGGTTGGCGACGACCTCGTACGCGGCGACCTCCCGCGCCTCGAGCTCGGCCCGGCGGGAGTCGCTGTCCATGACGCGGGCCACGATGTCGGCCACCACCGCGAGGTCGCCGTAGCGGACGTACGGGTTCTGGCCGACCACGGGGGCCGTCGCGCCGGCGCCGGCGTCGGCGTCGGGCGCCTCGGGCGGGCTCAGCAGGACGACCGACCCGGTCGCCTGGTAGGTGGGCGAGGCGAGCTGCACGGCCGCCACCACGCCGACCAGCGTCAGCACGGCCGCAGGCCCCGTCAGGCGCCACCACCGGACGACCAGGCGCAGCAGGGAGACGAGGTCCATCGAGTGTCCGGTCACGTCGCACCTCCACGCACGACCAGGCGAGCGAACTCGAGCTGGTGACGAACGTCCTTCGGCCACCCGATCCTCGCCGCCACCACGTAGGCGGCCAGCCCGGCCACCGATGCCACCGCGGTGACGACGAGCCCGCCCGCCGTGCCCCGCAGCGCGGCCGCGACGGCCAGCCACGTCAGGCCCAGGACGGCCGAGCTGCCGAGCGCCGGAGCCAGCACGCGGACGTAGCCCCGGAGCGACAGCGGGATCAGCTGCCCGACCACCCACAGCCGGATGGGCGTCAGGAGCAGCCCCATCACGAGGTACGCCGCCGCGACCCCCGTGATCCCCCACTGGACGCCGACGGCGAAGGCGAGGAGCGCCACCGCCATGGCGAAGACCGACCACCGGAACTCCCAGTTCGGTCGCCCGACGGCCAGGAGGACGGCTGGCGTCACCGACACGATGAGGTACTGGATCGTCATGCCGGCCAGCAGCTGGAGCGGCAGCACGGCGGGGGTCCACGCATCGCCCAGCACCGCCGGCACGAGCGTGGGGGCACAGAGGATGGCGAGGGTCATGGCCGGGCAGATCACGAGGGCGACGCTCTCGCTCGCCTGCAGGAACATGTGTCCGAGGCGGACACGGTCGTCCTGCACCCGGGAGAACGCCGGAAGGATCACCCGTCCGGCCTGCTCCATCATCAACAGGGGCAGCAGCAGGACGCGGTACGCCAGCGAGTAGAAGCCGAGCTCCGTCGCCCCGAGGACCCGCGCCACGAGGAACTTGTCGCTGTTCTCCGACATGAACTTCACCAGCTCGGCCCCCATGACCCGGGAGCTGAACGACCACAGGCCCCGGGCCGCGCTCGTCGACCACGTGAGCCGGGGCAGACCGGCGCGGCGCACCAGCGTCGCCAGGTAGATGGCGTCCATGGCCACCGTCTGGACGACGAGCGACCAGTAGCCCGCCCCGTTCGCCGCCGCCAGGATCGCGCAGGCGCCTCCGAGGAAGGTGCTGGCGATCTCGGCCGTGCCGATGACCCGGAACCGCATCGCCCGGTACAGCAGCGCGGTCGGAACGACGGCCATCGCCTTCAGGACGAAGCAGATCGACAGCACCCGGAGGACGGCCGCCAGCTCCTCGGTCCGGAAGAAGTCGGCCAGGAGCGGAGCGCCCACGAGCGTGGCGGCGGCGAGGGTGACTCCCAGGCCGACGTTGATCCACCACGCACTGCCCACGTCCGCGGCGGTCAGGTGCGGCCGCTGGATGATGTTGGCGGCGGTGCCGAGGTGCAGGAAGATGTAGGTGATGGCGATGTAGACCGACGCCTGGCCGACGATCCCGAAGTTCTCCGGGCCGAGCAGCCGCATCAGCGCCACGACGAAGGCGAGGCGACCGACCTGCGTCGCGACCGAGGCGATGAGGCCCCAGCGCACGCCCCCCGCCACCTGCCGGCGGAGCGTGTCGCCCGGGGCGGCCGCGGGGTCGCCCGTCGTCACCGCCTCGACCTCCGAGGCCGCCGCCGGCTCCGCCCGGGTGACGTCGAGCGTCGCCGCCGCCGGCCCGGCGTCACCCGCGTCTGATCGGGAGAGAGCCACAGATCCGCCCTGGTCGTCCATCCGGTCCGCCCCCAGTGTCCCGGCCCCGCTTGAAGCCCCGCTGAAGGACCCTGAGCCGGATCTGAACGGGGTCACGCCAGAACCGCCGCCGCGAGCCTCCGGCCCCGGCGCACGGCGGTGACCTTCTGGCGGCGCACGAAGAGCCCGGCGACGGCCGCGACGGCCTGCCGGCGCTCCTCGGGTGTGAGGTCGACCTCGCCGACCGCCGTCACCAGCGCCCGGCACTGGAGCACCGTGGCCACCCGGGCCTGCCAGGGCGGGACCCCGAGCTTGCGGGCCGCCGCCGAGAGGCGCCCGAACGGCTCGGCGCGCCGGTGCGACAGCACCTCGGGCAGGTGCGCGAACGGCCCGGCCAGCGCGAGCCGGGCGGCGAAGACCTGGTCCTCGAACACCATGACCGGCCGGGGCACCCGGGCGACGCGGGTGCGGCGCATCATGCCGTACAGCGGGTCGAGCAGCAGGTGGCTCTCGTTCAGCAGGCGCAGCATCTCGGCGAAGCGGTCGACCGGGCGGTCGGAGCGCAGGCGAGAGGCGTCGAGGCCGGCGGTCCGGATCGTGCCGTCCCGGTCGACGTGCGCCTGCTGCGTCGTCACGAGGATGAGCGACTCGTCGTCCTCCAGCACCTCGAGGCACCGGGCCACGTACGTGGGCTCGATCCAGTCGTCGTCGCCCAGCCACTTGAAGTAGGTCCCGCGCGCCAGGTGCAGCACGGCCTCGAAGTTGCCGATCAGGCCGAGGTCGCCGGCCTGCCGGTGGTAGCGCACGCGGGGGTCGGAGCCGGCCAGCTCGCGGCAGATCTCCTCGGTGCCGTCGCTCGACGCGTTGTCGGAGACGACGAGCTCGAGGCGGTCGTCGGACTGGGCGAGCACCGAGCGCACCGCGCCGGCCAGGTAGCGCTCGCCGTTGCGCACGGGGAGCCCGATCGACACCGGAGGAGCCGCACCCGCCACGCCGGCCTCACGTCCCGACGGTGTCGCCGACGGACGAGCACGCCGGCTCGCGGCGCGGCGCCTCCGGTCTCGTGACGCCGGGTTCGTCCACCCGCTCGAGCCAGATCTCGCGCCAGAACGCGTAGATGCCCCGCGGGCAGTTGGCGTTGTAGGCGCCCTCGCACACCACGCCCTCGAGCACGATGCACGGGTTCTTCATCTGCAGCAGCCGGCCGGTGCGCTCGTCGATGCAGCGGTCGACGCGGCGCAGGACGCGGGCCTCGCGACCGCAGTAGCGCGCCATCTCCTCCTCGAAGCCGAGCCCACGGTTGCGCAGTCCGGCGTCGAGCGTCCGCATGATCTCGGCCTTCGACCGGATGCGGACGCGCTCGCCGGGCTGCAGGTCGGTGCGCCCGGTCGGCGTCTTCGTGAGCGTCCCGCGGACGAACCCCCACCGGAGGCCGTCGCGGAACCGCAGACGCCGGGGCAGGGCGCGGCCCGCCACGCCCTGGACGCGGTTGAACAGCCCGACGGCCAGGGCCCGCAGCGTGGCGGCGACGCCGACGTTGCCCCGGCGGACGTCCTCGACGTACTGGTCGAGGGCGCGCAGCGGCAACGGCTCCGGCGCGGCGCGCAACAGCTCGGTGGCCTGGCACGAGAACCGCACCTCCCCGGCGGGTGCCGGGTCCCTCGTCGTGCGGTCGTGCAGGTCGGGGACCGTCAACGCCGGCCCCGGGGGATGCCGGTCCGCGGCACCCCCACCCGCACCGTCCTCCCCGGGTCGCCGGAGCCACGCCTCGTTCCAGTAGAGGAGGCACTCGGTCTGGCAGCCGCCGTGGGCGCTCCCGTCGCAGCGCGCCCCGTCCAGGTGCACCGCGCCGCGCATCCGCCGCATGCCGGTCCCGCCCATGGTGTCGCACACCTTGGTGGCGACCTTGCCGACGACGAGGCGCCGCCCGCAGAACCTCAGCATCTCGGGCATGAACGGCAGCGCGTCGACCGCGCCCCCGTCGTCGAGCGTGGCCAGGATCTCCTCGGCGCTGCGGACCTCGACGACGTCGCCGACGCGCAGGCCGAGGCCCCCGCCGGAGGCGGCCCGCCGGATCCGCACGGCCGCGCCGGCGATCGTCGCATCCGGGTGCATCAGGCCACCTCCGGGCGCCACAGCTCCCAGGGCGGGGATCCCTGGGCGTGGAGGTCCTCGAGCAGCTGGCGGTCCTTGAACGTGTCCATGGGCACGAAGAACCCGTCGTGGCGGTACGTCGTCAGCGCCGACCTGTCGATGAGCCGGGCGAACGGCTCGTGGACGAGCTCCTCCCCGGGGCCGAGCACGTCGAAGATCCCACCGCTCATGACGAAGAAGCCGGCGTTGACCCGGATCCCGGCGTCGGTGGCGTCCTCGATGGCCTTGACCACGCCGTCGTCCGACGCCGTCACGACGTGGAAGCTGTGGCTCGGCGTCGCGGACACGAACGTGGCGACGGCGCCGGAGTCGCGGTGGAAGTCGACCACGCGGTCGAGGGGCACGTCGCTCAGGCCGTCGCTGTAGTTGGCGAGGAAGACCTCCTCCCCCTCGACGTGCGGCCGCACGGCGCGCAGTCGCTCGCCGATGTTGGCGTGCAGGCCGGTGTCGACGAAGGTGATGCGCCAGTCGTCGATGTCGGTCGACAGGAGCTCGATCTCCGCACCCCCGGCCGACAGCACGAAGTCGTTCGAGTGCGACTCCTCGTAGTTGAGGAAGTACTCCTTGATCGAGTCGCCCCGGTGGCCGAGGCACAGGACGAAGTCCGTGTGTCCGAAGTGGGCGTAGTAGCGCATCACGTGCCACAGGATCGGCCGGTAGCCGATCCGCACCATCGGCTTCGGGATCGTCTCCGAGTACTCCCGCATGCGCATCCCGAGACCGCCGCAGAAGAGCACGACCTTCATGGCTCCGCCCGCCCTTCCTCCGCACCGCGGTGTCCGCCTCAGTCCGCCGATTCTGCGCAGGCAGCCTGAAGGTGGGCTGAAGCACCACTGAGCCGGGCCTGAACCGTTCCGGCCCGCCCGGCGCCGGGCCTCACCCGCGGGTCGGTCCGGGCCGGGGCCGCCACCGCACCAGACCGGCGACGACCAGCGCCAGACCGACGGCGGCGGTCCGGGCGACGCCCCCGTCGTCCCGTTGCACCCACCCCCCGATCGCCGCGGGGGCGGCGAGCGACGCGGCGGAGACGGCGAGGGCCGTCCCGGCGACGAGCCAGCCACCGAGCGCGTCCCGCCGGCGGGTGGCGGTGGCCGCGAACCACGCCGCCAGCAGGGCCGGACCGAACGCGGTCGCCGCCGGCACGAGCACGACGTCCAGCAGGACTCCGGCGAGCACGATCGCCACGGCGAGCCTGGCGGTGCGTCGGCGCCGGCCGAGCCAGCGGCCCCGGTCGCGGACCGTCTCGACGACGAGCCACGCGCCCGCCGCGACCACGACCGCGGCGAGGGCGTCGTCCGCCCGGCCCGCCACGCCGGTCCGGCTGCTGCCGGCCGCCAGGAACCACGTGTCGCGCTCGCGGTGGACGATCGTCCGCCAGCCCCGCTGCGACGCGGTGGGCCGGACCCAGGCCGACAGCGTGAGCCGGCCCGTGAGGTCGAGCGACGCGGACGGCGCGACCCGGACGCGGTCGCCGGCGCCGTCGAAGCGCAGCGCACCCCGGTGCCGCCCGCCCGGCGTCCACGTGGCGCCCACGATCGTGCCGCCGTTGCCGTGGCCCGAGTCGTCGGTCACCGACGGGCCCGCGCCCTCGTCGAAGCCGTACGACCCGACCAGGTCGGCGTCGCGCGGCCGCGCCGGGGCGCCGACGGACTCCCGCGGCGTCGGCCGTGAGGCGGTGACCGCGGTCGCCATGTCGGAGCGGATCTCGGCGCGATCGAGGGCCCGGGCGTACACGCGCACGTCGTCGATGACCCCCTCGAAGCACTCGTCGTACGGCTCGTTGCCACCGATCCACAGCGGCCGTTCGGACGCGGCGAGGGCACCCGAGGTCGCCCGGCTGTCCACCTCGGTCCCGTCCACGTACAGGCGCAGGGTCGTGCCGTCGTCGGTGAGCGCGACGAACGTCCACTCGCCCACCGGGGACGCCGTGCGCCCCGCCACGAGCTGCACCGTGCCCCCGAACGTCCCCCCACCGGCCGGCACGAGGGGTCCGCGATCCGCGAGGTCGACGACGCTGACGACCAGCAGCAGGACGCCGAGCACCACCGCCGCCGCCGGGCCACGGCGGCTCGCCGTCGGGACGGCGGCGGACCGGGCTCCGTCGCCCGTCCGCCGGAGCGGCGGACGGGACCGGGAGCGGGCGAGCCCCACGGCGAGCGCCAGGAGCGCGACGGGGACGAGATCGCCGCTGGAGATCCCGTGACCGGACGACAGCGACACGACGATCGGGCCGTGCCACGGCTCGGCGACCGCGAGCGCGGTGGCGGCCACCAGCGCACACGCGACTCCGACACCGGCGGCGAACCGCCGGGCCCCGCCCGCTCCGACCTGACCCATCCCCCCGGCATTCCACTCGATCGGGCGGTGGCGGTCGAGCGCGCCCGGTGGTGGGCGCGACGGTCAGGATGCCGGGCGCCGCCGGGGCGAGCCGCGCCACCGTGCCGTCCAGGTCGGTGCGCACCGAGTCGGCCATCGACGTCGCCCCGGCGGTGAGGAACCGCTGGAGGCGGATGCCGTCGAGGTGGGCCACCAGCGCCGACGCCTCGTCGGCGGGGTCGAGGTCGGCGCGCAGGTCGCCGTGCGCGGACGCCTCGGCGAAGGCGGCCTCGTACCGGCCGAGCAGGTGGCGGTATGCCTCCTGGATCGCCCGGCGTGCGGGCGCGTCGCCCGTCAGGTGCTCGGTCGTGAGCCGGATGAGCAGCGACGCGATGTCGACCCGCTGCTCCATGCCCGGTCGCCGCCCCGGCGGCGCCCTCGCGGACCACGAGCTCGACCCCGCGCTCTGATCCGACGGCCACGTCCGTCGAGGCACCTCACGACGGGCAGGCCCCGGGGGCGCGGCACAACTGACACGGCGTCAGGTCCGTCCCCTACCGTGCCCGCATGGCCGCGAGCCCCACGACCGTCCTCGTCCACGGAGGTGGCAGCACCCGCCGCTTCTGGGACCGCCTCCTCCCCCACCTCGACGGCCCCCACCTCGCCGTCGACCTGCCCGGCCGGGCCGGCAAGCCCGGCGACCTGGCCCACCTCACGGTCGAGGACGAGGTGCGCTCGGTCGTGGACGACGTCCGGACCGCCGGCATCGACGGCCCCGTCGTGCTCGTCGCCCACTCGTCGGGGGGGCTGGTCGTGCCGGGCGTGCTGACCGAGCTCGGCGACCGGGTGCGGCACGTCGTCCTCAACGCCGCCTCCGTGCCGCCCGACGGGGGCTGCGGCCTCGACTGCATGCAGGACCGCCACCGCGAGGGCCTGGTCGCCGCCCTCGCCGAGGCCGACCGCACGGGGCAGCCGATGATCACGCTCGGGCCCCCCGACGACCCCGAGGCGTTCCGGCGCACCTACGGCGGCCCCCCGTTGAGCGACGCCGACCTGGCCTTCGTGGTCGACCCGGTCCGGTGCGTCGTCGACACGCTGCACCACTACCGGCAGCCCGTGCACTGGAGCGCCGCGCCCCCGGTGCCCGTCACCTACCTCGCCACCACGCTCGACCGGCCCGTGCCGATCGACCTGCAGCGCACGATGTTCGGCCGGCTGCCCGGCCGGCCGGCGCTCGTCGAGCTCGAGACCGGCCACATCCCGGCGATCGTCGACCCCGGCGGCTTCGCCGCCGCGCTGGGCGCGGCCGTCGGTCGCGGCTGACCTCCCGCAGGGCCTCCCCGGTCGGCGGCCACAGCACGCCCCCGGGCGCGCCGACGCGGACGGTCGGGGCCCCGCCGCGGGACCCCGACCGTTGCGAGGGCACGCTGATCAGCGCTGACCGGTGCCCAGGTCGACGACCACGTTGACGAGCGCCTGGGCCGCCGGGTCGACGTCGACGTCGTCGTCGCCCCCGAGGGCCTTGATCTGGAGCAGGTCGGTGGGCTCGCTGCCCGCGAGGTCGACGGTCGTCCGCAGCCCCGCCACCTCGACCACGCCGCCGTCGGCGCGCACGTCGATGGCGTCGCGGCGGTCGGTGCCGTTGACCGTCACGGTGTCCGCCTGGCCGTCGCCGCCGCCGGCGGGACCGGACAGGTCGACGTTCGCCTGCCGGAAGTCGGTGCCGGTCATGTCGTCCACCGTCACGGTGTCCGTCCCGCCCAGCGCCGTGAGGTCCAGGCGCTCGACGCCGTCCGTGTCCATGCGGATGTTGGCGACGTCACGCAGGAACACGGCGCGGTCGCCGTTCGGCGAGAGGCTCATGGTCTCGTTGGCGGCCGCGCCGTTGAAGTCGAGGGTGTCCGTGCCGCTCTCGCCCTCGACCACGTCGCTGCCGTCGCCCGGATCCCACCGGAAACTGTCCTGGCCCGAGCCGAGGATGCCGGTGTCGTTGCCCCGGTTGCCGTCGACGGCGTCGTTGCCGCTGCCTCCGTGGAAGACCTCGACCCCGTCGCCGCCGTCGAGCGTGTCGTTGCCGCTGCCACCGTCGACGGTGAGGCTCTCGTCGGCGAAGGCGCCGTTGACCTGGTCGACCCGGAAGCGGTCGGTGCCGCTGCGGAGGGAGACCTCGATGGAGCTGAACGTCGAGCGGTCGAAGCTGTGCTCGGCCGAGCCGTCGTCGCCGAAGTCGACCTGGAGGGTGTTGGAGTCACCGGCCGCCAGCCGCAGGGCGAGGGACTCACTGGCGCTGCTGCCGGACACGGTCAGCGTGTCACCGGACACGGAGGCCGAGGTCCGGGGCGTCGCGCCGGCGGGTGCGGCTGCGCCGAGGCCGCCGAGGGCGAGAGCGGCCGCCGCTCCCGCGGCGATGCCGAGACGTCGTGTCGTTGCGTTGCGGTTCATGTCCATGATCTCCTCGTCCGAACCGGAGCCGGCAGGGGCGCCGGCCGTTCGAGGACCAGTACGGGTGGCTGCCCGATCCGGTTCGCGCCGATTCGCCCACGGCCCGTGACCAGGGACGGAGCGCACGGTCGCAGGGGCGGGCGTCGGCCGCGTCCCCTGCGGCTCCGCCGCTGGGGCAAGATGGGCCCGCATGCGCGGCCCCGACGACGCCGATCTCGGTGCTCGGTTCGCAGCCGGCGACGAGGCCGCCGTCCGAGCGGTCTACGCGCGCTACGCCGGCCCGATCCTGACGGTGGCGATGGGCACGCTGGGACGGCGCGAGCTGGCCGACGAGGTGGTGCAGACGACGATGCTCAAGGCGTGGCGGGCGGCCGCGTCGTTCGACCCGGCGCGGGATCTCGCACCGTGGCTCTACGCGATCGCCCGGCGGGCCGCGATCGACGTCTACCGGCGGGAGAAGCGGTCTGCCGGTCTCGACGAGCTCACCGACGACCAGGTCGCCGTGGTCCCGCTCTCGTTCGAGCGCACGTGGGAGGCCTGGGAGGTGCGGTCGGCGCTCGACGAGCTGCCGGACGACGAGCGGGAGGTCGTCCGGCTCGCCCACTTCCTCGGCCTCACCCAGTCGCAGATCGCGGAGCGCCTCGACGTGCCGCTCGGCACCGTGAAGTCGCGATCGAGCCGCGCCCACCGGCGACTGGCGTCGCTGCTGGCCCACGTGGTCAAGGCCACGGAGTGACCGCGGTCATGCGCCCGCGAACCGAATGGTGTTCGATGTCGTACAGCTACACGACCACGACCGTCGACCAACAGGTGCCACTGGTGTGAACGAGGACGAGTTCGCCGACTTCCTCGAGCACGGGGGCCCACCCGCGGACCACGGCGACGTGGCGACGAGCGACGCCGTCCGGTTCCGCGACCTGCTCGGCGACGAGGCGGTGTGGGCCGAGCCCGCGCCCGGTGGGGTGGACGACCTGCTCGCGGCCATCGGCGCCGAGTCGGCCGGTCGCCCCGACACGACGGCGCCTCCGTCGTTTGCGCCGCCGCCCCCGGCGGGGCGATCGGCGCAGCACCGCCGTCGTCGCCGGTTCGCCCTCGCCGCCGCGGCCGCGGTCGTCGTCCTCGCCGGGGTGGTGGGCGTCGTCGTGAGCACGGCCGCCGACGACACCGGCGGGCGCGAGTTCGCCGTCGCCGGCACGGAGCTCGCGCCCGGGGCGTCCGCCGTGGCCACGGTCGAGGAGCGCCCGTCCGGCGTCGCGATCGGGCTCGACGTGAGCGGACTGCCCCCGGCCGAGCCCGGCACCTACTACCAGGCCTGGGTCAAGGGCCCCGCGGGACTGGTCACGGTGGGGACGTTCCACATGCGGGGAGGCGACGACGACGTCGAGCTGTGGTCGGGGGTCGAGCTCGACCGCTACCCGACTCTCACCGTGACCCTGCAGCAGGAGGGCGGCGGCCAGGAGTCCTCGGGTCAGGTCGTGCTCTCGGGCGAGATCGGCCGCGGGTAGCCCGCCGGCGCCGGGCCGGCGGGCGTCGCCTCCCGCGACCTCGACGCGCCGGCCCCCGCGTCGACGGGCCCGGCGACGCGATCGTCTCCTGCATCGGGAGCGGTCGCCGACAGCGTGGCGAGGAGCTCCTCCTCCTGGGCGAGGTGGAGGCGGAGGATGGCGTCGAGTGCGTACAGAACCCGGCGAGCCTCGCTGCGACCCTCGTCGTCGATGCCGTCGCGCTCGGCGTCGGCGACGATGCGGTCGAGCAGCGCGGCGAGGTGGAAGATCTCGCGGTGCGTGCGGCTCATCGCCGCCAGGGGGTCCTCGCCGCCGAGCCGGGCCGCGACCTCCGGGTAGACGGTCGTCTCGTCGGTGCGCTCGTGGCCCACCACGGTGCCCTGCACCCGGCCGGCCACGGCGCTGAGCGTGGCCAGCTCGGTGGCCGGGCTGGCGCCGCCGAGGCCGTCGGCCACGGTCCGGATGTCGTCGAGCACGAGCCGCAACCGTCCGTGATCGCTCCCGAGCTGGTGGACCCAGACCTCGGGCAGCGGCCGGCCGCGCCGCTCGGCGGCCGGCCGGTGGAGCACCCGGAGGGCGTTCGTGATCGCCAGGACGTCGATCACCTCCTGGACGACGGCACCGGCCACGGGCGCCAGCAGACCGCCCGCGGCGAACGCCATCGCCACGAACGACAACCCCATGCCCAGCAGGACGCTCTGGCGGGCGATGGCGGTGGCGCGCCCGGCGACCGTGACGCCGGTGGCCAGGCGGTCGAGGCGATCGACGACGAGGACGACGTCCGCCGTCTCCGACGACGCGGTGGCGCCCCGGGCGCCGAGCGCCACGCCGAGGTCGGCCGCGGCGAGCGCCGGAGCGTCGTTGACGCCGTCGCCGACCATCACGGTCGTCCCGGGACGGTCCGCGGACTCGCTCCGCACGACCTCGACCTTCTCCGCCGGCGACCGGTCGGCGTACACGCCGTCGACCCCGATCGCGGCGCCGAGAGGCCCGGCGACGTCGATCCGATCACCGGTGACCATCACCAGGCGGTCGACGCCGGCGCGCCGGAGCGACCGGACGGCGCGCGGCGTGTCGGTGCGCAGGTCGTCGGCGAGCAGGACGAGGGCGGCGGGCTCGCCGTCGACGACGACGGCGACGGAGCTGCAGCTCTCGCGGGCCGCCCGGCGCGCCCCGGCCGCCATCCATGCCGGAACGGGCTCGGGCACGATGGCGGGGCGTGCGCCGACGAGGACGTCGTGACCGCCGACCCGGCCGCGCACGCCGACGCCGGGTCGCTCGTCCACGTCGCCGGGCACACCGAGTTCGAGGCCGCGGTCGGCGGCATCGGTGACGATCGCCGACGCGAACACGTGGGGCGACGCCTGCTCGACCGATGCCGCCAGCGCCAGGGTGCCGGACGCATCACGGTCGGGGGCGACGACCACGCCCATGACCCGGGGGGTGCCGGCGGTCAGCGTCCCCGTCTTGTCGAAGAGCACGGTGCGGACGTCGGCCAGGGCTTCCAGGGCGGCACCGTCCTTGACGACCACGCCGGCCGCCGCCGCCCGGGCGATCCCGGACACGACCGCCACGGGCGCGGCCAGCACCAGCGGGCAGGGCGTGGCGACGACGAGGACGGCGAGGGCCCGGACCGAGTCCCCGCTGACCACCCAGGCCAGGCCGGCGAAGGCCAGGACCACGGGCACGAACAGCAGGGCGTACCTGTCGGCGAGGCGCACGAACGGCGCCCGCCCGACCCCGGCGGCCCGGACGAGCCGCACGATCCCGGCGTACGAGCTGTCCTCGGCCGACGCCGCCGCCCGCAGGCGGAACCCGCCGCCGGCGTTCACGGTCCCGCTGCGGACGATGCCCCCGGTCGGCCGCTCCATCGGGACGGACTCCCCCGTGAGCACCGACTCGTCCAGCACGACGGGCTCGAGCGCGGCACCGTCGACGGGCACCACCTCGCCCGGCTTGACGAACACCACGTCGCCCACGCGGACCTCGTCGGCGGCGACGTCCTCCAGGCCCTCGCCCGACAGGCGGTGGGCGAGCCTCGGGGCGAGCGACAGCAGCCGGGACAGGTCGCGTCGGGCCCGCCGGTGGGCGTACTGCTCGAGCGCGTCGCCGGACGCCACCATCAGGGCGATGATCACGCCGGCCAGCGCCTCGCCCAGCGCGAGCGAGCCCGCCAGCGCCAGCAGCGCCACCACGTCGACCGCCAGCCGACCCTCTCGAAGGCGCACGACGGTGACGACCACGAGCTGGCAGGCGACGACGAGGGCAGCGGCCTGCCAGACGACCTCGCCGGCGGCTGCGTGCCCGGCCAGGGACAGGGCGGCACCGGCCACCAGCGCCGTCGCCACGAGCGGGAGCAGCACCCGCCGAGCTGAACGAGCCACCGTCACATCTTGACGATGACGGTCCGGGACCACGGAGGGCCAGGGCCGTTCGACCCGGGTCCTCCCACCGGGGCCGGGAAACCGCCGACCGCGTCGTCGACGTCCCCCGCCGCCCGTGACCGGGGTCGGGGACGGGCGAAGCCCAGGTCAGGTGACCTGGGCTTCCGCCGGCTCAGTCCCAGTTGGTGATCGCCACGTCGTTCGGGGAGGGCGACCCGGTCCCGGTCTCCACCAGGGCCTTGAGGCTCAGGAGGTACACCGCCCACTTGGTGCTGCAGTGGTGGAGGAAGTCCACCGGCTCTGCCCAGCCCTGGTGGGTGAAGAGGACGAACGTGTACCCGTCGTCGTGGGAGAGGCGCCAGTCGATCGTGGTGCCGATCCACTCGGGCGGCCCGTCGACGACCCGCCAGCGGACGCGCTCGCCCGGCACGAGCTCGATCACCTCCATGTCGAAGCCGCCCGGCGGGAACCGGAAGGCGATCTTCCCGCCGAGGCCCGGATCGCCGGTGGTGTCGGTGGTCCACCAGCCCGAGAGCCCGTCGATGGTGGTCAGGGCGGCGTACACGTCGGCGGTGGACGCCGACTTGACGCCGACGCTGTGGTGGATGTCGGTCATGTGGTTCTCCTTGGGGGTTGCTTCGGTCACTTCTCTTGATCTTCGATGCGCTCGGCGATGCGAGCGATGCGGCGCAGCCGGCCGTCCCAGGCGGACCCGACGGACGCCAGCTGCGCGGCGGCCCGGGCGAGCTGGGCGTCGTCGACCCGGTAGCGGCGCTCCCGGCCGGTGGTGGCGCCGTGGACGAGCCCGACCCGGTCGAGCACGGCCAGGTGCTTGGCCACGGCCTGGCGTGTGACCGGCAGCTGTCCGCTCAGCGAGGTGGCCGTCCCCTGGCCGTCGACGAGCAACAGGTCGATCATCCGGCGCCGGGTCGGGTCGCCGATGGCCGACCAGACGTCGTCGTCGGCGACGGCGGTCACGACGCCACCTGGACCCGGGCGGCGTAGTCGACCAGCCGGGGCAGGAAGAAGTCCCAGCCCTCGCCGTGCTCGCGGTACTGCTGCTCGAGCACCGCGACCTCCCAGCCCATCTCGCGGAAGCCGGTCTCGGTCATGCGCAGGAGGGTCCCGTCACCGCGGGCGGTGAGCTCGAAGGTGACGAGCAGCGAGTTGCCCTCCTGCGCCTCCTCGTCCTCCGGATGCGTCCACCGGAACGAGAACAGTCGGGACGGCACGGCGTCGACCACGGTGAGCTGGGGGATCTGCGCATCCCCCGACGACCGGTCGCCGAAGACCAGCTCGCCCTTCGCCCCCGGGGTCGGCTCGACGACGGCGTCGTCGGGCCACCACTCCTTCAGGTGCTCCGGGCTGGTGATGACCTCGAACACCGTGGCCGGCGAGGCGTTGATCTCGACCTCGCGCTCGATCGTCCCGTACTCCATCGGACCTCCCTCATGCGCAACTCTTCGTTGCACATGAGTGTGCCCGGGAACCACCAGATGCGCAACCTTCTATTGCACATTTGGCGCGCGATCCCCGCACCGGAGCCGGTGCGACCGCGGGCCCGGGACCTACCCGAGGCCCGGGTCGCGGTCGGGCGGCTCGGCGACGCGCGGCATCCGCTCGACGGTCATGATCCGCGGCGGGCGGTCACGACCCTGTAGCGGCTCGTGGCCCTGAACGCCTCCGGGTCCTCGTTGCCGGCGGTGAGGATCTCGAGCAGGCGGGCGCGCACGGTGTCGGCCCGGCCGAATCGCTCGAGGATCTGCAGTCCGACCACGGCCAGCGGATGGTCCCGCGCCTCGCTGTCGAGGAACGCCTCCGGGGACGCGGCGGTGAACCGCAACTCGTGCTCGTCGACGTCGACCTGGAACCCGTGGGGCGCCAGCAGACCGGTGACGCTGTCGGCGTCGTGCCAGGCGAACGGCGGCGGCCCTGCGGGTGCGGCGATGGCCTGCCGCACCGCGTCGCCCGCGGCCGTGTTCATCTCGAAGATCGTGCCCGACGGCACCCAGGCGCTCAGCGCGACGCGGCCGGACGGTGTCAGCACCCGCGCCAGCTCGGCCGCAGCCGCGACGGCGTCGGGGGCGAAGACGATGCCGAAGACGGAGAGCACCACATCGATGGTGGCGTCGCCCGTCGGCAACGACGCAGCGTGGCCGAGCTGGAAGGTCACGTGGCGACCCTCGCTCTCGGCCCGCGCTCGCGCGACGTCGAGGAGGCGGCCGGCAGGGTCGACCCCGATCACGCGGGCACCGCGTTCCGCGGCGAGGAGGGCGGCGTTGCCGGTCCCGCAACCGAGGTCGAGGACCCGCTCGCCGGCGACCAGGTCGGCGGCGTCGACGACGACGCCCGCCGCGGGCAGGAGCTGCGTCGCCGTGGTCTCGTAGCGTCCGACGCCCCAGTCCGGCCCCGGCGGACCGTCCTGAGCGGGGCGATGGAGGTCCGGGTCTCCGCCCATGTCACATCCGATGCCGTTGCGCCGTCACGCACCAGTGTCGCGAACTCTGTCCGTCGATGGAACGGCCGTGGCCGGCGATCGCTCGACGCGGTCACGCGTTGCGGGCGACGCGTCCGCGGCGACCAGAATGCCTGTCCATGGGCCCTCCGGAGCAGGCGAGACCGCTGCCACTCGGCCTCGTGACCAAGTCCGGGCGCGCGCATCGGCACCGCAGCCTCGTCAGGACGGCCCGGTGTTCCTCGCACTGAAGGAGATGCGCCGGGCCTGGGTCCGCTTCGTCCTGTTGATCGCCGCGATCGGGCTGCTGGTGTTCCTGATCCTGTTCCAGCAGGGCCTGCAGAGCGGGCTCCTGACGTCGTTCGTCGGTGCCATCCGCAACCAGTCGGCGCCGGTGCTCGTCTACTCGGTCGACGGACAGCGGGTGCTGCAGGGCAGCGTCATCACCCCCGACCTCGAGCAGATCGTGCGGGCGACGCCCGACATCGCCGAGATCGGCTACATCGGGCAGGGCACGTTCACGGTCACCGCCGACGGCGAACCGGCCGACGCCACGATCATCGGCTACGAACGCGAGGGCGTCGGCTCGCCGCGCGACCTCACCGCGGGGCGCCTCGCCGAGCAGCCGGGCGAGGCGGTCGCCAGCGAGGCCGACGCCGAGGACGGGTTCGACGTCGGCGACACGGTCGTCGTCGAGCCAGGGGGCCTCGAGCTGACCGTGGTCGGGTTGGCCCCCGACGCCCAGCTCAGCGTCACGCCGACGCTGTTCGTCGGCTACGACACGTACCTCGCCGCCGTCGCCGCCCGGAACCCCGGGGGCGGCGACCCGCTCCCGAACGCGCTCGCGGTCGTGCCGGACGAGGGCACCACGCCGGCGGCGGCGGTCGCCGCGATCAACGCCGGAAGCGACGACCTCGACGCGCTCACCCGAGCCCAGGCCGCCGACCGGTCGCCCGGTGTCGCCCAGGTGCGCCAGTCGTTCCAGATCATCTTCCTGCTCTACGGCCTGGTGGTGCCGCTGGTGACCGGCCTCTTCTTCCTCATCGTCACCATCCAGAAGGCCGGCGCGTTGACCCTGCTCCGGGCGATCGGAGCCCCGGCGGGTCGCCTGGTGAGCGCGCTGCTCGTCCAGGTCGTGATCATCGTTGGGCTGGGCCTGGTGCTGGGGACGGCCCTGTACTACCCGCTGACCTCGTTCGGTGCCACGTCGCTGTCGTTGCGGTTCGACGTCGGCGTCGTGCTGGTGTGGTCGGCGCTGCTGATGGCGCTCGGCCTGGCGTCGTCGCTGATCGCCGCCCGGCGGGTGCTGGCGATCGATCCGGTGGTGGCCGCCACAGCCGCGGGAGCCGGACGGTGAAGATCGCACTCCGCGAGCTCCGCCGGCGCCCGGCCCGGTTCGTCACGGCCACCGTGATCCTGACGCTCGTCGCCGTGCTGGTGATGTTCCTCGGCGGCCTGCTCGACGGCCTCGTCCGAGGTGCGACCGGTGCCCTGCGCGCCCAGGATGCCGACGTGATCGTCTACTCCGACACGGCGCGGTCGACGTTCGCCCGGAGCCGCGTCGAGGCCGACACGCGGGCGGCCGTCGAGGCCGTGCCAGGCGTCGCTCGCACCGGTGGCATCGGGCTCGTGCAGCTCGGGGCGCGCGTGCCCGGCAACGGCCCGCGTGAGCTGGCGGCCACGGCGCTGTTCGGGTACGAGCTGGCGCCGACCCGCGTTCCCGAGCCCCCCGCCCCCGGCGAGGTGTACGCCGACGACGTGTTGCGGGCCGACGGGATCGAGGTCGGCATGGAGATCCTGCTCGGCCCGGCCCGGTCACCGGTGACCGTGATCGGGTTCGTCAGCGACGTGAGCTACTCCGGGCAGGGGAGCTTGTGGGCCGAGCCCGGCACGTGGCGCGACGTGGTGGGCGCCAACCGGCCCGACGTGGAACTGCCCGACGACGCCTTCCAGGCGCTCGTCGTGCAGGCCGACGAGGGGGTCGACGTGCAACGGCTGGCCGAGGAGATCGACGACGCCACCGGCACCACCGAGTCGCTGACGACCGCCGAGGCGATCGAGGAGATCCCCGGCGTGCGGGCGCAGCGGTCGACGTTCAACCAGATCATCGGGGTGACGATCGCGATCGCGGGCGTCGTCGTGGCGTTGTTCTTCGCCCTGCTCACCGTCGAGCGGCTCTCCCTGTACGGGGTGCTCAAGGCGCTCGGTGCCCGCAGCAGCACGCTGTTCGCCGGGCTCGTCGCCCAAGCCGTCGTCGTCACGGCGGTGGCCTCGGCCGTCGCCGGCGGCCTCGCCCTCCTGATCGACGCGCTGATCGGCCCGGGGTCGATCCCCCTCGACATCTCCGGGAGCCGGGTGCTCACCAGCGCCGCGCTCCTCCTCGTCGCAGCCGTCGTCGGCTGCGCCTTCTCCCTCCGCCGGGTCCTTCGCGTCGATCCGGCCGCAGCGATCGGTACCGGCTCATGAGCACCACCCAGGACGACACCTTCGAGGCCTCCGACAGCGCCGGCACGGCGCTCCGGTTGCGCGGGGTGCGCAAGGTCTACCCGGTGGCCGGCGAGGAGGTCGTGGCCCTCGACCACGCCGACCTCGAGGTGGCGGCCGACGAGATCGTCGCCCTCGTCGGGCCGTCCGGCTCCGGCAAGACGACGCTCTGCTCGATCGCCGGTGGCCTGCTGACCACCACGGCGGGCGACGTCGTCGTCGGCGGGGAGGACATCTCCGGCTACTCGCCCAAGCAGCTCACCAGGTTCCGCCAGGACAAGGTCGGGTTCGTGTTCCAGTCGGTCAACCTCGTGCCGTTCCTCACCGCCCGCGAGAACCTGCTGGTGGTCGACGAGCTCGGGCCACGCACGGGCAGCGCCGCCCGCACGCGCGCCGATCAGCTGCTCGACGAGCTCGGCCTCGCGGATCGCGCCAGGAACCTCCCCGCCCAGCTGTCGGGCGGGCAGCGCCAGCGCGTCGCCATCGGCCGGGCGCTGATGAACGACCCCGACCTGGTCCTCTTCGACGAGCCGACGAGCGCGCTCGACACGCATCTCGGCGAGCAGGTGATGGAGCTGATCCGCCGCGAGATGAAGGACCGCGGCACCGCCGCTGTCGTCGTCACCCACGACGACCGGATGACGCACTACTGCGACCGGGTGGTGCACATCGTCGACGGCAGGATCAGCGCATGACCGACGCCCGCTCGACCGCGTCGACGTCGTGAGCTGAATCCCACCCGACCCGCCGCCGCCGTGCCGGGGCCGGCAGCCCATCGATCGGCACACCTCGGCTGGCTCACGATGTCGTTGCGGCCGGTGGTTCGATGAGTATGATACTCCGTATGTTACTGCGAATGGTCGGCCGGGCATGAGTGTTCGCCACGCACTCCTCGCCCTGCTGCGCGAGGGACCGAAGTACGGCTTGCAGCTCCGCCAGGAGTTCGAGGACCGCACCGGCGAGGTGTGGCCGCTCAACGTCGGACAGGTGTACACGACCCTGCAACGGCTCGAGCGTGACGGCCTGGTCGACACCGACGACGACGGCACGGGCCCGCAGCGCACCTTCTCCCTGACCGATGCCGGAGCCGCGGAGCTCGAGACGTGGCTGCGCACCCCGCCCGACATGGCGTCGCCGCCGCGCGACGAGCTCGTCATCAAGGTGCTGGTCGCCCTCCACCTCCCGGAGGTCGACGTCGGGGCCCTCCTGCAGATCCACCGACGGCGGCTGGTCGAGCTGATGCAGCAGTACACGAGGCTCAAGGACGACGCCGGCGACGACGAGCTCGGCCTGCTGCTCGTGGCCGACGCCGAGCTCTTCCGCCTCGACTCGCTGATCCGATGGCTCGACAGCGTCGACGGCCGCCTCAAACGTCGGCCCGCTCCCGGCACCGCGGAGGCGTCCAAGGTGCGCACGGCCCCCGAGCGGTTGCGCCGCCAGGCCGGGAGCCGGCGATGAGCGCCATCGACCTCCGCGCCGTGTCGAAGTCCTACGGCGAGGGCGCCAGCCGCGTCGACGCCCTCGTCGACGTCGGTCTCGAGGTCGCTCCGGGCACGCTCGTCGCGGTGATGGGGCCCAGTGGCTCGGGCAAGTCCACGTTGCTCACGATCGCCGGCGCCATGGAGGAGGCGTCGCCCGGCCAGGTGATCATCGACGGCCACGACCTGGCGACCCTGTCGGCCAACGAGCGGGCCGCCCTGCGGCGCCGGACCGTCGGGTACGTCTTCCAGGACTTCAACCTGCTGGCCGGTCTGACCGCGCTGGAGAACGTCACGCTGCCCCTGGAGCTCGACGGCACCGGGCCGAGGCGGGCGCGGCCAGCCGGCCGGGAGGCGCTGGAGCGCCTCGGGGTGCTCGACAAGGCCGACCGGTTCCCCGACGACCTCTCCGGCGGTGAGCGCCAGCGGGTCGCCATCGCCCGGGCGATCGTGGGCGACCGCCACATCCTCCTCGCCGACGAACCGACCGGTGCCCTCGACTCGGTGAACGGCGAGGCCGTGATGCGGTTGCTCCGCTCCGCCTGCCGCGACGGGGTCACCGGCATCGTCGTCACCCACGACGCCCAGCTCGCGGCGTGGGCGGACCGCATCCTGTTCCTGCGCGACGGGCGCCTCGTCGACCAGACGGCACCGCCGCCGGGGCCCGAGGCCCTCCTCGTCCCCGGGTCCCGATGAGCACCGGCCGACGTGTCGCCCGCCGCGCCCTGCGGCGCTGGTCCTGGCGCCTCTACCGCCGGGAGTGGCGCCAGCAGGTGCTCGTGCTCGCCCTCATCACGGTCGCGGTGGCGGCATCGGTGTTCGGCGCGACGGCGGCCTACAACGTGACCGACTCCCGGGTCGCCGAGTTCGGTTCCGCCAACCACCGGTTCGAGACGGAGGTGGCGCGGCCCGAGGACATCGCGCCCTACACCGCCGAGGCCGAGGAGTGGTTCGGCACCGTCGAGGTGATCGGGCACCGCCGCGTCGCCATCCCGGGGACGACCGCCGCCGTCGAGCTGCGGTCCATCGACCCCGACGGTGCGTTCTCGGGCCCCATGGTCTCGACCCTCGAGGGCCGACGGCCGGACGCCGCCGGTGAGGTCGCGCTCACCTCGCAGACGAGCGCCGACCTCGACGCCGGCATCGGCGATCGGGTCGACCTCGGCCGCGACACCTACGACGTGGTCGGCATCGTCGAGAACCCTGCCGACCTCGACGACGACTACGCGCTCGTGACCCCCGCGTCACAGACGCCCGAGTCGATCACCCTGCTCGTCGACGCCGACCGCTCCCGGGCCTCGCAGTTCCGACCAGGCGTCGTGCCTGGTCAGGGCTATATCGAGTCGCGGGAGGCGGCCGAGCAGGACACCGCCGCCATCGGCGTGTTCGTCGTCGCCACGGTTGCCATGGTCCTCGTGTGCCTCGTGGCCGGGGCGAGCTTCGCCACCCTGGCCCATCGCCGCATGCGCCAGCTCGGCCTCCTCGCTGCCGCCGGGGCGACCCCGAGCCACCTCCGTCGGGCCATGGTCGCCAACGGCACCGCGGTCGGCCTCACCGCCGCCGTCGTCGGCACCGCCGCCGGCCTGCTCGCCTGGCTGGCGTCCGCGTCGGCCGTCGAGCCCGCGGCCGCGCACCGGATCGACCGGTGGAACATCCCCCCGTGGCTGCCCCTGGCCGGCATCGGGCTCGCCGTCGCCACCGCCACGCTGGCGGCGTGGTGGCCGGCCCGGGCGGTGGCGAGGATGCCCATCACCGACGCCGTCGCCGCCCGGCCGCCGGCGCCGCGCCGGGTGCACCGCTCGCTCGCCGCTGCGTTGGTCCTCTTCGCGTCCGGTGTGCTGGCCATCGGCGCCGGCATCGACCCGGAGTCCGAGGCGATGACGCCGATGTTCTTCATCCCCGGCATCGTCGCGTTGCCCGTCGCCGTGTTGCTCGCCAGCGCACCGGTGCTGCGGGCGGTGGCACGGCTCGCCCGCCGCCTCCCCGTCGGGACCCGGGTGGCGGTGCGCGACCTGGCCCGGTTCGAATCGCGCTCGGCGGCAGCTCTCACCGCGATCACCCTCTCCCTCGGCATCGCGGTGTCGGTCGTGGTGATCGCCGCCGCCAACGTACCGAACGCCGACGAGGGGAACCTGCAGGCCGATCAGCTGGTCGTCTGGACGTCCTCCCCGAGCGCGTCCGGCGGGCTGCAGGTGCCCGAGCTCAGCGACGCCGACGTGGCACAGCGGGAGGCCGACGTCGAGGAGATCGCCGCCCTCGCGCCGGGCGCCCGGATCGTGCCGCTCGACGTCGCCGTCGACCCGACGAACGCCGAGGTGGGCGGAGGGCAGCAGGTGCTCAACAACGCCGTGCTCGGCCGGCCCGTCGACGAGCACACGATCCGAGACTCCGGCCGGGTGTTCGTCGCCACCCCCGACCTCCTCGACTACCTCGACGTCGACGCCGACGACCAGCCGACGGGCACGCTCGTGCTCACGCAGCAGACCGGCGAGGTGTACATCACCGGCAACCTCTCCCAACCGACCTTCGTCCACGACCCGGTACCCGCCGACCACGTTGCCCACGTCGACGTGCCCGACCTCTCGTCGGGTCCCCGCACGCTCATGACCGAGGCGGGCCTCGCCGCCGCCGGGCTCCAGCCGATGCGGGCGGGCTGGCTCCTCGACCTCGAGCGGCCCCTCACCGGCGGGGACCTCGCCCGCGCCCGTGACCTCGCGGCCCGCGCCGGCCTCGCCGTCGAGGTGCGCGACACCACGGGTGGCCTCACCGTCGTCCGCCACGTCGCCACCGGCGCCGGCGTGCTGCTCGCGCTGTCGATCCTGGCGATGACCGCCGGGCTGCTGCGCGGCGAGTCCCGACAGGAACTGCGCACGCTCCACGCCGTCGGCGCCACGGGCCGCATCCGGCGGGCGATCACGGCGTCGACCTGCGGCGTGCTCGCCCTGTCCGGCGCCGGTCTCGCCCTCCTCGTCGCCTACGCAGCCCTGCTCGCCGGCTACTGGCCCGAGACCGAGCGGCTGGCCGAGATCCCGGTGGCCCACCTGGCGATGTTGACCATCGGCCTGCCCCTCCTCGCCGCCGGGTGCGCGTGGCTGCTCGGCGGCCGGGACGGGTCCGATCTCCGCGCGGGCTGACGCTGGCCCCGCCGGCCCGGCGATCGGCGCTCAGCGCGCGGGTGGCCGCTCGTCCTCGGTGCCGCTCGCAGCCGACCGCCGCCGATCGCGGCACTGACCAGGAGCGTGGCGGTCGGCCGACAGCCGCGAGCTTCGGGAGGCGTATCAGCGGCCGGCACGCACGCTCTGTAACAGCCGGAGCGGCCCGCCACCCCGCGGGCCCGGACAGGAACGGAGTCGACCCATGAACGCACCCCTTCCGCCGGAGGAGCTCGCGGAGCACTTCGAGGAGCGCCCTGCCCGCACCCGCGACCTCGGGTCCCTTTCGCGGTCGCTGTTCGTCGCGGGCAGCCGCGACGGCCTCGACGTCGAGGCCCGCGTCGTCCCGGTGGGTGAGCCGCACGGCAGGGATCGCATCCAGTCCTACGAGATCCGGCTGGACGTCGACGGCGTCCACCTGGGCCGCCGGGCGTCGCGGCCAGGGCTCGAGGCAGTCCAGGTCGACGAGAGCTTCGACGAGGAATCGCACGCCGAGCTGCTCCAGGCGTACGTGCCGGAGCACCTGGCGTTCGAGCTGGAGCCCCGCCAACTGGTGAGGCCCCACATCCGCATCCCCGCAGCCATGGACCCCGAGCTGCGCTACAACACCACGATCTTCGGTGGCGACGACCGGAGCGTCTACCGCGACACCAGCTACCCCTGGGGCTGCTTCGGCCGGTGCGAGACCAACCTCGGTCCGTTCAGCGGGGTGATGATCGGCCCTCGCCACATCCTCACCTGCAACCACGGCATCGACTGGACCCCGCCGCCCGGCTACGCCGCCGACTGGCTCACGTACACGCCCGCCTACTACGACGGCGACTCGCCCTTCGGGTCGACCTACGCCACCCACGTCTACTGGGTGAAGAAGGACAACAACGACGGGTTCAGCAACGGCGACGAGGGCCAATACGACTACACGGTGCTCGTGCTGGCCGACACGATCGGCGAGCGCACGGGATGGCTCGGCACGCGGCGCTACACCGACGAGTGGGACACCAACCCCAACTGGTGGCACATCGGCTACCCACAGGATCTGACCAGCGTGGCCAGGCCCACCTACCAGCGCGGCTTCACGATGAACGGTGACGACAACCAGGACGACAGCCACGAGGCCCTCTACCACGAGGCAGACGTCTTCCCGGGCCAGTCGGGCGGCCCGATGTTCGGCTTCTGGGCGGGAGACGTCGGGCCGCGGGCCGTCGCCGTCCAGTC
>Ga0111539_10001351_pt1 | contig 32652 bp, 24 predicted proteins | sample RhiMethybrSRZTD1_FD_79667 | JGI IMG/M metagenome (GOLD analysis project Ga0111539, IMG submission 79667) | Populus rhizosphere microbial communities from Tennessee, USA - Rhizosphere MetaG P. TD hybrid SRZTD1 (version 2) (version 2) | ecosystem: Host-associated > Plants > Roots > Rhizosphere >...
CCGCGTCTTGGCGTACACCGCGTAGATGCGCTGGGTGCGGAAGCCCTCGAAGAAGTTGCGCCCCGTCGGGGTGGCCGCGAACAGGTCGTCGAGGGCGGCGCGGCGACGCTCGACGTCGGCCGGGTCGAGCACCCCGTCGACGAGCGCGTAGCCGTGCTCGTCGAGCGAAGCGGACACGTCGTCGACGGCCGCGTCGGGCCCGAGCCGCAGCAGCGTCATCACCGTGCAAGGTAGCGGTGTCGCCGGCGAGACCGCACCGCGGGTTCACCCGCCGCTGCGGGACCGGACACGCGGACGCAACACCCCCGGCGTACCCTGGCAGCCGGCATGGCTTGGCGAACCAGCGACCCGTTCGACATCAGCACCGGCCTGATGGAGCCGCTGAAGCCCCACGTGATCGTCCTGTTCGGGGCCACCGGCGACCTGTCCCAGCGCAAGCTGCTCCCGGGCCTGCTGCACCTGTCCGTCGCCGGTCTGGTGCCCGACTGCCGCATCGTCGGCACGTCGCTCGACGACCTCGACGACGAGAGCTTCCGCGACCTGGCCCGCCGGTCGTGCGAGAAGTTCTCGAGCCACGAGATCTCCGACGAGCAGTGGGCGACCTACGCCGACAAGCTCTCGTTCGTCCCCTCGCAGGCCGGTGCCGCCGGGTTGCACGACGCCGTCGCCGACGCCGAGCGCGAGCTGGGCGACGACCTCCGCCTGCTCCACTACCTCAGCGTGCCGCCGTCCGCGGCCGTCGCCGTGGTGCACATGCTCGCCGAGGCCGGCCTGGTGCCCCGCTCGCGGATCATCATGGAGAAGCCGTTCGGCACCGACCTCGAGAGCGCGGTCGAGCTCAACGAGTCGCTGCACGAGGTGTTCGACGAGCACCAGATCTTCCGCATCGACCACTTCCTCGGGAAGGAGGCGGCGCTCAACATCCTGGCGTTCCGCTTCGCCAACGGCCTGTTCGAGCCCATCTGGAACCGGGTCCACATCGACCACGTGCAGATCGACGTGCCGGAGACGTTGGCGATCGGCACCCGCATCGGCTTCTACGAGCAGACCGGCGCCTACCGCGACATGGTCGTGACCCACCTGTTCCAGGTCATGGCGTTCATGGCGATGGAGCCGCCGACCGAGCTCACGCCCCTGGCCATCACCGAGGAGAAGAACAAGGTCTTCCGGTCGATGCTCCCGATCGAGACCCGGCACGTCGTCCGGGGCCAGTACCAGGGCTACCGCGACGAGGCCGGGGTCGAGCCCCACTCCGAGACCGAGACGTTCGTCGCCCTCAAGGCCGAGATCGACAACTGGCGGTGGGCGGGGGTGCCGTTCTTCCTGCGCACCGGCAAGCGCATGGCCGAGGGCGCCCGCATCATCTCGATCGCCTTCCGCGAGCCGCCGAAGAGCATGTTCCCCGCCGGCTCGGGCGTCGGCGGCCAGGGCCCCGACCACCTCACGTTCGACCTGGCCGACGCGTCGAAGCTGTCGCTGTCGTTCTACGGCAAGCGCCCCGGGCCGGGCATGAAGCTCGACAAGCTCAGCCTCCAGTTCGCCTTGCACGAGACCGGTCGGGCCAACGACGTCCTCGAGGCGTACGAGCGGCTGATCTACGACGCCATGAGCGGCGACCACACGCTGTTCACCACGGCCGACGGCATCGAGCGCCTGTGGGGCATCTCGGCGCCGTTGCTCGACAGCCCGCCACCCGTGCGGCTCTACCCGCCCGGGTCGTGGGGGCCGAACGCCATCCACCAGCTCATCGCCCCGAACGCCTGGCGCCTGCCGTTCGAGCGCGCCTGGCGCACCGCCTGAGCGACGGCGGGGTCAGCCGTCGAGGTCCGCGAGGGCCTCGGGGATGTCGGTGCCGCCGCACGACGGCGGGCGGGTCAGGCGCTCGGCCTCGTCCATGCCGAACGGCCACCGGGCCCGGCGGTTCGACGAGCCGCGGGCCGCGGTGTGCTGCAGCACGGTCACGTCGTCGCCGGCGTCGCACATCCGCATGGACAGCAGCATCAGGGCCACCGGTGTGGGCGGCTCGGCGAACACCGTGCGGCGGAACCCTCGCTGCGGGCCGGCGAAGCGCAGCTCGGTGGCCACCACCTCGTGGGCCGAATAGGCGCTGCGCAGCAGGTCCTGGACCTCGCCGGCCGCCCGGGTGACGGCCTGGCGCCCGGCGCTGCCCACCTCGGCCGCCGAGGCGTCGTCGCCGGCCAGGTACCGCCCGACGTCGTCGACCATCCACCGGACCGGGCAGGCCCCGTCGAAGGGGGCGTCGGGCGAGGCGGCCGGGTGGTGGCCCCCGGCCGGGGGCCGGGCGTTCGTCGCCGGATCGGTGCCGTGCGCCGGGTGCTCGCTTCGCTCGCTCACGGGACCCCCTGGTCGTGCCGTGGTGGCTCTACGGGCCGCCACTCGGATGGTATTAGGTTCACCTAACTGCCGGGCCCTGTCAAACGCCTGCCGCTCCCGGACCGGCCGTCCGTAGGCTCGCCCCCCATGCCCCGTCGCCGCGACCCCACCCAGACGGCCCCCCTCGTCCGCCTGTGGCGCTACGCCGCCGGGCACCGGCGCACGGTCGTCGCCGCGATCACCGCCAGCGTGCTCAACAAGCTCGCCGACGTCATGCCCGAGCTCCTCATCGGCGCCGCCGTCGACGTCGTCGTGCGCGGCAACGACTCGATCGTCGCCCGGGTCTTCGGCGTCGACGACCGCTTCGACCAGCTCGTCGTCCTGGCGCTGATCAACGTCGTCATCTGGGTAATCGAGTCTCTGACCGACTTCGTCGCCCAGATCCTGTGGCGCAACCTGGCGCAGACCATCGAGCACGAGGCCCGCCTCGACGCCTACCGCCATGTCCAGCGCCTCGAGCTGGCGTGGTTCGAGGACCAGTCGACCGGCGGGCTGCTGTCGATCCTCAACGACGACGTCAACCAGCTCGAGCGCTTCCTCGACGTCGGGGCCAACGAGCTCGTGCGCACGCTCGTCAACGTCGTGTTCGTCGGGGTCGTGTTCTTCGTCGCCGAGCCGATCCTCGGCATGGTGGCGTTCGTGCCGATCCCCGTCATCGTCTGGGCGTCGGTGCGCTACCAGCGCCGCCTCGAGCCCCGCTACACCGAGGTGCGCGCCGCGGCCGGCGACCTCGGGGCGCTGCTGGCCAACAACGTGTCGGGCATCGCCACCATCCGCTCGTTCACCGCCGAGGACCGCGAGGCCGACCGCGTCACGGTGGCCAGCGGCGCCTACCGCGACGCCAACCGCCGGGCGATCAAGCTGTCGTCGGCGTTCATCCCGCTGATCCGCATGGCGATCCTCGCCGCCTTCACCGTCACCCTCGTCGTCGGCGGCCGGGCGGCGCTGGACGGAACGCTCGCGGTGGGCACGTTCTCGGTGCTCGTCTACATGACCCAGCGCCTGCTGTGGCCGCTGACCCGCCTCGGCGAGACGTTCGACCTCTACCAGCGGGCGATGGCCTCCACCCGCCGCATCCTCGACCTGCTCGCCGTCGCGCCGACGATCGTGGGCGGCACCGGCGCCCTGCCCTCGCCGCTGCGGGGCGAGGTGCGCTTCGACGGCGTGCGGTTCGCCTACGGCCCGGGGCCGGGTCCCGTCGCCCTCGGCGTGGCGGGCCCCGCCGTCGACGGCCACGGCGATCTGGCGCTCGACCTGGTGGGCGCACCGACGCGCCGGGGCCGGCCGGTGCTCGACGGGTTCGACCTCGTGGTCCCCGCGGGAGAGACCCACGCCATCGTCGGCTCGACGGGCGCGGGCAAGTCGACCGTCGTCAAGCTGCTCCTCCGCCTCTACGACGCGCACGAGGGCGACATCCGCCTCGACGGCACGCCGGTCGACCACGTGCCGCTCACCGAGCTGCGCCGCGCCATCGGGTACGTCGGCCAGGACGTGTTCCTGTTCCAGGGCACGGTCCGCGAGAACCTCGCCTACGGGCGGCCCGACGCTCCCGCCGCCGACCTCGAGCGGGCCGCGCGCCTGGCCGAGGCGCACGAGTTCATCGCCGAGCTCCCCGACGGCTACGACACGATCGTCGGCGAGCGCGGCCAGAAGCTGTCGGGCGGCCAGCGCCAGCGGTTGTCGATCGCCCGGGCGATCCTGAAGGACCCGCCGGTCCTGGTGCTCGACGAGGCGACCTCGGCGGTCGACAACGAGACCGAGGCGGCGATCCAGCGGTCGCTGGCGTTCGTCGGGCGGGGCCGCACCGTGATCGTGATCGCCCACCGGCTCTCGACCGTGCGCCACGCCGACCGCATCCACGTGCTCGAGGCGGGCCGCGTGGTCGAGTCGGGCACGCACGACGACCTGGTGGCCGAGCGGGGGCTGTACGCCGCGCTGTGGCGCATCCAGACCGGCGACGTGCAACTGCTCCCGACCGCCGAGGCCGACGCCGTCTCGGCCTGACCGCCCCGTCCCCACCCCGTCCCCGCCCACCCACCCAACGACCGACCGACCGGACCGACCGGATTTCCCCGTCAGGTTCGGGGGCCAGGGCCCCCGAAACCGACGGGGAAATCGTGTGGAAAACCCGTGCGCTACGGCTGGTAGGGCGACACCGTGACCGCGAGCGGCACGGCGACGTCGGCGGCCCAGTCGGCGGCCGCGGTGGCGATGCCCGACGCGTCCGCGGCCGGGGGGCCGAACTGGGTGACGCGCGACGACGTCAGGGTGTTGAACGGCGTCGTGCGGGGATCGGTGTTGGGGATCGCGGCCTGGACGTACGAGCCCGACGCCCCGAGGTAGGAGGCGTCGCCCCAGCACTGCGCCTCGGTGGGCGTCGCCTGGTCGCGGTAGAAGCCCGTGGTCCCCTCGACCACGCCGGCTGCGTCCGTCTGCACCGAGACGGCGGTGAACACCTGGCCCGGGGCCCCGTTCACGGCCTCCCACGTGGGAAGGGCACCCGGCACCGAGTCCTGCACGCCGTCGATCGTCACGCCGCCCGGCAGGGTCGACGACCGGTAGGTCATCCCCTGGGCAGCGGCGCTGTAGTCGAGGAAGTCCATGATCGCCGGGATCGCGTGCACCCGGAGGTCCGTCACGACGTCGGTGCGCTCGCGGTACATGTAGTGCGTGCGCTGGGTGAGCGGGCCGCTGTTGGCCCCGACGTAGCTGCGGATCGCCCGCACCGGACCGTCGACGTTGGCGACGAACGCGCCCTCGGCGTCGGCGAACGTGACGTTGCTGCGGCCGCACACGTTCACGGCGAACTGGTTCTTGTGGCCGTCGAGGAAGTCGACGCCCGAGGCGCCGCCGGCGTGGACGCGCCAGTCGTTCTCGACCCAGCGGTCGGTCCACCCGATCTCGTAGGCGGCCGTGGTGACCCGCGACGTCTCGGCGTTGGGCCCGTCGGCGCGCTTGTACGTCGTCTTGTAGTCGCCGCTCGTGAGCCGGAACTGGTAGGTCACGTAGTCCTGGCCGGCGGCGGGGTCGAGCCCGCCGGTGGTGCGGAACAGGTAGACCCAGCCGGTCTGGTCCTCGCCGTTGGGATCGTCGACCTGCACGGCCACGCCGCTGCCGGCGATCACGCCCGCAGGCTCCGTCTGCTCCGCGCTGCGGGGCTTGCCGCCGGCGTCGGCGACCATGAACACGAGCTCGTCGTCGGCGTCGAAGTTGGCGTTGGTGTCGGCCCCGACGAACGTGTTCGGGTCGGCGTACTGCAGCGCCGTGGGCCCGCCGGACCCGCTGCCGTAGACGGTGCCGGCGACCCCCGGCGTGGTGTTGTCGGCGGGCTGGCTGCCGAACGGCACGACCTTGCGCTGGTCGATCTGCACCGGGATCTGCGTCCAGCGGGGCTGGCCGTCGACTCGGTTGTGGCGGAACGCGACGATGCGGCCCGGCGCCGTGCCGGTGAGCGCCGGGAGGTCGGCGCCCGTCAGGACGACCGGCGCGGTCGGCCGCTTCACGGTGTTCACGTCGTCGCACGCCGTCAGGCCCAGCACGGCGACCGCGGCCACGGCCACCAGCGCAGCACGTCGTCTCATGTCTTCCCCCCGGTCGACGTCGCCGTCGGCCTCGAGCCGGCGGTGGCCTCGCAGGCCCGACCGACGGCGACAGTAGTTGACGAACCGTGAAGACGGCGGCGCCGGCCGGGCCAAGCTCGTGCAGGCGGTCGAACGCCTGGCCGGGGCGAGGAAGCCATCTGGCGTCCCTCATGGCGCCATCGCGCGGTGAGAGACGCCAGAAACCGTGGTTGCGTCAGCCCGGGAAGTCGCCGGCGTCGATGCGCACCTTGCGGAGCAGGGCGGTGATCGTGTCGAGCTCGTCGTCGGTGAGCGCGCCCATGCCGAAGTCGGTGGCCGCCACCGCCTCGGTGGCCTTGTCGACGATGCGCCGCCCGTCCTCGGTGATCTCGGCCAGCGTCGTGCGGCGGTCGGTGGGGTGGGGGGCCCGGCGGGCGTACCCCTGGTTCTCGAGGCGGTCGACGATGTTCGTGACGCTGGTGGCGTGGAGCATCAGGCGGTCGCCCATCTTGCCGAGCGGCAGGGCGCCCTGGCGGCTGAACGCAAGCAGCACCAGCGCCTCGTAGCGGGCGAACGTGAGGTCGAACGGCCGCAGCACGTCGTCGACCCGGCTGAGGATGATCTGGTGCAGCCGCATGATCGACGTGGTCGCCGTCATGGCGGCGGGGGAGCCCCAGCGGCGCGCCTCCCACTGGCGACGGGCCTCGGCGAGCACGTCGAAGTCCATCGGCTTCGGATTGGACACGTGGACGATCATATGTCGGGCGTCCAGCCTTCGGACGACCGGACGTCGGATGCCCGTTCATCGGACGCTCGACCCTCGGTAGACAGATACTCGGATCTCCAACTAACGTGCGCGTCGTGGCTGGTCATGGGGGTACCCAGACGCGCGGCGGCACCGACCGCACCGCCGACGGCGGGTTGCACCGCCCGGTGCACCCGGTGCGGCTCGTCACCGCCGCCAGCCTGTTCGACGGCCACGACGCCGCCATCAACGTCATGCGGCGCATCCTCCAGAGCCAGGGGGCCGAGGTCGTCCACCTGGGCCACAACCGCTCGGTCGACGAGGTCGTGCGCGCCGCCCTCCAGGAGGACGTGCAGGGCGTCGCCATCAGCTCCTACCAGGGCGGGCACGTCGAGTACTTCCGCTACCTGGTCGACCGCCTGGCCGCCGAGGGCCGGCCCGACATCAAGGTCTTCGGCGGAGGCGGCGGGGTCATCGTCGCCGACGAGATCGCCGAGCTCGAGGCCCACGGGGTCGCCCACATCTTCACCCCCGAGGACGGCCAGCGGCTCGGTCTCGCCGCCATGGTCAACACGATCATCGCCGCCTGCGACGTCGACCTCGCCGCCGTCGGTCCCGGCTCGGTCGACGACGTGCTCGCCGGCGACCAGCGCGCGCTCGCCCGGGCGCTGACCGCGATCCAGGGCGGCACGCTCGGGCGCGACCTGCTGGCCGACCTGCGGTCCGCGGCCGCCCGGCGCACCGTGCCGGTGCTCGGCATCACGGGCACCGGCGGGTCGGGCAAGTCGTCGCTCACCGACGAGCTGGTCCGGCGGCTGCGCCTCGACTACGACGACAAGCTGCGCATCGCCGTGATCGCCGTCGACCCCACGCGCCGGCGGGCGGGCGGGGCGCTGCTGGGCGACCGCATCCGCATGAACGCGGTCGACCACCCCAACGTGTTCGTCCGGTCGCTCGCCACCCGGGGCGCCGGCCGCGAGGTGCCCGAGCACGTGGCCGACGTCATCGCCGCCTGCCGCGCCGCCGGGCACGACCTCGTCCTCCTCGAGACCCCCGGCATCGGCCAGGGCGACGCCGGCATCGTCGACCTCGTCGACCTCAGCCTCTACGTGATGACGCCCGAGTTCGGCGCCGCCAGCCAGCTCGAGAAGATCGACATGCTCGACTTCGCCGACGCGGTGGCCATCAACAAGTTCGAGCGCCGGGGCGCCGACGACGCGCTGCGCGACGTCCGCCGCCAGCTCCAGCGCAACCGCGAGAGCTTCGGCACGCCGCTCGACGACCTCCCCGTGTTCGGCACCATCGCCGCCCGGTTCAACGACGACGGCGTCACCGCCCTCTACCAGCACCTGCGCCAGGGCCTGACCGAGCGCGGGCTCCCCGCCGGCGGTGGCTCGCTGACGCCGGTCGACACGCGGGTGCCCACCGGGGTCACCACCATCGTCCCGCCCGACCGGGCCCGCTACCTGGCCGAGATCGCCGGCACGGTGCGCGGCTACCACGAGCACACGGCGGCCCAGGTGACGGCCGCCCGCCGGCACCAGGCGCTGCGCACGACCAGCGACCTCCTGGCCGAGGCGGGCGCGCCCACGGCCGACGTCGAGGGCCTGCTGGCCGCGGCCGAGGGCGAGCTCGCCGCGTCGTCGCACGCCCTGCTCGACGACTGGCCCGCCACGGTCGAGGCCTACTCGGGCGACGAGCACGTCACGCGGGTGCGCGACCGCGAGGTCCGCACCCGCCTCACCACCACGTCGCTCTCGGGCACGCACGTCCCCAAGGTGGCGCTGCCCCGGTTCGGCGACGACGGCGACCTGCTGCGGTTCCTGCGCGACGAGAACCTTCCCGGACGGTTCCCCTTCACCGGTGGGGTCTTCGCCTTCCGGCGGGAGGGCGAGGACCCCACGCGCATGTTCGCGGGCGAGGGCGACGCCGCCCGCACCAACCGCCGCTTCCACCTGCTGGCCGAGGGGCAGCCGGCCACGCGGCTGTCGACCGCGTTCGACTCGGTGACGCTCTACGGCTTCGATCCCGACGAGCGGCCCGACATCTACGGCAAGGTCGGCAACTCGGGCGTGTCGATCGCGACGCTCGACGACATGAAGGTGCTGTACGACGGGTTCGACCTGTGCGACCCGAGCACCTCGGTGTCGATGACGATCAACGGGCCGGCGCCGGCGATCCTCGCGATGTTCTTCTGCACCGCGCTCGATCAGCGGCTCGACGCCTTCCGCGCCGAGCACGGCCGCGAGCCCACCCCCGGCGAGGCGGCCGACATCCGCCGGTTCGTCCTCCAGACGGTGCGCGGCACCGTGCAGGCCGACATCCTCAAGGAGGACCAGGGCCAGAACACGTGCATCTTCTCGACCGAGTTCGCCCTGCGGATGATGGCCGACATCGCCGAGTGGTTCGTGGCCGAGCAGGTGCGCAACTTCTACTCGGTGTCGATCTCGGGCTACCACATCGCCGAGGCGGGCGCGAACCCCATCAGCCAGCTGGCGTTCACCCTGGCCAACGGGTTCACCTACGTCGAGGCCTACCTGGCCCGGGGCATGGACGTCGACGACTTCGCCCCCAACCTGTCGTTCTTCTTCTCGAACGGCATGGACCCCGAGTACTCGGTGCTCGGACGGGTCGCCCGGCGCATCTGGGCCGTGGCGATGCGCGACCGCTACGGGGCCGGCGAGCGGTCGCAGAAGCTCAAGTACCACGTGCAGACGTCGGGCCGGTCGCTGCACGCCCAGGAGATGGCGTTCAACGACATCCGCACGACGCTCCAGGCGCTGATCGCCGTCGAGGACAACTGCAACAGCCTCCACACCAACGCCTACGACGAGGCGGTGACCACGCCGACGGGCGAGTCGGTGCGCCGGGCGGTGGCCATCCAGCAGATCATCAACCGCGAGTGGGGCCCGTCGACCAACCACAACCCCAACCAGGGGGCGTTCATCGTCGAGGAGCTCACCGACCTGGTCGAAGAGGCCGTGCTCGCCGAGTTCGACCGCATGAGCGAGCGGGGCGGCGTGCTCGGGGCCATGGAGACCGGCTACCAGCGGGGTCGCATCCAGGACGAGTCGATGCTCTACGAGCAGCGCAAGCACGACGGCTCGCTGCCGATCGTCGGCGTCAACACGTTCCTGGCCCCCGACGCCGTGCCGGGCGAGGCCGACGGGTCCGGTGGCCGCCCTCTCGAGCTGGCCCGCTCGACGGATGGCGAGAAGCAGCGCTGCCTCGCCAACCGGCGGTCGTTCCAGGAGGCCCACGCCGCGGAGCGCCCCGCCATGCTCGACCGCCTGCGCCGCGCCGCGCTGGCCGGCGACAACCTGTTCGCGGTCCTGGTCGACGCCGTGCGGGTGTGCACGCTGGGCGAGATCACCGACGCGCTGTTCGAGGTGGGCGGCCGCTACCGCCGCAACGTCTGAGGGCCGGGTCCGGCTCCCCCCGGACCCGGCCGGTGCGGTGGACGCCCCGCCGGCCTGCTCGCCCGCCGCCCCGCCGCCCGCTCCGCCGCGCCGCCGCTCGTGCCGTGGTCGGACGGGTGCCCGCATCGTCGTGACCGTGCTGGGCCGGCGACCCCACGTCACGGAGGCCGGGGAGATCGGGGGATCAGGCGGGCTCGAGGACGACGACCTCGAACGTGCCCGGTCGGGTGCGGGCCCGATCCGGATCGGGCAGGGCCCGCAGGGCGGCCACGGTGGGGGCGACGTGGCGGTCCCACGCGCCGTCGTCCAGGTCCCACAGGGTCGACCAGGACCGGGCCTCGATCTGGTCGGCCTGCTCTGTCGGTGACGTCTGCCAGACGTCGTCGTCGCCGCCCGACCCCGTGGCCGCCACTCGCAGGCCGGCGCCGGAGGCGGCCGCCGCGATCGCCCCCGGGGCGTCGCGGCGCGGCCGGAGCGCCTCGGACATCGGGCGGATAACGTCCCCGATCTCGTCGCCCCCGGGCGGGGGCCCGGCCGGCACGACCACCAGGCGTCCGCCGGGGGCGAGCAGCCCGCCGGCCGCGCGCAGGAAGCCGGTCAGGTCGGGCACCAGCTGGGTCACCCACACGACCACCACGTTCGGTACCGACCGAGGGCGGATGGGCGGCGCGTAGGCGTCGCCGGCCGCCACCCGCGGGCCGAGACGGGAGCGGGCCCCGCGCAGCATCGGCGCCGACAGGTCGATGCCGACGACGGCGTGGCCGAGGTCGGCCAGCGGGCGGGCCACGGCCCCCGTGCCGACGCCGATCTCGAGCACCGGTCCGGGCCGCAGCCAGCGCGCCACGCCGGCGGCGATGCGCCCGCCGCGCTCGACGCCGCCCCGGGTGGCGTCGTAGGTGTCGGCGATGCGGTCGAACGGGACGGGGTTCCGCGGCACGGCCGGGAGCGTACGTGCCGCACGCCCGACGCGACGGGGTCTCCCGGACGGCGAGCGGCCCGTGCCCGGGACCCTCGCCGAGCGACCGGCCCGGGGCACGGAACCCGCGGCGGCCCGGCCGAGCTGTCGTCCGTTTCGTCCAAGACCTACCGGGGGACGAGGTCGTACCGTCGACCCCATGCCCGCCCCCGCCGTGATCGACGCCGCCGCCCTCGACGCGGCCGAGACGTTCGTCCTGCTGCACGCCCGGTTGCTCGACCGGCACCGGTTCGCCCACCAGTTCCGCGGCGGCCCCGGCGCGGCGGTCGTCGCCGCCCTGCGGCCCTACGCCAACGCCGACGGCGGCTTCGGCCACGCGCTCGAGTGCGACCTGCGGGGCGCCGGCAGCCAGCCCGAGCCGGTCGAGGTGGCGGTCCGGGTCCTGGCCGAGACCGACGGAGGCGCCGCCCTCGCCGACCCGCTGGTGGCTGCGGCCTGCGGCTGGCTCACGTCCGTGACGGCCGCCGACGGCGGCGTGCCGTGGGTCCTGCCGTCGGTCGTGGGCGATCCCCGGGGCCCGTGGTGGCAGCCCGAGGACGGCGCACCGGGGGCGCTCGTGCCGACGGCGTCGATCGTCGGCATCCTGCACGCCCACGGACGGGCGCACCCCTGGCTCGACGGCGCCACCGCCTTCTGCCGGGACCGCGTCGAGGCGATCGCCGGCGACGGTCGCGAGCTCGACCCCTACACGGCCCGGGCGATCCTCGACCTCCTCGACGGCGTGCCCGACCGCGACTGGGCCGAGACGACGTTCGCCAAGGTCCGCGAGGCGATCCTGGCCACCGTCACGTTCGATCCCGAGGCCCCCGGCCCCGTGCACCTGCCGATCGAGTTCGCCCCCACCCCCGGCGGGTTCGGGCGCCGGCTGTTCGACGACGACGTGATGGACCGGCACCTCGACCTGCTGGTCGCGAGCCAGGCCGACGACGGCGGCTGGTGGTTCAACTGGCCTGCGTGGACGCCGGCGACCGAGCACGAGTGGCGGGGACACCTCACCGTCGAGCGCCTGAAGCTGCTCCGCGCCCACGGCCGTTGGTCGGACTGAGGCGCGGCCCGCAGCCCGCGGGACGTCAGCCGGCCAGCAGGTCGGTCATCGTGGTGCCTGCCAGGTCGGCGACGTCGCGGGCGAGGTGCGCCTGGTCGGCGTAGCCGCACTCGTGGGCGACCCGGGCGAGGTCGGAGCCCTGGCGGGCGGCGGCCAGCGCTGCCTGGAAGCGCAGCACCCGGTGCAGCGTCTTCGCCCCGTACCCGAACGCCGTGAGGCACCGCCGGTGGAGCTGGCGCTCGGACAGGCCGACGGCGTCGGCCAGCCCGGCGACCGGGCGGGGCCGGGGGGCCGCGCCCAGCGTGTGGGCCACGTGGGTCGCGAGGCCGTCGGGCGGCGCCGTCGTGCGGGCCGCCACCGCGGCGGCGAGCACCAGCTCGGGGCGATCGGCGGCCGCCAGGTCGTCGGCCAGGCGGCCGGCGGCGGACCGGCCCCAGAGCTCGACGAGATCGGGCCGCGCGTCGCGGACGGCGTCGAGCGGGACCCCGAGAACCGCCCGCGCCGTGCCGGGGGCGAACCGCACGGCGGCGATGGTCGATCCCGGCGGGAGGGCCGTGAGGTGGGCCTCGGTGTCGGGCCCGGCGACGACGAGCGACGACCCGGCGGCGTCGGTCATCCACATCAGGTCGACGCAGCCGTCGGGCACGACCCGCTTCGGGGCGATGTCACCCGACCGGCTGGTCCAGACGCAGGCGAGCACCTCGGCCAGGCCGGCCGGCGGCGCCAGCTCGCGGTAGTGCGGACCGGGGGGTGCGGTGTCGGAGTCCGGGGTCGGAGGCATGGTCGATCTCGTGGCGGTCGTCTGCCAGGGTAGGAGGGTGGGCGCCGGCCCTCCTCCCGGTTCCGGGGGTTCGACGTTTGCGTGAACGGCATGTCATTTCGCGTTCGTCGTCCCCCGTCTGCTGTGCAGATGTGAGACGATCGGGCCGAACCGCTCGACCGATCGCCCAGGGGGGTCGTGATGGGAGCAACGCCGCAGCCGACGAACGACGTCGACGCCGCCTCCGCAGACGGCCTCGTGCCGCCCGGGGCGTCGGTCGGTGCCAGCGGACGCGCCGCGCTGCAGTCGCACACGCTGGCCATCGATCTGACCCGCGCCGACGGGACGCCCGTCGTGCAGGCCGCGCCGGCGGTGAACGGCCACAACGGGCACGGCCGGGCGAACGGGGCAGCCCCCGATCGATCCGGCGGCCGGGCTCGCACGGCGGCACGGAAGGCGGCGAAGCGCGAGCGGAAGCGGGCCGAGGCGGCCGCGCGGGCCGCCGGGCATCTGGGCCCCGGCGGTCAGGCCGACGCGACAGGGTCGCCCGTGAAGGCCTCGAAGAAGGACCGCAAGGCGGCGAAGGCGGCGGCGAAGGAGTCGAAGGCGGCGAGGAAGGACGGCAAGGCGGCGAAGGAGGCGAAGAAGGATCGCACCGCCCGTCAGGACGCTGAGGCCGCGGCGTCGACGAAGGGCCGCAAGGCGGCGAAGAAGGACCGCAAGGCGGCGAAGCGGGCCCGCAGGGCTCGCGAGGCCGACCGAGCGGGGCCGGCGACCACGACGGCCGGCGCCGCCCCGGCGGCCGACGGCGGGCCCGACGCGGCCGCCGGGTTCCTGCCGGCGAGCTCCGCGGCCGGCGCCCCGCAGCTCGCCACGGTGACGGCCCACACCGCGCCGGCACCGTCGGCGCACCCCCACGACCTCGAGCGGTACCCGGCCGACGAGCTGCGCCACGACCTGCTGCTGGCCCTCGTGTCCCGCGCCATCGACGATCGCGAGATCGCGCTCCAGAAGCAGAGCCGGGTCTTCTTCCAGATCTCGGGGGCCGGCCACGAAGCCCTGCTCCTCGGACTCGCGCACGAGCTGCGGCCGGGCTACGACTGGTTCTTCCCCTACTACCGCGACCTGGCCCTCATGCTCGGGCTCGGCATCTCGGCCGAGCAGGTGCTGCTCCAGGCCGTCGGGTCGGCCGACGATCCCGCCTCCGGCGGCCGCCAGATGCCCGCCCACTGGGGCGACCGCGACCGCAACGTGGTCACCCAGTCCAGTCCCACCGGCAGCCAGTGCATCCCGGCCGTCGGCTGCGCCGAGGCCGGCCGCTACATCGTGCGCCGGCCCGACCTGGGGCTGCCCGCCCACGGCGACGAGGTCACCTACGTCAGCCTGGGCGAGGGCGCCACCTCCGAGGGCGAGTTCTGGGAGAGCCTCAACACGGCGTGCACCGAGCACCTGCCGGTGCTCTACGTGGTGGCCGACAACGGGTACGCGATCTCGGTCCCCTCGGCCGAGCAGTCGCCGGCGCCCATCAACGAGCTGGTGAAGGGCTTCGCCGGGCTGCAGGTCTGGACCGTCGACGGCACCGACTACTTCGCCGTGCGCCGCGCCGCCCGTTCGGTGATCAGCCACGTGCGGGCGGGGGTCGGGCCCGCGCTCATCCACGCCACCGTCACCCGGCCCTACTCGCACTCCGCCGCCGACACGCAGAGCAAGTACCGCCTGCCGCACGAGCTGGCCTGGGAGGCCGAGAGCGATCCGATCGACCGGCTCGAGCGGGCCCTCGTCGAGGGGGGCGTGCTCGACGCCGCGGCCGCGGCCGACCTGCGCGCCGAGGCGCGGGGCATCGTGGCGGCCGCCGCCAAGGCGGCGCTCGCCCGCCCCCGGCCGGACACGGCCTCGGTGCTCGAGCACGTCGTGGCCCTGCCCGACATCGCCGACCCCGGCGAGGTCGCCACCGGGCCGGACGGCGACGACGTGGTGGCGATGGGCGAGGCCATCCGCCGCACGCTGCACGAGGCCATGGAGGCGGACGAGCGCATCCGCGTGTTCGGCGAGGACGTGGCCGACGCCCGCGAGGCGATCATGGCCGACGTCGAGGGCAAGGGCGGTGTGTTCGGCACCACCCACGGCCTCCAGCGCAGCTTCGGCCGGGCCCGCTGCTACAACACGCCCCTCGCCGAGGCCAACATCATCGGTCGGGCCGTCGGCCAGGGGATCCGGGGTCTGCGGCCCGCGCCCGAGATCCAGTTCTTCGACTACATCTGGCCGGCCATGCAGCAGATCCGCAGCGAGGCGGCGACGATCCGCTGGCGGTCGAACGGCGCGTTCACGTGCCCCACCGTGATGCGCGTGCCGATCGGCGGCTACCTGCAGGGCGGCTCGATCTGGCACAGCCAGTCCGGTGAGTCGATCTTCGCCCACATCCCGGGCCTGTTGATCGCCTTCCCGTCACGGGCGAGCGACGCCGCCGGGCTGCTGCGGGCCGCGTTCCGCTGCGAGGACCCGGTGCTGTTCCTCGAGCACAAGCACCTGCTGCGCCAGCCCTACACCCGCGACCCGTTCCCGGACGAGGGCTTCGTCGTGCCGTTCGGTCGTGGCCGCCACGTCACGCGGGGAACCGACCTCACGATCGTGACCTGGGGGGCGACGGTCGAGCGGTCACGCCTCGCCGCCGAGCAGCTGGCCGACACCGACGGCGCGTCGGTCGAGGTGATCGACCTGCGCACGCTCGTGCCGTGGGACCAGGACATGGTGGCCGAGTCGCTGGCCAGGACGTCGCGCCTGCTGGTGGTGCACGAGGACGTGGTGCGCGGCGGGTTCGGCGGGGAGATCGCGGCCTGGGCGGCCGACCAGTCGTTCTGGCAGCTCGACGCTCCGATCGGCCGGGTCGGTGCGAAGGAGTGCCACGTGGCGTACGCCCCCGAGCTCGAGAAGGCGATCCTGCCGCAGGTCGACGACATCGCCACCGCCGCCCACCGCCTGCTGTGCGCGTGACCGACGGCGTCCCCCGGTGGTCACAGGGTCGGCCGACGTCGGCCCGCCGCCGGCCGCACCGTGCGTGGTCCGCACGCGCGACGCCCCGTCGCCTGACGGGGCGACGGGGCGTCGGCTAGAAAGTCGTGGTGATCAGCGCATGGGGAGGCTGATCACCGTCGGGTCGTTCAGCCCTCGACGTACGACGAGATGTCGTCGTGGGCCACCAACCGGCCGAGCAGCCAGGCCATGATCACGACCGCCGCGATCGCCACCAGCCCGAACACCAGGATGTCGTTCATCTTGCCTCGCCACCTTCTCTACGGCCCGCCACGGGCGATGGAGACCCGGCGTTCTTCGCCGTGCCGCCCCGCCAACCGGGGAGGGCCCAGCGAGGTGCCACGATCATTACCCACCCCGGCGCGATCTGTCTGCGACATTTCGATGACGATCTGCGGCGACGCGAACGCGGTGTGCGAGTAGGGGTGCGGAGCATGCCGTCCCGTCGTCCGACGCCGCTGGTGCTGCTGCTGGCGCTGGTGGTGGCCGTCGTCGCCCCGGTGGCCGTGGCGATGGCGACCGGGTTGGCCGACGGGCCCACCGGCGATCAGGTCGAGACGGCGGCCGACGGCGGGCGCGAGCCCGGCGGCGACGGGCCGGCGACCGGCGACGACGTCGGCGACAGCCCCGGGGCCGGCAGCGCGGGGACCGGTCTGGTGGGTCAGGGCCCGGGCATGACGAACGCCGCGCCCACGACGGCCCCGCCCCCCACGGCGCCGCCGACCACCGAGGCTCCACCCCCGCCGACCACCGCGGCGCCCGCCCCGCCGCCCACGGTCCCGCCGACGACCGCGCCCCCGGCGCCGCCCCCCGCGCCCGCCCCGCCGCCGGCGGGTCTCACCGACCAGGTGGTCACCCTCGTGAACGCGGCCCGCGCCCAGAACGGGTGCCCCGCGTTGCGGGTCGACGGCCGCGTCGTGGCTGCCGCCCAGGCGCACAGCGACGACATGGCCGCCAACGACTACTTCTCGCACGACTCACTCGACGGCCGCTCGTTCGCGGACCGCATGCGCGCCGCCGGCTACCCGAGCCCCGGGGGCGAGAACATCGCCCAGGGGCAGCGCAGCCCGCAGGCCGTCCACGACGCCTGGATGAACTCGTCGGGTCACCGGGCCAACATCCTCAACTGCGGCTTCACCACGATCGGCGTCGGCCTGCACCAGGGCTCGTGGACCTGGACCCAGGACTTCGGGTACTGACCGCACCGGCGACGCCGGGGGCGGTGAGCCCCCCGATCAGGGCAGCGGCACCTGGCGGCGCTGCTCGTCGAGCACGAACACGGTCTGGGTCGACCGGACGTGGGTGGCGCCGTGCAGGTGGTCGAGCACGACGTCGCGCAGCGCCTCGATGTCGGGCACGCGCACGAGCGCGACCATGTCGAACCCGCCGCTCGTGAACGCCAGGTACTCGACCCCCGGCAGGTCGAGCAGCTCGTCGCGGGCGGCCCGCCACTCGTTCTGCTCGACGTTGACGAGGATGAGCGCCGCCACGCCCTGGCCCACCTTGAGGGGGTCGACGGTGGCCGTGAACCCGGTGATGACGCCCTCGGTGCGCAGGCGGTCGAGGCGGGCGTAGGCGGTCGCGCGGCTGACGCCGACCTGGCCCGCCAGGCCGTTCACCGAGAGGCGGCCGTCCTCGACGAGGGCCGCCACGATGCGCCGGTCGACGTCGTCGAGTGGTTGCGACATGATGATCTCCCCGGCGGGTCCTCAGGTGTGAACGTCTGGACTATAGACGATCAACTGACGTTCTGTCTGGAAAACTAGGCCTACGGTTGAACGTTCTGGCGGGTGGGAACACCATGTCGCATGGTCCGAGCCGAGGCCGAGCACGCTCCTCTCGAGCTGCCCGCCGACCATCCGGGGTTCTCCGATCCGGCGTACCGCGCCCGCCGCGCCGCGATCGCCGAGGTCGGACGCAACCACCGGCACGGCGATCCCATCCCCGATGTGGTCTACACGCCCGAGGAGGACGAGGTCTGGCGAGTTGTGTCGCGGGAGCTCGCCCGCAAGCACGAGAGCTACGCCTGCCGGGCGTACCGCACCGCCGCCGAGGCCGTGACGCTGCCGTCCGAGCGGGTGCCGCAGCTGCGCGAGGTCGACGCCCGGGTGCGCTCGCTGACCGGCTTCCGCATCGAGCCCGTGCCGGGGCTGGTGCCCACCCGCGAGTTCTACGGGTCGCTCGCCGACCGGGTGTTCCGGTCGACGCAGTACATCCGCCACCACTCGGTGCCCTTCTACACACCCGAGCCCGACATCGTCCACGAGATCATCGGGCACGCCAACATGCTGGGCTGCCCCGCCTTCGCCGCCCTCTACCAGCAGGCGGGCGAGGCGTCGCGCCGGGCCGGCTCCGACGCGGCCCTCGACTTCTTCTCGAAGGTCTTCTGGTTCACGCTCGAGTTCGGCGTGCTGTGGGAGGACGGCGAGCTGCGGGCCTACGGGGCCGGGCTGCTGTCGTCGTTCGGCGAGATCGAGGAGTTCCGCCGGGCCGAGGTGCGGCCGTGGGACATCGGCCAGATGGGCACCCTCGACTACGACATCACGCACTACCAGCCGGTGCTGTTCGCCGCCGCGTCGTTCGAGCAGATGCTCGACGACCTCGGCAGCTTCTTCGCCGGCTACGACGACGAGGACCACGCCCGTCGCACGGCCGAGCTCGGCTGAGCTCGGCCGAGCGGGGGCGAGCTGGAGCGTCGCCGCAGCGCGGGGGTGACCGCCGGACCGGCGCGCGCCGAGGGGATCGGCGCCGCCGGACGTGCGGCACCTGTCACCTTGCGCGAACGACGCCGGGCGCATCAGGGTTTCGGTTCGTGACAGAGCCGAGCCCCGCCCCCCCGGCCACGACCGTCGACCACCTGTACGCCGCCAACGCCCGCTACGCGGACACGTTCGCGGCTCGGGCGGCGGGTGCCGACATCTCGTCCCCCCGTCCGACCCGGCACACCGCGGTCGTGTGCTGCATGGACGCCCGCATCGACCTCTTCCCCCTCCTCGGGCTGCGCCTGGGCGAGTCGCACATCATCCGCAACGCCGGCGGCATCGCCACCGACGACGTCCTGCGCTCGCTGGCGCTGTCGCAGCGCAAGCTGGGGACGACAGAGGTCATGGTGCTGCACCACACCGACTGCGGCCTCCACCGGCTCGACGAGGCCGCGCTCCTCGGCGAGATCGAGGCCGAGGTGGGGACGCCGCCGCCGTTCACGTTCGGGGCGTTCGCCGACCTCGACGCCTCGGTGCGCGAGTCGGTCGAGCGGGTGCGGGCGGCCGAGTTCCTGCCGCACCGCGACCACGTGCGCGGGTTCGTGGTCGACGTGGCGACCGGGCGCCTGCGCGAGGTCGCGTGATCGCCCGGCCGACCGCGATCTCCGGCGCCACCGACCGCTCCCGCCGTCGGCATCGTTTCCCCGTCAGTTCTGGTGGCTCCGGCGCCCGAACCTGACGGGGAAATCCTGTGGATGTCCGCGAGTCAGCGGCCGGTGAGGTCGGCGACCAGCGGGGCGAAGTCGCGTGCCTTGTCGCCCGGGATCACGTGGTACGAGTACCCCCACCGATCGCGGCGCTCCTCCAGCCGCTCGGCGATGGCCGCCGGCGGGCCGAACAGCACCAGGGGCGACTCGCCGGCCTCGGCCGGGTCGACGCCGAACAGCTCGCCCAGCAGGGTGGCGGTGCCCTCGACGTCGTCGGTGACGTCGGCGAAGGCCAGCCACGCGTTCAGCTCGAGGTCGTCGAAGCGGTCGCCGGCGCCGTCGCGGAGCCACCCGAGCTTCTGGTCGATGCGCGCCGCCATGCTGTCGAGGGCGGCGTCGCTGTCGATGGCCCCCGAGTGGATCGAGGCGTTGACGCCGACGATGTCCGCGTGGGCGCCCGCGTAGCGCAGCAGCCGCGGAGCCCCGCCGCCGATGAGGATCGGGGGCCCGCCCGGCCGGTGCGGCGCCGGGCTGCCGTCGAGGTCGGTCACGGTGTAGTGCTCGCCCGTGAAGCTGAACGGGCCCTCGGCGAACAGGCCGCGCAGCACGGTGACGTGCTCGATCATGCGGCTGACCCGCACGCCGGGGCGATCCATCGGGATGCCGCTGGTCCGGTAGTCGAGCGCCTTCCAGCCGGCGCCGACCCCGAGCTCGAGGCGGCCCTCGGAGAACTTGTCGATGGTGGCGAGCTCGCGGGCCAGGGGAACCGGGTGGCGGAAGTCGCAGTCGAGCACCAGCGGGCCCACGCGGATCGTGGTCGACACGGCCGCCGCGGTCGCGAGGGCGGCGATCGGGCCGAGGCCCTCGTCGAAGTGGTCGGGGACGAACACGGTGCTGTAGCCGAGCGACTCGACCTCGCGCACCGTGTCGGCGAACGACCGGTCGGGGAACGGCGCCTGGAGGTCGACGGCGAACCGGAAGCGGCGGGGATGGGGCACGGGCCGTGCCTAGCACGTCGCAGGTCAGGCGGTCGGCCGGGGCCCGGCCCGGGACGGCGGCGGTGCGGCCGCGCCGCGCGCCCGCTCGCGCAGGCCGGCCAGCAGGGCCTCGAGGCCGACGGCGAAGTGGTGGTCGGTGCGGGGGACCACGTACTCGCGGAGGTCCGCCGCGAGGTGCGGGTAGCGGCCGGGGTCGTCGCGCACCGGTCCGAGCCGGCGCCGACCCCCGGTCGTGGCGGTGCGGTGCAGGCCGGCGCGGGCGACCACGTACGAGAAGACCGCGTTCACCGCCTCGATCGCGGCGGGGCCGACCTGCCCGTCGCGGTCGGCCGCATCCAGCAGGGCCTCGACGACGTCGAGCCACCTCGGCAGCTCGGTCCACGACGCCAACACGAAGGTGCTCAGGCCCGGGAGCCGCACGAGGTGGTCGTGGGCGGCGTGCGCCCACGCGTCGAGGGTGGCGAACAGGTCGCCGGCGTCGACGGGGATGACCGCCTCCGCCGCGGCGTCGGCCACCAGGCGGCGGAGGGCGTCGGCGTCGGCGGCCAGGCGGTAGGTCGCCATCGGGGAGACGCCGGCGGCGGCCGCCACGGCCCGGACCGACACGCCCTCCCACCCCGAGCGACGCACCACGGCAAGGCCGGCGGCGGCCAGATCGTCGGCGTCGAACGTGGGCGGACGCGGCATACCTGTACTAGCGTACATGTATGCCGCTGGAGGTCCGCGATGCCCGCGCCGACGACGTCGCGGCGATCACCCGCATCCAGAACGCCCTGCTCGCCTCGACCACGATCGAGTGGACCGACCGGCCGTACAGCGCCGAGAGCCGGCGCACCTGGATCGAGGCCCATCGCGTCGCAGGTCACCCCGTCCTCGTGGCCGAGGTCGACGGCGAGGTGGTCGGCGTCGCCGCCTACGGCCACTTCCGCGACACGCAGCGCTGGCCCGGCTACGGCCTCACCGTCGAGCACACGGTCCACGTCGACGGGCGGCAGTGGGGCCGAGGGGTCGGGCGGGCCCTCGTCGACGAGCTGTGCGCCCGGGCGTCCGACGCCGGCGTCCACGCGATCGTCGCCGCCATCGACGGCGACAACGTCGGGTCGATCCGGTTCCACGAGCGGCTCGGCTTCGCCCACGTCGGGCGCCTGCCCGAGGTGGGCCACGGCCACGGGCGCTGGCTCGACCTGGTCCTCATGCAGCGCCTCCTGCCCGGGTCGCCGCCGGTCGCGTGAGCCCCCGGCGGTCGCCGGTCCACGAGCGGCGCGGGAGCGCCGTCGCCGACGCCGGTCCACGGGCGGACGACATCAGGCCGGCGACCCGGCGGGCGCTCCTGGCACGGGGGCGTCGGGTCGTCCGATGGCCCGGGCGACGATCGTGCAGGGGTGCACCACGGTGACGCCCGCGGCCGCGAGGTGCAGGGCGCACCCGGGGTTGGCCGACGCCACCACCGGGGCGCCCGAGCGCTCGATCGCAGCCACCTTGCGAGCCCGGATCGCGCCCGCCAGATCGGGCTGGTCCACCGCGTAGGCGCCGCCGGCGCCGCAGCACAGGCCCTCGTCGTCGAGCTCGACCAGCGTCGCGAACGGCGACAGCACGGTCCGTACCGCCAGGTGGGCGCGCTGCACGTGCCGCAGGTGGCAGGGATCCTGCACGGCGACCACCGGGCGGTCGGGGGAGGTCCCGCCGGCCGCCGGCGGCATCGCGGCCCGCAGGGCGTCGAGCCGGTCGGCCAGCCACTCGTGCACGTCGACCACGCGGGCGCTGAACGCGTCCGCCTCGTCGGTGCCGAGCAGGTGGCCGTAGTCGCGGAGCATCGCCCCGCACCCTGCGGAGTCGACGAGCACGGGGGCGTCACCCGGCAGGGCCGCCATCGTGCGGTGGGCCAGGGCGCGGGCGTCGGACGCCAACCCGGCGTGCGCCGAGAGCGCCCCGCAGCACGCGGCGCCGGGCCCGGCGAGGGCGACCCCCGCGCCGGTCGCCTCGACCACCCGCTGCACGTCGGCGTGCACGTCGCGCATCCAGGCGTCCATCACGCAGCCGGTGAACAGCCAGACGTCGTCGCCCGACGACCGCAGCACCGGGCGGCGCACCGGTAGGCGGGCGGGCAGGCCGAGGCGCCGCGACAGGCGCGAGGGGACGAGCCGGAGGCGCTGGGCCACGGCCAGCGCCGACGACCCGGCGAGCAGGAGGCGGTGGTGGCGCAGGCCCCGCAGGCCGAGCCGCACGAGCCGGCGCGGACGCCGGAGGGGGAACGGGCCGCCCTCGGCCAGCGTGGCGCGGGTCGGCTCGATCAGGTGGCCGAACGGCACGCCCGACGGGCAGGCCGTCTCGCACCCGCGACACTGCACGCACGTCTCGATCGCGTGCACGAACGAGTCGTCGGGCGGCACCCCCTGCCACTGCACCTGGCGCATGGCGGCCACGCGCCCCCGCGGCGAGAGCGCCTCCTCGCCGGTGACCCGGTAGGTGGGGCAGTGGGGGAGGCACAGACCGCACGCCACGCAGCTGGCGAGCTCGTCGTCGTCGACGCCGAGGTCCATCACGCAGCCAAGGGGTCGCGGTCGGGGTTGAGCCTGCCCGTCGGGTCGAACAGGTCCTTGATGCGGCGGTGCAGCCGAGCCACCGCGGGCTCGACGGTGCGCGGCGCCGGCGCGACCTCGGCGTGGACGACGCCGACGCCGACCTCGGCGACGAAGCCGCCCGGCCGGTGCCCGGCCCGGGCCGGGAGGTCGCGCAGCTCGCCGGGGCGGAGCGACCAGCGGTGCGGCGGCAGAGCGGGGCCGCCGCCCGGCGCGTCCACCAGGCCGCGCCCGCCGGCCTGGGCGGCCACGTCGTCGGGATGGCCGTCGAGCAGCGTCCAGGTCGTCGTGCCGTCCCACAGGACCGCGGCCGGCCGGTGCAGCGCCCCGACCAGGGCGAACGGGTCGACCTCGCCCACCACCCACCGCTCGGTGGCGGGCAGCGGTCGGGTGCGCAGCACCACCTCGGCCAGGAGGCCGAGGGTGCCGAGCGAGCCCACGAGCAGGCGGCACAGGTCGAAACCCGAGACGTTCTTGACCGTCGGCCCGCCGGCGGTCACCACGTCGCCCTCGGCGGACACGTAGCGCACCCGCAGCAGCGTGTCGCGCACCGGGCCCCAGCCCAGCCGGCGGATCCCGCTGCGGCCCACGGCCAGCACGCCGCCGACGGTGGCGCCCGGCGGATCGGGCAGGGCCACGGTCTGGCCGACCTCGGCGAGCGCCGCGTCGAGGTCGGCCACCGTCGTGCCGGCCCCCACGGTGACCGTCATGTCGGCCGCGTCGAGCGCCACGATCCCGGCCGGCGCCCGCACCTCGCGCACCTCGTCGGCCGTGCGGGCGTCCAAGTCCGCGTCCGCACCGCCGGCGCGCGGTGCCCGCCCGACGTCCCACTGCGTGCGGCCTCCCGCCACGGCGACGGGGCCCGCGGCGGCCGGGCCGACCTCGCGGGCGAAGGCGGCGACGGCCTCGGGCACGGGCCGGGCCTCGGCCGTCACACCCACAGTCCCTCGGGGATCGACTGGAGGTCGCCGCACCGGCTGCCGGCCGGCAGCACCTTCGTGGGGTTGGCCACCCCGTCGGGGTCGAACGCCTCGCGCAACCGGGCCTGGGCGTCGAGGTCGGCCGGCCCGAACAGCAGGGGCATGAGGTCGCGCTTCTCGAGCCCGATGCCGTGCTCGCCCGACAGCACGCCGCCGGCGGCGATCGAGACGCGCACGATCTCCTCTCCGGCGGCGTGGACCCGCTCCATGGTCCCGGGCTGCCGGGCGTCGAACAGCAGCAGCGGGTGCAGGTTGCCGTCGCCGGCATGGAAGACGTTCATCACCCCGAGGTCGTGGCGCTCCGCGATGGCGTACACCTCGGCCAGCACCTCGACGAGGCGGGTGCGGGGCACGACGGTGTCGTGCAGGTAGTAGTCGGGCGCCACCCGGGCGACGGCGCCGAACGCCGACTTCCGGCCCTTCCACAGCAGCGCCCGCTCGGCGTCGTCGGCGGCCACGCGCACGGCCCGTGCACCGTGGGCGCGGCCGATGGCCCCGATGCGCTCGACGGCGTCGTCGACCCCGGCCGGCAGGCCGTCGACCTCGACGAGCAGCACGGCGGCGGCATCGGTCGGGTAGCCGGCGTGGGCGAAGGCCTCGGCGGCCTCGGTGATGCGCTGGTCCATCATCTCGAGGGCCGCGGGCAGGATCCCGGCGGCGATGACGCCGCTCACCGTCTCGGCGGCCGCCTCGACGGTGGGGAAGTCGAGCAGCAGCGTGGCGACCGCGGGCGGGTCGGGCGTGAGCCGCACGGCGATGCGGGTGGCGATGCCCAGCGTGCCCTCGCTGCCCACGAAGGCCCCCCGCAGGTCGAGGCCGGCGGGCTCGGGGTCGAGGCCCCCGAGCACGGTGACGGTGCCGTCGGGCAGCACCACCTCGATCGCCAGCACGTGGGCGCTGGTCACCCCGTCGGCGAGGCAGTGGGGCCCGCCCGAGTTGTTGGCCACGTTCCCGCCGATGGTGCAGGCCTGCTGGCTGGACGGGTCGGGGGCGAAGTGCAGACGGTGGGGCGCGAGGGCCCGGGTGAGGTCGAGGTTGATCACCCCGGGCTCGACCCACGCCACCCGGGCATCGGGGTCGACCGCCAGGATGCGGTCCATCTTCGTGGTCACGATGACCACGGGGTCGCCGACCGGGACCGCGCCGCCGGCGAGGCCGGTGCCCGAGCCCCGGGCCGTGAACGGGCGGCCGTGCCGCCGGGCGATGCGCACGGCGGCGGCCACCTCGGCGGTCGACAGCGGGAAGCACGCCACCGCCGCGGTGCCCGAGAGCACCGAGGCGTCGCGTCCGTACAGCCCCAGCTCGACGGCCCCGGTGCGCACGCGGTCGGGCGCCAGCGCCGCGACGAGGTCGTCGACCAGGTCGGCGGTGCCGGCGGGTCCGGCGGCGGTGTCCGGGCGCACCCCCGCAGTCTGCCCGCCCGCCCTGCCGGCGGCGACCGGGGGCGGTGTGGCCGTCCCGTGCGGCGGGCCGCGCCCGTCCGCAGGCCGGTTCGTCCGGCGGCGACCCGGCGTGCGCACCCGTGCCGCGTCCCGGCCGCGTCCCGGCGTCCGCACGCCGCCCGGTGGGGAGCGCCGCGAAACTCGCTGGGCCGGGCCGAGCTGGCCGGATAGCCAGGCGGCGTGGACCGCGCCGCGGAGATCGAGGTCGCCGTCGTCGACGGCGACCGGCCCCGGATCGACGACCTGGTGGCCGTCTGGCGCGCCGTCGACGCCGTGCTCGAACCCGACGACCCGCCGATGCCGGCCGACGAGCTTCGGGGATACCTGTTCGGTGCGCCGGCCCACAAGCGGCGCCGGGTCTGGCTCGCCTGCGTCGACGGGCGACCCGCCGGCCTCGCACACTCCGACCAGGAGCTCGACGGCGTGAACGAGGCGGTCGTCGAGGTCGCCTGCCTCGTCGACCCCCGGCACCTGCGCCGAGGGGTGGCCACCGCCCTCGTGCGTGCCGCCCTGCCGCAGGTGGCGGCCGACGGGGGCTCGTCGCTCATCGGCTGGCCGCTCGACGAGGCGGGCCGGGCCCTGTGCGCCGGGATCGGCCTCACGTTCCGGTCGGAGGACCGGTGCAGCCGCCTGCGCGTCGCCGACGTCGACGCCGACCAGCAGCGGCGGTGGATCGACGACGCCCCGGCGCGCGCCGCCGGCTACCGCCTCGTCGGGTGGGTCGGCCCGTGCCCCGACGAGTGGGCCGAGGCGCACGCCGAGGCGCTGGCATCGCTCGTCGACGCCCCGCTCGACGACATCGAGTGGGACCCGCAGGCCCGCACCGCGGCCCAGGTCCAGGACCGGGAGCGCAGCCTCGACGGCGAGGGGTTCGACGTCGTCACCACGCTGGCGCTGGCGCCCGACGGGGCGCCGGCGGGCGTGAGCCAGCTCATGGCGTCACGGCTGCGCCCGTTCCTGGGGCGTCAGGGCGACACCGGCGTGCTGGCGGCGCACCGGGGCCACGCTCTCGGGCGGTGGCTCAAGGCCGAGAACCTGCGACGGGCGCTGACCCACCAGCCCCGCATCGAGGTGGTCGAGACCTACAACGCCGAGTCGAACCCGCACATGCTGGCGATCAACGTCGAGATGGGCTTCCGACCCCACCGCGCGTTCAGCACGTGGCAGGGGTCGGTCGCCACCGCCGCGGAGGCGGTGGGGGTCCGCCTGCCCTGACGTTCCCGAGAGCGGGCGGGTGCGGCCGGCGGCCGGCAGCGGACGGCCGGCGGCACCTCCGCCTCCCCCGCCGTCAGTGGGCGGTCGTGGTGCCCAGCAGCTGGTAGCTCGGGTTGAGGATGGCGAGCCGGCTCTGGTGCACGCCGGCGGTGCCGACGACCTCGAGCTTGCTGCCGACCCGGATGCCGGCGAGCTCGCGGCGGCCGAGGAAGACCGCCAGCAGGGTGCCGGTGTCGTCGTCGAGGACGAGCTCGAGCGTGGGGACGTCGCGCTGCGGGGCCACGCGCATCGACCGCACGAACCCCTTCACCTTCACGAGGTCGCGCCACCGGACGTCGGCGATCGGGGTGATCGCGTCGATGTCGTGGCGCGGCGGCCGGTCGGTCGCCGTCCGGGCCTTGGTGGTGAGCTTGCCGCGGGCCGCCGGCGGCACGATCTCGATCGTCTCGTCGGACAGCCACGCGTCGAAGTGGAACGGCACCGTCGTCACGTTGGCGTGCGGGAGCTTCGACACCTCGGTGAGGATCGACTCGGCCGTGCGGTCGTGCAGGATGCGATGCCACAGGCCGTTGTACTTGCGGTCGGGCAGCAGCACCGACACCTCGGTCTCGCCGTCGGACAGCTCGAGCGCCACCAGCTCGACCGCGGCGTGGGTGAGCCGGCGGTCGGGACAGGCCACGAGCTCGAGCCGCACCCGCGACAGGCCGAGGCGCCGCCACTCGTCGGCCAGGCGCTCGCCCGCCTCGTCGTCGACGACGAAGTGCACGGCCCGCAGCTCGTCGGGCGTGAGCGTGCGGGCGTACTGGATGGCCCGGGCCGCGGCGAGGTCGAGTCGGTCGACGAACACCAGCACGACATGACGGCGCAGGATCGGAGCGGTGGCGGCCGCGGGGATGTCGGTCTCGAGGGCGACCCGCTCGCGCTCGTACTGGCCGTTGAGCCGCAGCAGGACCAGCACCACCAGGGGCATCAGCGGCAGGATGACCCAGGCGTCCGCGAACCGGGTGATGATGACGATCACCACGATGGCGCCCGACAGCACCGCGCCGACGCCGTTGGCGATGATGCCCCGCACGAAGCCCTTCTCGCGCTTGCGCAGGTGGTGCTTGGTCATGCCCGACTGCGACAGCGTGAAGCCGGTGAACACCGAGATGGCGTAGAGCGGGATCAGCTTGGTGACCTCGGCCCCGGTGAGCACGACCAGCACGGCGGCCGCCCCGGCCAGGGCGATGATGCCGTTCGAGAACACCAGCCGGTGGCCCCGCTTGGTGAGCTGCCGGGGCAGGAAGCTGTCGCCCGCCTGGAGGTTGGCGAGGCGGGGGAAGTCGGCGAAGCCGGTGTTGGCCGCCAGCACGAGGATGAGCATGGTGGCGACGTTGAGGACGTTCGACATCGTCTCGCCGAACCCGCTGTGGCCGTAGACGGCCTCGCCGATCTGGGCCAGCACCGTGGGCGTCCCGTCCTCGAACGGGGCGACCTTGACCTTCGACGCCAGAAACGACAGGCCGAGGAACATGACGGCCAGGCCGCTGCCCATCACCACCAGGGTCTGGCGGGCGTTGCGCCACTCGGGCTTGTGGAAGGCCGGCACGCCGTTGGAGATGGCCTCGACGCCGGTCACGGCCGAGCCGCCCGAGGCGAACGCCTTGGCCAGCACGAACGCCGACGCCCCGACCAGCAGGCCCGTGCCCTCGTCGCCGAAGTGCACCATGCCCTCGACCTCGACGCCGAGCACCGGCAGGTCGCCGGCGAGGTAGCGGAAGATGCCGTACCCCAGCAGCACGCCCATGTTGGCCATGAAGAAGAACGTCGGCGCCGCGAAGATGCGCCCCGACTCCCGGACCCCGCGCAGGTTGCCGTAGGCGATCAGCACGATGAAGAACAGCGAGAGCGGCACCCGGTAGGGAGCGAGCCCGGTGACCGTCGAGGTCAGCGCGGCGCTGCCGGCGGCCACCGACACGGCGACGGTCAGGATGTAGCCGATCAGCAGGGCCGCCCCGGCCAGCTGGGCGGGCACGATGCCGAAGTTGTCGCGGGTGACCAGGTAGGCGCCGCCCGCGGACGGGTACTCCTTGATGGTCTCGCGGTAGCTGACGATCAGCAGCCCCAGCACCACCAGCATGGCCACGGTGATGGGCATGACCAGCGCGAAGGCGCCGATGCCCACCGCCGGCACCAGCACGTGCAGGATCTCCTCGGTGGCGTAGGCCGACGACGACAGGTTGTCGCTGGCGAACACCGCCAGGGCCGTCGGCTTGCCGAGCCGCTCGTGCTCGAGCTGCTCCGAGTGCATCGGCTTGCCGAGCAGCTTGCGCTTGATGCGGTACCCGACGCCGTCGGGGGGCAGCGGCACCGTCGGCTTCGAGCTGGTGGGCTGCGGGGGTTCGTACTCCGCCGGCGAGCCGGGGGAGGGCGCGTCGACCGGTGAGCCGTCGGCGGGGGGTGCCTCCGTTGACATCGTGTCGAGCCTAGACACGGGCCGTGCGTCGCACCTCGTCGGCCGCGACCTGACGCGAGTCTGGCGCCTTCCGCACAGGGTGACGTGGGAAGACGCCGGACCCGCTGGTCAGATCACGGACAGGCGCTCGGGGCGCCCGGCTCTCAGGCGGCGACGGGATCGGCCCCAGCGCCGCTCCCGGCGCCCTCGGCCACCGGCTCGAGCGCCAGCTCGAGCACCTTGGCGACGTCGTCGACGGGGTGGAACGTCATCTCGTCCCGCACCGCCTCCGGCACGTCGTCGAGGTCGGCCTCGTTGCGCAGCGGCAGGATGACCGTGCGCAGGCCCGCCCGGTGGGCGGCCAGCACCTTCTGCTTCACGCCGCCGATGGGCAGCACCCGACCCGACAGCGTGACCTCGCCGGTCATGGCGACCGTCGAGCGGACGTTGGTGCCCCGCATGAGGCTGACCAGAGCCGTGGTCATGGTGATGCCGGCCGACGGGCCGTCCTTGGGGATGGCGCCGGCGGGGAAGTGGACGTGGAAGCGCTTGCCCTCGAGCTGGGTCCGGTCGATGCCGAGCTGGTCGGCCTTGGACCGGACGTAGCTGAGGGCGATCTGCGCCGACTCCTTCATGACGTCGCCGAGCTGGCCGGTGACGGTCATGCCCGACTCGCCGGGCATCGAGGTGGCCTCGACGAACAGGACGTCGCCGCCCACGCCGGTGACCGCCAGGCCGGTGGCCACGCCGGGGACCGACGTGCGGTCGGCGGCCTCGTCGTGGAACCGGCGGCGCTTCAGGTAGGCGGGCACGTCGCTCGCGTCGACCACGATCGGCGTGGCCGCGCCGGTGGCCACCTGGGTGGCGGCCTTGCGGAGCAGCTTGCCGATCTCGCGCTCGAGGCTGCGGACCCCCGCCTCGCGGGTGTAGCCCTCGACGATCTCGCCGAACGCGGCGTCGGTCACCTCGACCTCGCCGTCGCGCAGCCCGTTGCGCTGGCGCTGGCGATCGAAGAGGTGGTCGCGGGCGATGGCGACCTTCTCGTCGTGGGTGTAGCCGTCGAGCCGGATGATCTCCATGCGGTCGAGCAGCGGCCCGGGGATGGTCTCGAGCACGTTGGCCGTGGCCAGGAACAGCACGTCGGACAGGTCGAGGTCGACCTCGAGGTAGTGGTCGCGGAACGTGTGGTTCTGCGCCGGGTCGAGCACCTCGAGCAGCGCCGAGGAGGGGTCGCCCCGCCAGTCGGCGCCGACCTTGTCGACCTCGTCGAGCAGGATGACCGGGTTCATGGTGCCGGCCTCCTGGAGCGCCCGGACGATGCGGCCGGCCTGGGCGCCGACGTAGGTGCGCCGGTGGCCCCGGATCTCGGCCTCGTCGCGCACGCCGCCCAGGGCGACGCGCGTGAACTTGCGGCCGAGCGCCCGGGCGATGGAGGCGCCGAGAGACGTCTTGCCCACGCCGGGAGGGCCGGCCAGGGCCACGATGGCGCCGGGCTTGCGGCCGTTGTCGCCGGGCTCGACCTCGGCGACGACGGGCACGACGGTGCCGTCGTCACCGACCTCGTCGGTGCGGTCGTCGCCGGTGTCGTCGGGCTCGTCGGTCTCGTCGCCCGTGGCGGAGTCGCCCTCGGTCGCGGTCGCGGCGGCAGCCGCGTCCTCGGCCGCCCGCTCGGCGAGCAGCTTGCGGACGGCCAGCATCTCGACGATGCGCTCCTTGACCTCGTCGAGGCCGGTGTGGTCGGCGTCGAGCACGGCGCGGGCCCGCTCGATGTCGAAGTCGTCGACGCTGCGCTCGCCCCACGGGATCTCGAACACCGTGTCGAGCCAGTTGCGGATCCACCCGTGCTCGACGTTCTGCTCGGGCGTGCGCTCGAACCGGTCGATCTCCCGCGAGATGGCCTTGTCGGTCGCCGGGGTGACGGCGCCGGCCTCGACCAGCTTCGCCAACCGCTCGCGGTAGCCGTCGACGGAGTCGTCGTCGTCCTCGCCCAGCTCCTTGCGGATGGCGTCCATCTGCTGGCGGAGCAGGAACTCGCGCTGGCGGTCCTCGAGGCCCTCGGTGACGTCGTTGCGGATCTTCTCGGACAGCTCGTGCTCGGCGAGGGCGTCCTTGGTCCAGCGCAGGACCAGGGAGAGCCGCTGCGACAGGTCGAGGGTCTCGAGCAGCTCGATCTTGCGGTCGACGCCCAGGTCGGGCCACCAGCCGGCCAGGTCGGCCAGGGCGGAGGGGTCGTCGACGCCGCGCAGCACCTCGGTGAGGCGGCGGCCGCCGAGCGCCTCGAACAGGGCCCGCAGCGCGGCGCGCAGCTCGGTGGCCCTGTCGGCGACCTCGTCGGTGACCTCGTCGTCGTCGACGGGCGACGCGTGCACCCACAGACCGCTGGTCTGGCCGATGACGCCGAGGCCGACCTCGGCACGGGTCGTGGCGCGGATCACCAGGGCCGGCATGCCGCCGGGCAGGTTGCCGCGGTTCTCGATGCGGGCGACGGTGCCCACGCGGGCGTAGCGCCCGTCGGGGAGGCGGGGGACGAGCAGCAGGGTGTTGCCCGCCTTGGCGGCGGCGTCGGCCGCGGCTCGCGCCTCGTCGGTCTCGAGCGCGAGGGTCACCACCATGCCCGGCAGCACCACGTCGTTGGTGAGCGGCAGGACCGGCAGTGTCATGGTGTCCAGTTCGGCCATTTCGGCCCCCTTCAGCACGGACAGGTCGGAAACTCGTTGTACGGAGCAACAACCCTAGGGACGGGCTCAGCATTCCCCACCCACAAACCCTGAGCGCGAGGTGCTCAAGTGCCAGTGGGTAGGGTCGACGCCCGTGGTCCTGGCCCAGGCGACCGATCCCACCCAGTTGCAACAGGCCTGCGGCGACGACCCTTCCTTCATCTGCCGGCGGGCCCTGGCGTGGACCGGCAGCGAGGCGTGGGCGGAGGCGGCCGACAAGCTGCTGGCGACGCCGCTGACGATCCTCCTCATCCTCGCCATCGCCTACCTGGCCAACGTGATGGTGCGGCGGGCCATCCGGCGCCTGACCAACAAGATCGCCGACCCCGACGCCCAGGCCCGCGTCCGCAGCCTCAAGAAGCGGGCGCCCACGGCCATCGTCGACACCGGCACGCTGTCGCTGCGGTCGGCGGCCCGGGCCCAGACCCTGGCGCTCGTGCTGCGGTCGATCGCCTCGGTGCTCATCTGGGCCATCGCGGTGACGATGATCCTCGGCGAGCTCGGCGTGAACCTCGGCCCGCTCATCGCCGGCGCCGGGATCGCGGGCGTCGCCATCGGCTTCGGTGCGCAGAGCCTGGTGAAGGACTTCCTCTCGGGCATCTTCATGCTCGTCGAGGACCAGTACGGCGTGGGCGACATCGTCGACGTGGGCGAGGCCACCGGCACCGTCGAGGCGGTGACGTTGCGCACCACCCGCATCCGGGCCGTGAACGGCACCGTCTGGCACGTCCCCAACGGCATCATCGACCGGGTCGGCAACATGTCGCAGCAGTGGGCCCGCGCCCTGCTCGACGTCGACGTCGCCTACGGCACCGACGTCGACGAGGCCCAGGAGGTCATCAAGCGGGTGGCCGACACGGTGTTCGCCGACCCCGAGTGGCGCGGGCGCATCCTCGAGGCCCCCGAGGTGTGGGGCATCGAGAGCCTGGGCCCCGACGCCATCTCC
>Ga0111539_10001352_pt1 | contig 32635 bp, 11 predicted proteins | sample RhiMethybrSRZTD1_FD_79667 | JGI IMG/M metagenome (GOLD analysis project Ga0111539, IMG submission 79667) | Populus rhizosphere microbial communities from Tennessee, USA - Rhizosphere MetaG P. TD hybrid SRZTD1 (version 2) (version 2) | ecosystem: Host-associated > Plants > Roots > Rhizosphere >...
GATGGAAACACTATTCAAGGACATTCGCTACGGACTCAGAGGGTTGTTGAAGCGCAAGGCATTTGCGGCGATCGCGGTGCTCACGCTCGCGCTGGGAATTGGCGCCAACACGGCCATCTTCACGCTTGTCAACGCGGTGATGCTGAAATCACTTCCGGTTCAGAAGCCGGAAGAGCTGGTGCTGTTCAGCGATGCGACGGGCGAAGGCACGTCGCTGGAAGACAGTCCACGAACGGGTCAATGGGAGCGCTTCTCGTACGCGTCTTACGAATACTTTCGCGACCACAATCAATCTTTCCAGGACATAGTCGCGTTGCGAAGCGGTGAAAGTCCCCTGAGTGTGCGTCAGACCGACGCGCAGGCGAATGCGGCCGTACGCGCACGGGGTCACCTCGTAACCGGCAACTACTTCTCCGTTCTCGGCGTGCGCGCGATGCGCGGGCGAGTCCTCACGCCTGAAGACGATAAGCCAGGCGCTGCGCCGGCAACAGTGATCAGTCATAGCTACTGGGAAAAGGAACTCAACAGCGATCCTTCAGTCGTCGGCAAGAGCCTTATCATTAACGGCACAAACTTTACCGTCGTCGGCGTCACGCCGCCTGAGTTTTTTGGTGTGCGAGTCCGCCGTCCGCCGGATTTCTGGTTGCCGCTTTCATTTCACCCGCAAGTCGAGTTGCGTCCGTCGTTTCTCACCGACAAAGAAGCTTACTGGCTCACGCTGATGGGGCGGCTCAAAACGGACGTGACGATGGACCAGGCTCAGGCTGCTGTGAATCTGGCATTGCGCCAACACTTAACTGAGGAGGCGGGTAGCAAGCTCACCGAAGAACGGCAAAAGGGAATTCAAAATACTTACATCACACTCGCTGAAGGTCAGGGCGGCCTCTCCGGACTGCGGAAGTACTATTCGACGCCGCTGCATATGCTGATGGCCATCGTCGGCATGGTGCTGCTGATTGCGTGTGCAAACGTTGGCAGTTTGTTGTTGTCGCGCGCGGCTTCACGCAAAGCCGAGATCTCTCTGCGCATGGCGCTCGGCGCAACGCGCGGGCGAATTATCCGGCAACTGATCACGGAGAGCATGTTGCTTGCCGTGCTCGGCGGTCTATTCGGGGTGTTGCTGGCCCAATGGGGCGTGTACGTGCTTGTTGGTTTGGTCGCTAAGACCTCTCCACTCGATACACGCCCCGATATGGGGGTGCTCGCATTCACAGCCGGTGTCTCGATCGTCGCTGGTCTCCTCTTCGGACTGATTCCCGCGGTTCAAGCCAGTCGCACAGATCTCGCGGCGTCGATGAAAGAGAAGAGTCGCACTAAGGCCGGGATGCTGCGATTCAGTTTGTCGTCGTTGATGGTCGTCATGCAGGTGGGACTTTCGATGGTGCTGCTCACCGGTGCCGGCTTATTTGCACGAAGTCTCGTCAAACTGCAAAACGAAGATCTCGGTTTCGATCGAAACAACGTGCTATTGCTGGGTATCGATCCGCGTCTGGCCGGATACAAGCCTACCGAGCTCGCCGGACTCTACGGGCAAATAATGGAACGTCTCAGTTCGCTTCCTACAGTGCGCAATGTGTCGCTAGCGACTTACGCACCGATGAGCGGCTCAAGCAGAACGAGCAGCGTCAACATCACCGGTTACACCCCGCAGCTCGATGAAGACTTGAACGTCAAAGACCTGCTGGCAGGACCGAAGTATGCCGAAACGCTCGGCGTGCCGCTGCTGCGTGGCCGCGATATCGAACTGCGTGACACTGCCTTGTCTCCGCGAGTTGCAGTCGTCAATGCGACATTCGCCGAAAAGTATTTCAAAGATCAGAATCCGATCGGGCGCACGTTTAAGTTCGACGAGGAAACTGAGACGCCGTGCGAAATCATCGGCGTCGTTGGTGACATCAAATTTGACAACGCGCGCGATAAACCCGAGCCGACTGTCTATCGTCCGATACTTCAAATTCAGGAGCAGGGTGCGTACACCGCCACGATCCACATTCGCACCACATCCGATCCAACTCCGCTCACGCCGCAAGTGCGGCAAATGATCAATCAGATCGACGACAAGCTGCCGATCTACGGCGTGACCACACTCGACGAACAACTGCGCAAGAACCTGGACCAGGAACGTCTGATCGCACAACTCGTGAGCTTCTTCGGCGCGCTCGCGTTAATCCTGGCGTGCATCGGTTTGTACGGCGTGATGGCCCACGGCGTGGCGCGTCGCACGAATGAGATCGGCATTCGCATGGCACTCGGCGCTCGTGGCGGCAACATCGCGTGGATGGTCTTGCGCGAGACGCTCTATCTCGTTCTGGCAGGATTGGTAATTGGTGTCCCGGGCGCATTGATTGGAGCGAAGCTGATTTCGGCGCAACTGTTTGGAATGAAGCCCGCCGATCCGTTGACTTTGGTTGGCGCCGGCGTGGTGCTCACGATCGTGGCGCTGCTCGCGGGCTATCTGCCCGCGCGTCGCGCATCGCGTGTGAACCCGCTGAACGCCCTTCGATACGAATGAAAGGCATCCACAGATTATACAGAAAAAATCTGTGAAATCTGTGGATGGATTGATCAAATGGACTCGATCATCAAAGACATTCGCTATGGCGTGCGAGGGTTGTTGAAGCGTCCGGGATTCACGACGATCGCGCTTCTCGCACTCGGTCTAGGCATTGGCGCGAACACTGCGATCTTCAGTCTCGTGAACGCCGTGGTGATCAGGCCGCTGCCGTTTCCTGAGCCTGACCGGCTTGTTTGGGTCTTTGGCAACATTAGTAACGGTGGTAACCGCGCCAGTGTTTCTCCGCCCGACTTTCTCGATTACCGGAGTCAGAACAAGACTTTCGAACAGTTTGCAGCTTCAGGCATCTCAGCAGTTCCGAGGAGTCTCACCGGTTCCGGCGAACCTGAACGCCTCACGGCATCAGCCGTCAGTGGAAATTACTTCGATGTCTTTGGCGTGGCTCCGGCACTTGGTCGCGGCTTCACGCTCGAAAACGAGAAGACAGGTCAGAATCAGGTGACAGTGCTCAGTCACGCTTTCTGGCAGAAGCGTTTTGCCGGCGACCCCAATATCGTTGGCAAGACGATCACTCTCGATAGCAAGTCGTATCAGATACTGGGTGTGATGCCGGCCGGCGTGAGCTTTCCACAGCAAGCGGAGTTGTGGGTGCCGATGGATTTCGAAGGCAATCCTGAGATGAAGTGGCGCAAGGCTCACTTCCTGCGGCCCGTCGGCCGATTGAAATCCGGCGTCACTCTCACTCAAGCACAGGCTGACACGGATACGATCGCTGCTCACCTCGCGCAACAGTTCCCTGATTCCAACACTGGCTGGAACCTGCGGCTGGTTTCATTGCGAGAACAACTCGTAGGTGGAACGAGGACTACACTCTTCGTTCTCTTCGGCGCGGTTGGATTTGTCTTGCTGATTGCCTGCGCGAATGTTGCCAATCTGCTGATGGTGCGTGCGGCTGCAAGACAAAAAGAGATTGCATTGAGAACTGCGCTGGGTGCGAGTCGACTGCGCATTATTCGTCAGATGCTTACTGAGAGTCTGTTGCTCTCAATCGCCGGCGGTGCGCTCGGTGCGTTGCTTGCGATCTGGGGCGTCCAACTGCTTGTCACTTTGAGTGCAAGCACCCTGCCGCCAACGGCCGACGTGAAGATCGATGGCAATGTCCTCGCGTTCACGTTTGCGATCTCAGTTGTAACCGGGCTGTTGTTTGGTCTCGCTCCCGCTTTCCGCACTGCAAAGGTGGGCCTTATCGACTCGTTGAAAGACGGAGCGCGCGGTACTGAAGGCACGTTGCGAAATCGAACGCGCAGTTTACTTGTCGTTTTCGAAAGTGCAGTAGCTGTCGTTGTATTGATCAGTGCCGGTCTGTTGGTGCGAAGCCTGATCGCGCTCCAATCTGTTGATCCCGGCTTCGATGCGAATAACGTACTGACGCTCAGAATCGACATCACAAATAAGAAGTATCAAGGCGAAGGAAGGCTGGCAAACTTTTTCGAACAGCTCGAGTCGCGCGTCAGTTCGTTACCAGGTGTGCAGTCTGTTGGTCTAACCACGGCCCTTCCCATGAGTGGCCAGCTTAACGATATTTCTTACACGGTCGAAGGCCGGCCACCCGTCGCAGCAGATCAGGGGTTAAATGCTGACTTCCGTCTAGTGAATGCAAACTACTTCAGCTCACTGCGCATTCCGCTTTTGCGTGGACGCAACTTCACCGAACAGGAAGTTAGAGAAGGCAAACCGGTGACAATCGTCAGCAAGCAACTCGTCGACACGGTTTTCCCGAACGAAGAGCCGATGGGCAAACGTTTGGTCTCCGGGATGAGCGGCGTCGCTTTCGAAATCATCGGCATCGTGGGCGACATCCGTCACAATTCACTGGGGGTCCCGCCATTCCCGACGATGTATTTGCCCACTCGCGACTTTGCTGATCGAAGGAATCTTGTCATCCGCACGCAGAACGATCCGCTGAGTATCGTCGGCGCCGTGCGGCAGGAAGTGCGCGCGTTGGATCCCGATCAGCCGATTTCAGAAGTGAAAAGGATGACTGACTGGGTTGATTCATCAGTGGCGGTGCCACGTTATCGCACGACGTTGCTCGCAGCGTTTGCGGCCCTGGCGATGATCCTGGCGGCCACAGGGATTTACGGCGTGATGTCTTACACGGTCGCGCAGCGAACGCATGAGATCGGTGTGCGCATGGCAATGGGCGCGCGACGGCTGGATGTTTTGAAGCTGGTCGTGAGGCAGGGGATGTTGCTCACGCTGGTTGGCGTAATTCTGGGATTGACCGGCGCGTTTGCTCTGACGCGAGTGATGGCGTCGTTGTTGTTCGGAGTTACCGCGAAGGATCCGTTTACGTTTGCGGCGGTGGCAGGCTTGTTGAGTGCGGTGGCCTTCATCGCCTGCCTCGTGCCGGCACTGCGTGCGACGAAGGTCGATCCCCTCGTGGCGCTCAGATACGAATGATCTCCTTGGAGTGCGGCGGCCTGGCGCCGCTTTGGTCTCGTTGGCGCTTGATTGGCACAAAGCGGCGCCAGGCCGCCGCACTCCAAGGAGATTACCGAGTTAAAGAGCATGGATTCAATCATCAAAGACATCCGCTACGGCGTGCGAGGGTTGTTGAAGCATCCGGGATTCACGGCCCTGGTCGTGATCACGCTTGCGCTCGGCATCGGTGCCAGCACAGCAATATTTAGCGTCGTCGATAGCGTGCTATTGCGTCGCCTGCCTTATCCGACCGCGTCGCGCATTGTTGCGATTCAGGAATTGAATCCAGCCGGCAAGCGAGTCCAGGTAACGTCCGCAAACTTCATCGACTGGCGCGCGCAAAACACAGTCTTCGAACATCTCGCTGCGATCAAACAGACCACTTCAAACCTCGCGCTGTCGGATCACGCCGAGCGCATCGAGCTCGCGCAAACCAACGCGAACTTCTTCGATGTCTTCGGGATCAAACCGCAGTACGGCCGATTGTTTATTCCTCAGGATGAACAGGCGGGACACGAGCCGGTCGTTGTTGTTAGTAATGCGCTCTGGCAACGACGATTCGGCTCCGATCCGTCTCTGGTCGGAAAACCGATCACCCTCGACGGCAAGAACTACACCGTCGTGGGCGTCGCTCCTGCTGGATTTCAGTATCCGGACAAAACGGAACTCTGGGTTCCTCCTTTAAAACTCGTGCCCGAATTGTGGCGCAACCAGGACGTGACGCAGACGCGCGGCATGGGTTATCTAGCCGCCGTCGCGACACTGAAGGCGGGCGTATCGTTGCCGCAGGCGGCGGCTGAAATGGAGACGATCACTGCGCGGCTGCGACAGCAGTATCCCGACACAAACAACCGCCGGTTCAATCGAGTCGTTTCACTCCAGGAACACCTCGTCGGCGAGACAAACAAGCTTCTCTGGTTGCTGCTTGGCGCAGTCACGTTCGTATTGCTGATCGGATGTGCGAATGTCGCGAATCTGCTGCTCGCGAGTGGCGCGTCACGACAAAAAGAGATGGCAATTCGCACTGCGCTCGGCGCGTCGCGCGCGCGCGTCGTGCGGCAGTTGTTTACTGAAAGCACAGTCCTCGCACTCACCGGCGGCGCGGCGGGTCTCCTCATCGCTTACTGGGGGCTCGCGGCGATCACAAAACTGCTCCCGGGCGATTTTCCGCGGCTGAATGAGATCCACATGAACGTGCGCGTACTTGCTTTCACGTTCGCGGCGTCTGTCCTCACCGGCATCCTTTTTGGGCTCGTTCCCGCACTGCAGATCTCTCGTCCCGACGTTCAGGAATCGATCAGAGAAACCGGGCGGGGCGTGTCGGGGAATCGACGTCAAAGTCGTTTTCGCCAGGGGCTGATCGTCGTCGAGGTGGCGTTATCGGTCGTGTTGCTGGTTGGCGCGGGGTTGCTGTTCCGAAGTTTTCTTCGTTTGCAATCGGTGAACACTGGCTTTGTTTCGGAAGACGTGTGGACCGCGAGGTTGACGCCGTCGGGTACGAGCTACGCGAATCAGGCTGACTACGACCGGTTTTACAATCAGGTGCTTCAGAAGATCAGCGCCGTTCCCGGTGTGCAGGACGCGGGCCTCATCAACACGCTGCCTTTAGATAAAGGACCAACAACGGGATTTCGTGTCGACGGGCGTCCGATCACAACTCCAGACAAGTGGCCGGGCGCAAACTATCGCGCAGTCAGTCCGAACTATTTTCGCGCGATGGGAATACCGGTGCTGCAGGGTCGCGCCTACACCGATCGCGATACCACAAACACTCCGCTCGTGATGATCGTCAACCAGAAACTGGCTGACGAAGAGTTTGCGGGCGAGAACCCGATCGGAAAGCGAATCACATTCGGTAACACCGACAGCAACCGGCAGCCGGTTTGGTTTGAGATCGTTGGTGTGGTCGCGAATGTTCGTAGTCTGGAGCTTCGTGAGGAGCCTACGGCGGAGCTTTACTTTGCGGCGTTGCAGGATTACTGGCCGGCGATGTCGCTGGTGGTGCGATCAAATCTCGACTCGCCAAATTTGGGTGCTTCGGTGCGACAGATCGTCAACGAAGTCGATAAATCCGTTCCGGTGTCGAACGTGCAGATGATGGACCACGTCGTCAGCGCGTCGATCACGCAGCCGCGGTTCAATCTCTTCCTCCTGGGACTCTTCAGCACGGTCGCGATGCTTTTGTCCGCCGCCGGCATTTACGGCGTCACTGCGTACACAGTCACACAACGCACGCACGAGCTTGGGATTCGCATCGCGTTGGGCGCGCAGGTTAGTGATGTGCTGAAGATGATTCTGGGGCAGGGAATGGCTGTGATTGGAATCGGATTAGCTATTGGTCTTGCAGCGGCGTTTGGGCTGGTGCGTTTGCTGAGAAGTTTTCTGTTTGGTGTTGGTGAGAAGGATCCGTTTACGTTCGTAGCAATCACGGTGCTGTTGCTATTGGTGGCGCTGCTCGCTTGCTACATCCCCGCGCGTCGCGCGACGAAAGTGGATCCGCTGGTAGCACTCAGATACGAATGAAATGGACGCCACTTTGGAGTGCGGCGGCCTGGCGCCGCTTTGGTCTCGTTGGCGCTTGATCGGAACAAAGCGGCGCCAGGCCGCCGCACTCCAAGGAGACGCATAAATTGGAAGGAACGTGATGGACTCCATACTGAAAGACATCCGTTACGGTTTGCGATCGCTGTTGAAGCGACCCGTTTTCACGGCTGTGGCTGTAATCACGATCGGTCTCGGGATCGGTGTCAACACTGCGATCTTCAGTGTCATCAACGCCGTCTTGCTGCGTCCTCTGCCTTACGACGATTCATCTCGACTGGTCAGTTTCAGATCGAATCAGTCGGCGCCCGATCTTGTTGATATCGAAGCGCAGACTAAGACGTTCAGCCGTCTTGGCGGCACGGTGATGGCGTCGTTGGCGTACACCGGCGGCAGCGAACCGATTCAGTTTCAGATCGGCCAAGTGACGGGTGGATTCTTTGAAACACTTGGAGTAAAGCCTGAGCGCGGACGCTTTATTACCTCGGACGACGATAAAAAAGGCGCGCCTTTTGTCGTAGTACTAAGTCACAACTTATGGGTGCAGCAATTCAACAGTGACGAGCAGATTCTCGGCAAAGCGATTCCACTCAGCGGCAACATGTACACCGTCATCGGCGTTATGCCCGCGACGTTTGTCACACCTCGTGGTGTCAGCGAAGCGTGGACACCGGTTCACGTGTCCAATCCTCTCGCGGCAGATTTTCGCGGTGTTCATTTTCTCCGCACGTACGGAAGACTCGCCCCCGGAGTAAACATCGAACAGGCGCGCACCGAAATGAAGGTTATCGATGCGAATCTCGCTGCACAGTACCCAGCAGACAACAAAAATCGCAGCACTGTGCTGTTTTCATTGTATGAGCGGATAGTCGGCGAAACGCGCCGATCACTTCTGATCCTGTTTGCCGCAGTGAGTTTTGTGCTTCTGATCGCGTGCGCAAACTTCGCCAATCTTCTGCTCGCACGTGCGGCTGAACGTCAACGTGAGTTTGTGATTCGCGGTGCGCTTGGTGCCGGTCGCTGGCGGCTGATGCGTCAGTTGCTGGTCGAAAGTCTATTGTTGTCACTGGCCGGAGGTATCGCGGCGGTTGTGCTTGCGTACTGGGGCACGTCTCTCCTGGTGTCGTTCAAGCCCGAGAACCTGCCGCGCCTGGGTGAGATTGGCGTAGATGGGCGAGTTCTTGGTTTTACTTTCGGCATTTCCGTTTTGACGGGATTGATCTTCGGCCTTGTACCGGCGTGGACCGCTTCACGAGGTCGAGTCGGTGATGCGCTAAAGGAAGGTGCCCGTAGTGTTACCGCAGGAAGTGCACGACAACTACTCCGAAGCACATTCGTGGTAATCGAATTTGCAGTCGCACTCGTGCTTCTCATCGGCGCCGGTCTGCTCATCATGACTTTCTGGAACCTGCGCTCCGTTGAGCCGGGCTTCAATCCCGATCACTTGATCACGATGCGGGTCGAATTACCGGAGACTCGCTACAAGGAAGTTGCGCTGCAAACGCGCTTTCGCAAACAAGTATTAGCGGGGATGAATTCACTGCCGGGCGTGCAAGCCGCGATGGTCAGTGAGCTTCCACTCAGCGGTGACTCTCTCGATCATGAATTTCTAATCGAGAACCGGCCGCCAATCGCGCCCGGTGACGAACCGAGCCTGGTATCGCGCAGCGTCATCGGCGACTACTTCAAAGTCATGCAGATTCCTCTGCAAAAGGGACGCGATTTTGGACCACAGGATTTCGATGAAAAGGCTCCGCTCGTTGGCATCGCGAATGAAGCACTCGTACGCCAGTACTTTCAAAACGAAGACCCGCTGGGCAAACGAGTGCGTTGGGCGAGCGACCGCCAGATCGCGTGGATCACGGTCGTCGGCGTTGTCGGCGACGTAAAACATTTCGGTCTCGATTTACCGGAAGAACCTGCTCTTTACTCTCCCTACACACAAACCAGTCCGTGGAAAAGATGGATGGCTTTTGCTGTCCGAACGCAGGGCGATGCGGCGGGCACTGCCCAGGCACTCAAGCAGGAGATCTGGAAAGTCGATTCGCAATTACCTGTAACGCGGGTTGAGACGATGAGCGAAGTGGCGGCGAGCTCATTTGCGGCGCGCCGGTTCAACATGTCGCTGCTGTCTCTGTTTGCGGGCCTCGCGCTGGTGCTGGCTGCGATCGGTATTTACGGCGTGATGTCGAATGCGGTGACGCAGAGAACTCAGGAGATTGGTATTCGACTCGCGTTGGGTGCAAGGACGGTCGATGTTCTCACGCTGATTATTCGAAACGGGCTGATGCTGGTGGTCGTCGGGGTTGCAATCGGCTTGGCAGGAGCTTTCGCGTTGACGCGATTGATGGCGACGTTGTTGTTCGGAGTGACACCGACAGATGGCTTGACGATCGGTGTTGTGTCGGCGGTTTTGATCGGCATCGCGTTGCTGGCGTGCTTTATACCTGCGCGCCGCGCGACGAAGGTCGACCCGCTGGTGGCGCTGAGGTACGAGTGAAAGCCTTTCACAGGATTAACAAGATGAGACAGGATTTACAAGATGAGGCTTGGAATCATGTTTAATCATGCAAATCCTGTAAATCCTGTCTAACAAAAACGATGAAAGAACTAACTCAAAGCATACGTGGTCTTCTGCGTCACCCGGGCTTTACTGCCGTGTCCATTATCACACTGATGCTCGCCATCGGTGTGAACACCACGATCTTCAGCGTCGTCAATGCCGTGCTGTTAAAGGCGTTGCCGTTTCGCGATCCGGAACAACTCGTCTCCGTTCATCGAATCCCCAGCGCCACTGGCTTCCCGGGCATCGCCGGTTATCAATACCTAGCGTGGAAAGAGAAGAGCGCGAACTTCCAGGATATCGCTGCGTTCAGTGACGACAACATCAATCTCACCGGCGACGGTGAACCGGAGCGCATCCCTTACGCGCAAGTCACGGCGAGTCTCTTCACCACGCTCGGCGTTCAACCCGTGCGCGGTCGTTTTTTTCTTCCCGAAGAAGATAAGCCCGGCGCGACCAAAGTCGTCGTTGTCAGCGAAGGTTTCTGGCAACGTCGTTATGGCCGCGATGAAAAAATCCTGCAGCAGACGCTGACACTCGACAACAAGCCCTACACAATCGTCGGAGTGATGCCAAACAACTTTCGCTTTCCCGGCGAGTTCGATATTTGGCTGCCGATGGCGCTCGACCCGTACAAGGAGGTTCACGGTGACTTCTTCAAGCTCGTGGAAATTGTCGGCCGTCTTAAACCGAACGCAACTCTCGCCGGTACGCAAAGTGAATTAGGTGTCCTTGCGCAACAAGCATCGCAGCAAGGAAAGGAACCTTTACCACTCGCTTCTGTTGAAGTGACGCCGCTGCACCAACAACTCGTTGCCGGCGTTCGCTCGACAGTGCTTGTCTTATGGGGTGCAGTTGGACTGGTGATGTTGCTGGCCTGCGTGAACGTCGCGAGCCTAATGGTCTCGCGCACCTTCGCGCGCCAACGTGAGATAGCGGTGCGCGCGGCTGTTGGTGCACGGCGCTGGCAACTGATCCGGCAACTACTCACCGAGAGTGTTTTGCTCGGTGTCACTGGCGGCGCCCTGGGGTTGCTGATCGCTGTGTGGGGAACGCGCGCGATCGCGAATCTCGTACCGAAGGGTTTCGCGACCTCCGTTTACGATCTCAACAACATTCGTCTCGACTGGCGCGTGTTTGCGTTCACCCTCACACTCTCTGTCCTGACCGGTATCGTGTTTGGTTTAGCGCCCGCACTGACGGCTTCCAAACCCGATCTGATCCGGGCACTTCGCAACAGCCGCTCACAGGGACTGATGAGTTTTGGACTGCGTAGTTTTCGTGGCTGGCTGGTTGTTTCCGAACTCGCACTCGCAGTCGTTTTACTGCTCGCCGCGGGTTTGCTGGTGCGCAGCTTCAACAAACTTCTCGCAATCGATCTCGGCTTCAATCGTGAAAACGTACTCACCACGCGCATTAGCCTGCCTCGCTCAGTCTACCGCGAAGGGGCGCAGACTCAGGCGTTCTACGACAACCTGTTACAGCGTGTGAAGTCTTTGCCGGGCGTGCAGTCGGCCGGAATGATTAACCACACACCGCTTTCCGGCTTTGGAATCATCGCCTTCATGGGCATCGAAGGCCATCCGCAGTTGGACCGCGAGAAAGATCCGCCCATCGGTATCGGCTCCGTGTCGTCTGACTATTTTCAAACGATGGGTATACCGCTGTTGAGTGGTCGTACCTACGACGCGCGCGATGGTGAAGACGGACAGAAGGTCGCGATCGTCAATCAGGTTTTTGCGAATCGCTTCTTTGCCGGTGGCACCCCGCTTGGCAAGCGAGTCGGTTTTGGTTGTGAAGAAAAGGAAGGGCTTTGCCGAACGATTGTTGGAGTGGTGGGGAACATTCGGCAGGAGAGTATTACGGATGAAGTCACGCCGGAGATTTACCTGCCGTTTGCGCAAATGCGCATGAACGGAATGACGCTGATGCTTCGGACCTCTTCCGATTCGCTTAGTCTCGCTCGAGCTGTCCGCAGCGAAGTGTTGGCGATTGATAAGAATCAGCCGATACACGACGTCAAGACACTCGGTCAGCGGGTCGATGAAGCTGTCGCTGTTTCGCGTTCGCTGATGCTTCTGTTCACTGCGTTTGCACTGCTGGCGCTCGTGCTCGGCGCGGTGGGGATTTACGGCATCGTCTCTTACTCGGTAACACAACGAACACACGAGATCGGTATTCGCATGGCGCTGGGTGCACGCGCCGGGAATGTATTGAGTTTGATCATGAAGAACGGGTTGGCCCTCGTGTTGACCGGGATCGCGATTGGTGTTGGTGGGGCGCTGTTGTTGACGAGATTTCTGACGACGCTGCTGTTTGGTGTGACGCCTACAGACGCCCGCACGTTTGTAGTTGTATCGGTGATGTTTTTTGTGGTTGCTGCTGTGGCTTCGTTGATTCCGGCGTTGAGGGCGACGCGCGTGGATCCGCTGATCGCGTTGAGATACGAGTAGAAGTTTTGGGGACAGGATTAACACGATTTTCAGGATTAACAAGATGAGTTCAATCGTCAAAGATATTCGATTCGCGCTACGCGGATTGATCAAGCATCCGGGGTTTACGGCGATTGCCGTGATCACGTTGGCGCTGGGTATTGGTGGAAGCACGTCGATCTTTACGGTGGTTGATGCCGCGCTGCTGCGTGGACTGCCGTACAAGTCGCCCGACCGGCTCTATCACATTTGGGAGAACACGCCGAAGAAGGAGTTTCCGAAGCGCGAGTTTTCTTATCCCGACTACCAGGATTACCAGCAGAACAATGTCTTTGAAGGCCTCGCGGCTTATACCGGCGGCGGCGCGATTCTCAGTGGTTATGGCGATGCCGAAAATTTGAATTCACCACGAGTCAGTGCGAACTTCTTTTCTGTGCTCGGTGTCGATCCGCTTCTCGGCAGAACTTTCCAAACCGGCGAAGACGTTCAGGGTGGACCAAAGCTCACGATTCTGACTTACGGGTTGTGGCAGCGCAGATTCGGCGGCGATCCCGGAATCGTCGGTAAAGCGCTTACGCTGAACGGCGAGAGTTTCACCGTGATTGGTGTATTGCCGGCGAGTTTCCAGTTTGCGCTGCGGCCCGCGGATCTCTTCACGCCGTATCAACCGACGCAGAACCAGTTGACGCGACGCTTCATGCACGGAACCAATCTAATTGGTCGGCTCAAGTCAGATAAGAGTGTCAGCGACGCGCAAGCTGAGTTGAGTTTGATCGCGAGTCGAATCGAACAGCAGTACAACGACTCACATGCAGGAACGACGGCACGAATCGTTCCACTTCAGGAAGAAATAGTCGGATCGGTCCGTCCGATCTTGTTGGTGCTTCTTGCAGCGGTTGGATTCGTGCTTCTCATTGCGTGTGCGAACGTCGCCAGTTTGTTGCTGACACGCTCGCTTTCGCGACAAAAAGAGGTCGCGATTCGTTCAGCGCTGGGCGCGAGTCGCTGGCGAGTGGTCCGGCAACTGCTTACCGAATCGATGTTGTTGTCCATCGTGGGTGGCGCCGCCGGTTTGGTGCTTGCTTACTGGGGCGTGCCTGCGTTAGTGGCGGTGTTGCCGCAAAGCCAGTTGAATGCAATGCCGTTTCTCAGCGCGTTGCATCTCAATGCCGGCATCCTCACTTTCTCATTCGCCCTCTCATTGCTGACCGGACTGATATTTGGTCTCGCACCGGCGCTCCAGTCTTCGAAACTCGATCTGAATGAAGCACTCAAAGAAGGCGGCCGCCAGACGTCTATCGGCGCCGGTCATCGTTTGCGCAGTGCCATGGTTGTGACCGAACTCGCGCTCGCGGTCGTGTTGCTGGTCGGCGCGGGATTGATGATGAAGAGTCTGTTTCGACTGTTAAAAACAAACGTAGGCTTCAAAACGGAAAACGTTCTAACTGCGTTTGTGATCCTGCCACCATCGAAATACAACGATACGAAGAAGCAGATCAACTTCAACGATCAACTGCGCGAACGCGTGCAATCGTTGCCGGGTGTCAGTGGCGCAGGCACGGTCAATATCCTGCCGGTTAATGGCGGCAACACGACGCGCTTTTTCGTCGATGGCGATCCGATTCCCGCGCCGGGCGAAGAGATTGAAGCCAACATCCGCACAGTTAGTGATGATTACTTCACAGCGCTTGGAGTTCCGGTGCTCGCCGGGCGCGCGTTTGACGCGCGCGACACCGAGAACGGGCAGTCAGTGGTCATCATCGGCAAGACCATCGCCGATCGTGTGTTTGCCGGTCGCAATCCAATCGGAAGGAAGTTGCGCTATTCGTCGATTCAAGCCGACGGCGATATTGTTGTTGGTGTAGTCGGCGACGTGAAGATCACCGGGCTCGATGAAGCTGTTAGACCGGTGCTCTACTATCCGTTCCGCCAGAGCTCCTCGACATTCCAAAACCTCGTCGCACGTACTGACAGCGATCCGAACGTACTCGCCGGTGCGATTCGTAACGAAATACGCAATCTCGAGCCCGACGCGGCAATTCTCAATGTCCGCACGATGGACGACATGATCGCGCAAACACCTGCATCGTTCATGCGACGTTTTCCGGCGTTGCTGATCAGTATCTTCGCGGGCGTTGCGTTGTTGCTCGCATCGATCGGGATTTACGGCGTCGTGTCGTATTCCGTGAGCCAGCAGACGCATTACATCGGCGTCCGCATGGCGCTCGGTGCCAGCCCGGCTGACATTCTGAAGATGGTTTTGAAGCAGGGATTGCTGTTGGCGCTGTTGGGTGTGGGAATCGGTGTGCTGGCAGCGCTCGGTCTGATGCGACTGTTGAGCACGCTGCTTTATCAGGTGAGCACGAGCGATGTCACGACGTTTGCGACGGTGACGGGCACGTTGTTAGTCGTGGCGCTGCTGGCTTGTTATCTGCCGGCGCGACGCGCGACGAAAGTCGATCCGCTCGTAGCACTGAGGTATGAGTAAGGGCGTCTCCTTGGAGTGCGGCGGCCTGACGCCGCTTTGGTCTCGTTGGCGCTTGATCGGAACAAAGCGGCGTCAGGCCGCCGCACTCCAAGGAGGCTCCCAATTGGGGATAGTGTGATGGAATCCGCGTTAAGAGACTTACGATTTGCTTTACGAGGGCTGGCGAAGAAGCCGGCGTTCACTGTGATTGCTGTGCTCACGCTCGCGCTGGGTATTGGGGCGAACACGGCGATCTTCAGCGTGGTTAATGCTGTGTTGTTGCGGCCGTTGCCGATCAAAGAACCAGATCGAGTGATGACGTTCTGGCTATCCGCGCCGTCAAGGGGCTTGCAACACATGGATCTCAACGATCCGATATTTGCTTACTACCGCAATCGCACGCGCACGTTTGAGAGTGTCGGCGCTTTCGAAACCGGCGAGTTTGCTCTTACGGGCGGCGCCGAGCCGGAATCCGTCCCGGGCGCTACCGTCACTGCTGATTACTTCAGCGTGCTCGGTCGTGAACCGTTGCACGGCCGCACTTTTACCGCACAGGAAGACACACCTGGTAACAACCACGTGGTGCTGCTCAGTTATGGTCTGTGGCAACGCCGTTTCGGTGGCGATACAAATATCGTTGGGCGCTCGATCAATGTCGAAAACGAGCCGGCGACGGTTGTTGGCATCATGCCGGCGGATTTCGATTTTCCGGATCCGGCTGAACGTGCGAGCAGTTCCGGTCACGTGCAGCTCTGGGTGCCAAAGGGGCTCGACCCGCAGGAATTATATTCCTACAACTTGACAGGCGTTGGCCGGTTGAAAGCAGGAGTGAGTGCGGACGATGCAAAGAAAGAGATTGACTCTTTGTATCAGGCGTACGCGGCAGAGACCGGTGCAAGACTCGGCGTTGCGCCCGAATCAAGCGTTACCACTGTCCTGGTGCCATGGCAACAAAACATCGTCGGCGAAGTGCGACGACCGTTGCTCGTGTTGCTCGGAAGCATTGCTCTCGTCCTGCTGATCGCCTGCGCCAATCTCACGAATCTCATGCTGGCACGTGCTGCGGCACGCACGCGAGAGCTCGCAGTGCGACAATGTCTCGGCGCGAGTGCGATGCGAATCGCACGGCAATCACTCACCGAGAGTCTGGTGCTCTCGTTCCTTGGAACACTTGTCGGAATCCTGCTTGCAATCTGGATCGTTACCGCTCTCAAGAGCCTGGTGTCCTCGCAGATACCGCATGTGGAAACTGCGCGAATCGATGCAACTGTTTTGCTTTTCACCGTGGCAATCATGTTGCTCACGGTTGTGTTGTGTGGTTTAGCGCCGGCACTGCACTCCGCCCGCACTAATTTGCAGGACGCGATAAGGTCAGGTTCACGCGGATCGACATCAGGCTCAAACAAACGTCTCAACAACGTCTTCGTTGTTTCGCAGCTCGCGCTGTCGCTCGTGTTACTGATTGGCGCGGCGTTGTTCCTGCAGAGTTTCAGAAATCTCTTGTCTGTAAATCCGGGTTTCCGCGCCGAGAACGTTTTGATGGCGCAAGTCTCACTGCCGGAACAGAAGTACAAAGACAATGCGCAGACAGAGAGTTTCTATAACCAGTTGCGCCAGAACGTCGGCAGTTTACCGGGTGTACAGGCGATCGAGTTGTGCCAGGTGGTGCCGTTCAGCGGTGGCGGCGGAGGTGCGCCATTCACAGTTGAAGGTTTCGAGCACGAGCAATCAAAAGTCGCATGGTTGCGAGGTTCGACGCCCGGTTATTTCAACGCCATGGGAATGCCGATTCTGAAAGGCCGCGGCTTTGAATCAACCGACACCTCATCGTCTCTGCCAATCGCAATCGTCGACGAAAGCCTGGCTCGGAGGTACTCACCGCAAGGCGATCTGGTTGGAAAACGCCTTCGCATCGGCGATGGTCCATGGCTGACGATCGTTGGTGTTGTTCCAAACGTCAAGAATCGCAAACTCGATGAGGCTGCATGGCCTTATGTCTATCGTCCTTACAGTCAGTGGGTGCGACGGGAAACGATGCTCGTCGTGCGGTCGGATCTGGATCCGGCCACGATCGCCGGCAACATCCGCCAGGAAGTCGCGAAGCTCGATCCGGAACTCCCACTTAGCCGAGTCAGCACGATCCGGCAGGCCATGGATCGTTCGCTTGTAACTACCAGGTTAACGAACTGGCTCCTCACCGGATTCGCTGCAACGGCCTTGTTGTTGGCGTTGACGGGAATCTACGGCGTGATGTCGCTCAACGTAGCGAATCGCCGGAGCGAATTTGGAATACGTCTCGCGCTGGGAGCGCAGACGACGAATGTTTTGAGACTCATTCTGGGCCAGGGACTTCGACTGGCTGTCGTCGGCGTCGCGCTCGGTGTAATCGCAGCGATTGCGCTTACACGATTACTTCAAGGGTTGTTGTTTGGGATCAGTGCCGGCGATCCGTTGACGTTTGTCGTAATCGCAATGCTGCTTGTCGGAGTTGCTTTACTTGCGTGTTGGATTCCCGCGCGTCGAGCGACGAAAGTCGATCCGCTCGAAGCGCTTCGGTCCGAGTAGAACTTAGCCACGGATGATACTGATATGAAAACCATCTTCACGGATATTCGCTATGGGCTGCGAGGCCTACTGAATCAGCCCGGATTTACGATTATTGCGGTTTTGACGCTCGCGCTCGGTGTTGGCGCAAACACGGCGTTGTTCAGCGTAGTCGATGCGGTGTTGTTGAAGAAGCTACAGGTGCAGGATCCCGACCGACTGGTGTTGTTCAAATCAAGTTGGGGCAAGAAGTTTTCACCAGGCAGTTACGACGGCAGCAACATGCTCGATCCGGCGACGGGCCTCACCGTCGGCACTTCGTTTCCGATGCAGACACTGACGCGCCTGCGCCAGGAACAAGGAGCGCTTTCTGACATCTTTGCCTTCTCACCCCTGGACGTCAATTTCAACGCCGGCGGTCAGGCAGAGGTCGTCAGCGCCCAGGCGGTTTCCGGCAATTACTACAGTGCGCTCGGCGTGCCGGCTATGATCGGCCGCACGATCACAGAAGCGGACGACAACGCGGGTGCGACTCCAGTCGCAGTGCTAAGTCATCGCTTCTGGGCCAACCGTTTTAATGGGGACCCGTCGGCGGTTGGTAAGCAAGTCAATATTAATAACGTTGCCTTCACGATCGCGGGTGTTACTCCTCCGGGGTTCACGGGGACCTCACAAGTAGGGACTTCGCAAGACGTTTCATTTCCGATCGCATGGGAGCCCCAGATCAATGGCGAACAAAGCAACTTCCAGGGGGCAGGCGTCTGGTGGTTGCGGATAATGGGGCGGCTCAAACCCGGCGCCACACTGGCGCAGGCGGAAGCAAGCCTGGCTGGTCCATTTCAGCAGTCGGTGCTCGAACACCGCGCGCTGCGGAAGACAGATACAGGAGCTGCGCTGCGCACGCTCGATCCCGGGGATTTACCGAAGCTTGGTGCCGAGTCCGGTAGCCAGGGCGAGATGAATACACGCCACTGGTTTGCTCCGGCGCTGCGATTGTTAGCGGGCGTCGTTGGTGTTGTGCTGCTGATCGCGTGCGCGAACGTCGCGAACTTGTTGCTGGTGCGCGCGTCGTCAAGAAGGAAAGAGATTGCTGTGCGACTGGCTGTGGGCGCGAGTCGCGGGCGTCTCGTCAAACAGTTGTTGACTGAAAGTGTTTTGCTCGCGGCGGTGGGTGGCGCGCTCGGAGTTCTCTTTGCGTTCTGGATCAAAGACGGGCTGCTGCTCGTAACTGAGTGGGGCGGGCGCGAGATGAGTGCGCTCACGCCACGCCTGGACCTGCGCGTGCTTGGCTTCACGCTTGGTCTCTCATTTCTCACCGGCATCATCTTCGGCATCCTGCCCGCGCTGCGGGCCACCAATGTGGATTTGACGCCGGCGCTCAAGGATACCGGACGGAGCTCGAGTGGAATTGGCCGCTCGTGGCTGAGCAAGTCCCTCGTTGTGGTCCAGGTGTCGCTGTCGGTGTTGCTCCTGATCGGCGCAGGCCTGCTGATTCGCACGCTCAGGAATTTGCAACACGTTGACATGGGATTCAACGCGAACAACGTGCTGCTCTTCAAGGTGGACCCGAGCCTCCTCGGTTATCGCGACGAGAAGCTCGCCGATCTGTATCAACGATCTTTCAGCCGGCTTGAAGCTGTGCCGGGCGTGCAGTCCGTCACTTTTTCACGCAGTCCCTTGCTCGCTCAGAGCTCATGGACCAGCTCCGCTTATGTACCCGGTGAGATGGGAGCGAATGGTCAGCCACGCGAGAGCAATGTGAAGGTACATTCTGTCCGCGAGAACTTTTTCAGCACGATGGAGATTCCCCTCCTCCTCGGCCGTGGTCTGACTGAACAGGACGACGCGCGCGCCCCACGCGTTGCCGTCGTCAACCAGGCGTTTGCGAAAGCTCACTTTGGGAATGAAAACCCGATTGGGAGGCGGTTCGGATTCGCCCCGGAAAAACCAAACGACATCGAGATAGTCGGTATCGCGCGCGACGCGAAATACACGAGCCAGCGCGATGAGATCCAGCCGACCGTCTATCAGGCGTGGCGACAAGTGCTGCGCAGGATGACGTTTGCAACCTTCGAAGTGCGCACAGTTGGCGATCCGGCTGTGTCGATCGCGGGCGTACGAGAGGCGATGCGTGAAGTCGATAGCAACCTGCCGCTCAGTGACATCCGCACGCAGGTACAACAAGCAGATGAAACACTCGCGATGGAACGGATGTTTGCGAAGCTGCTGACACTCTTCGGATTGATCGCGCAACAACTCGCGGCCATCGGGCTGTACGGCGTGATGGCTTACGTCGTATCGCAGCGCACGCATGAGATCGGAATTCGGATGGCGCTCGGTGCTGATCGTCGCAACGTGCTGATGATGGTTGTGCGACAGGGAATGGTGCTGACGCTCGTTGGCATCGCGCTCGGGCTCGTCGCCGCATACGTGTTGACGAAGTACCTGGAGAGTTTGACGAGCATGCTGTTCGGTGTTAAGCCGCGCGACCCGTGGACATTTGCGGTGATTGCCGTGGGGTTGGGCCTCGTGGCGCTGGTCGCGTGTTTGATTCCGGCGCGAAGGGCAACCAAAGTGGATCCACTCAGGGCGCTCCGTTACGAGTAAGAGTTAACCGCGGATGAAACAGATCATGGAAACGATTTTCACGGATGTCCGGTATGGCTTTCGGAGTTTGTTGAAACGGCCGGGGGCGACGTTGATCGCGCTCGTGACACTAGCGCTCGGCATTGGTGTCAACACGGCAATCTTCAGCGCTGTTGATTCCGTCCTGCTGCGACCGCTGCCTTTCAAAGATCCGGAACGACTGGTTTCGATTTGGGAGCAGACGCCATCACTGGGTATAGAGCAAAACCAGGCAGCGCCCGCTAACTTTTTCGATCTTCGCAATCAGAACCAGGTGTTTGAAGCGCTCGGCGCCTATGGACCACTCGATTTCAATCTCACCGGCACTGGAGATCCCGAGCGACTCGACGGCCAACTCGTTTCGGCAAACGTTTTTTCAATTCTGGGAGTCGCACCCGCGCTCGGTCGAACATTCCTTTCCAATGAAGATCAACCGGGCCAGGAGCACGTCGTAGTGCTGAGCGACGCGCTCTGGCAGCGACGGTTCAATCGCGATCCCTCGATTCTTAATCGCAACATCGCGCTTAACGGAGAATCGTTTACGGTCGTAGGCGTCATGCCGCGCGGCTTTTTCTTTCCACGGCGTGAGCCTGAATTGTGGGTGCCGTGGGCCATGGAGCCTGATCAGGCGAGTGGACGCGGCGATCACTATCTGGGAATCGTCGCTCGTTTGAAGCCCGAGGTCGGCCTGGAACGCGCGAATGCTGATCTCGCGGCGATCGGTCAGCGGTTGTCCGCCGAATACCCGCGCACGAATGAAGGGCTCGGTTTCATCGCGCGTTCGTTGCACCGGGATTACGTTGGCGATCTACGTTTGCCGATGCTGATCCTGTTTGGCGCCGTTGGGCTTGTCCTGCTGATTGCGTGTGCGAACGTCGCGAACCTGTTACTGGCCCAGGCAACAACGAGACGCAAAGAGATCGCGATTCGCATCGCCCTCGGCGCGCGACGTTGGACCATCGTGCGACAAATGCTCGTCGAGAGTTTATTACTGGCATGCGGCGGCGGACTGCTGGGAGTGCTCGGTGCCTTCTGGGGCGTTGAGGCCCTGACAAAATTTCTTCCCGAGAGTCTTTCAAAACTACAAGCAGTCAACATCGATGCGCGAGTGTTGTTGTTTACGCTTGGCGTGAGTGTGCTTACTGCAATCGTCTTTGGTGGCGTGCCCGCGTTGCTAGCCTCACGCGCGACGCCGGGGGCGACGTTAAGTGACGTTGCGCGAGATATGGCGGGCGGAACTTCGGGCCGCAATGTTCGACGAGTGCTCGTCGTCTCTGAAGTCGCACTTGCCGTCGTGCTGCTTGTTAGCGCCGGCCTCTTAATTCGCAGTTTCCAGTTACTGCGGCAAGTTGAACCCGGCTTCAATCCCAATAACGCCCTCACGATGAGAATGGTCCTGCCGTTTCCGAAGTATGCGAAGAAGGAAGCGCGAAGTGCTTTTTACGATGAGGTGTTGCGGCAGGTTAAAGAAATCCCCGGAGTTGAAGCCGCGGGAATGATCACGTTTATGCCGCTCTCGTTTAATGGGATGAATTTTAGTTTCTCAGTTGAAGGACGGGCCGCACCGAGTGATATGAACCTGCCATTCGCTCTCTTTCGGGTTGTCAGTCCCGACTATTTTAGCGCGATGGGTATTCCGCTTCTGCGCGGACGATATTTCGAAGCACAGGATTCTCCCGAAACGATGCCGGTTGTTGTGATCGATCGCCGTCTCGCCGAACAGTACTGGCCCAACGAAGATGCTATTGGAAAACGACTCAAAGTTGGACCAGCCGATTCACCAAATGCATGGTTGACGGTTGTGGGTGTCGTCGGCGATGTGCGTCAAACGGGACTGCACGAACAGAAATTAGAATTCTACGTGCCTTACATGCAGGAGCGCCGTTTGTTCATGGCGCCTCGCGATCTGGTCGTGCGGACCAAAGCCGATCCAGCGGTGATTGCGGCTGCGGTACGAAAGGCCGTGTGGTCAGTCGATAAGGACCAGCCGGTCTCGAACGTCCGCACGCTCGATGAGGTCTTCTCCGCTGCGATCTCGCAGGAACGCTTCCAGGCATTGATGCTCGGACTATCAGCGGCGCTGGCGCTTGTGCTCGCGTGCGTTGGGCTGTACGGCGTGATCTCTTACTCCGTTGTGCAACGAACCCACGAGATCGGTGTACGCATGGCGCTGGGCGCACAGCCTGTCGACGTGTTGAGGCTCGTGATTCGGCAAGGAATGTTGCTGACGTTTGTGGGTCTCATTGCGGGTATTGTTGTCGGAACATTTGTGACGCGTGTGTTGACAGACATGTTGTTTGGAGTGACGCCGCGCGATCCGTTGACGTTTGCGGGCGTGCCTGTGTTGCTGCTGGTAGTTGCATTTCTGGCTTGCTACATCCCGGCACGACGCGCCACGCGGATCGATCCGCTCGTGGCGCTTAGATACGAATGAAAGGCCATCCGCAGATTACACAGAAAAATAATCTGCGAAATCTGTGGATGGATTGACGATTATGAGCACACTATTTCAAGACCTCCGCTATGGCGCACGAATCCTCCTGAAGCAACCGGGGTTTACTTTGGTTGCAGTTGTCACGCTCGCGCTTGGTATCGGAGCCAACACCGCGATCTTCAGCCTGGTGAACAGCATTCTGTTGCGACCACTGCCGTTCCGCGAGCCGGATCGCGTCGTGCGACTGATTCAGGCGAGTCCAAAGCTTGGGCTCGACACCTGGGGAGTCTCGCAGGCGAACTTCGCTGCCTATCGCGAACAGAATCATACGCTCGAGTCGATCGCTATCTTCAATAGCACCGCGATTAACCTCACTGGTGACGGCGAGCCGGAACGTCTGCCGATGACGAGTGTTACCGCCGACTTTTTTAAGGTTCTCGGCGTTAATCCCGTGCTCGGTCGCACGTTTGTTGAAGGTGAAGACGCCGAAGGTAAAAACCTCGTTTGTGTGATCAGTCATCGATTCTGGCAGCGCCGTTTCGCCGGGGATCCGAACATCGTGGGCAAGAAGATCAACCTCAATAACATCCCGACACAGGTTGTCGGTGTGATGTCTCCCGATTTCAAGTTTCCACGGCTCGAGATTGATCTCTGGCTCCCGATGCCACTCGATACGAAACGCACGGCGCCTTACTTCTTTCAGGTCATCGGTCGCATGAAGCCGGGAGTTCAGGTCGCTCAAGTGCAGTCAGACACAACCAGCGTCATCCAGAACTTTGGCTGGCAACATCCGAATATTAGCGAACACGCCGGCTTGAATGAAGGCAATGGTCCAAGAACGATTGTTAAGCCGATCAGGGAAGTAGTGCTCGGTAAGACTGAAAAACCGCTTCTCGTGTTATTGGCCGCGGTTGCTTTCGTGCTGCTGATCGCCTGCGCGAACGTTGCGAATCTTCTGCTTGCGCGCGCGACGTCACGAACGCGGGAGATTGCTGTGCGGGTGTCGCTCGGAGCTTCACCACGAAGAGTGGCGCGCCAACTGTTAACTGAAAGTGTTTTGCTTTCTTTTGTCGGCGCCGTGTTTGGCGTTGGTCTGGCGGCGTTCGGGATTCGCATGCTCGACAAGTTGCCGATCAGCGGCATCGTGCGGATGGAAGAAGTGAACCTGAGCTGGACCGTGCTGGCTTTCACCGCGGCACTCACTGTCTTCACCGGATTGCTATTCGGCTTCATGCCCGCACTGCGCGCCTATGCCATGGGTATCGCATCGGGAATGCGCGAAAGGGCGCGCGGCACGGTGGCGCACAGGCGACTCAACAGCGCACTCGTGGCAGTGCAGTTTGCACTCTCGCTCGTTCTTCTAATCGGCGCCGGTTTGTTGCTGAAGAGTTTTCAACGACTGGAATCAGTTGATCTCGGATTCAACGCTGAGAACACGCTCACGATGGTCGCCACTCTGCCGCGCACGAGGTACGACAGCGAAGAAAAGGCGCTGAACTTTTACAACGACGCACTCGAGCGATTGCGTAACTCGCCGGGTATTCGCGAAGTCGGTCTCATAACCAATTTGCCTTTCGCCGACGGCGGAGAAGTTGATGGATTTATTGTCGAAGGACAGGAGCCACGGCAGGGCGCAAATGTCGAGCAAACCGAACAGGCTGAACTGCAAAGCGTGACCCCGGGAACATTCCAGGCTTTGGGAATTCCGCTTTTACAGGGCCGCGATTTTCAGAGTTCCGATCACGCTAAATCAACTCCCGTCGCGATTATCGATGAGACGTTATCGCGTCGTTACTGGCCTGCTAATGATGCAGTTGGAAAACGTATTGAGACCACCGGCAATCAGGTTTGGTTGACGATTGTCGGTGTCGTCGGTGGCATCAGGCACAACAGCCTCTCCGAAGAGAAAGAGCCGCATATCTACTTTCCACTCAACCAGGCTCCGGACCCGCGAGCTTCGTTTGTGGCGCGAACCGATGGTCCACCAAACGCGGCCACGGGCACGTTCAGAGCGGCGATCAGGCAGGTCGATCCCGATATGCCGTTGTACCTCGTGCGCTCGATGATGGAGATCATTTCACAAACACTCAGCACGCAGCGCTTGACCAACATACTGCTCACGGCGTTCGCGATCATTGCGTTGCTGCTCGCGGCGGTCGGCATCTACAGCACGATGTCGGTTTATGTTGGCAGTCGCACAAAAGAGTTTGGGATCCGGCTCGCATTGGGCGCGCAACCGAGTGTGTTGCGGCGAGCGGTGATACGTCAGGGACTGCTATTGACTGCGGCTGGTGTGGTGGTGGGGGTTGCGGGAGCACTCGCGTTAACACGGACTATCAAAAGTCTTTTGTTTGAAGTGAGTACGACGGATCCGTTGGTATTTACTGCGATCCCGGTGTTGCTGGTCGTGGTTTCGCTGTTTGCGTGTTACACGCCCGCACGACGGGCGACGAAAGTCGATCCACTCGTGGCGCTTCGAGACGAATGAGGCCACAGATTTTACGGATTGGGAACGGATATGAGTGCGCTTAAACAGAATATCGCATTTGCCCTGAGGACGCTTTTTAAGAACAAAGGCTTCACGATCACCGCCGTGCTGACACTCGCGCTCGGTATCGGTGCGACGACGGCGATCTTCAGTGTCGTGTATGCGGTGTTTGAGCCGATGCCGTATCCAAAGCCGGATCAACTCGTGATCGTGTGGTCGTGGGCGCGTGGGTCGCGCAACTCCGTGTCGTCCGGCGATTTTGTCGAGTGGCAACGACGCAGCACTTCGTTCCAGGGCATCGGTGCGTGGTCCGGCGCCAGCTTCAATGTCGCTACAAACGATCGGCCGCAGGAGGTGGACGCTTCACGTCGCACGCCCGGATTCTTCACGCTTGAGGGTTTGCCATTTTTGTTGGGACGTGACTTTCGTCCGGAAGAAGCTGAGCCCGGCAGGGATCACGTCGTGATTCTCAGCCATCGTTTGTGGAGCAGTCACTTCAACTCGAATCGCGATCTCATCGGCAAAGAGATTCGCATGAATAGCGAGCCGTACACGGTTGTGGGCGTGCTACCGCCGGGGATTTACGATCGTTTCAACTCGCAGTTGTGGGTCCCGCTTTCGTTCAGGCCTGAACAGATCTCGCACGACTCCAACAATGTGCTCGTGATGGCGCGTTTGAAAGACGATGTCCCGATCGCTCAGGCGCAAGCTGAGATGGAGGGAATTGCCGGACAACTGCAAAACGAGTTTCCCAGAACAAATGCGAATCGTGGTGTGAGCGTGCAGCCGTTGCACCTCAACTTCGTCACCGACTCAACGCGCCGCAATCTCTGGTTGTTGCTCGGCGCGGTTGGTCTTCTGCTGTTGATTGGCTGCGTCAACGTCGCAAATCTGCTTTTTGCTCGCGGCACTTCGCGGCAGCGTGAAATTGCGTTGCGCGCCGCGCTCGGAGCTTCAAGAGCACGTCTGTTCTCACAGTTTCTGACTGAGAGTCTGGTTCTTGCCGTGCTGGGCGGAGCCCTGGGAATTTTTCTCGCGGTAGCGATCACCGACGCGATCACCGCGGTGATGCCGCCGGTCGGCACGATGATTCCGTCAGAGGCGGAAATCAGAATCAGCGTTCCGGTGTTGCTGTTCACGATCGCAATCACTTCGCTCGCGGGACTCTTATTCGGTGCTGCTCCGGCGTGGCAGGCATCGCGGCTCGATCTCAACGAAGTTTTGAAACTCGGTGGACGCATCAGTTCCGGCGGTGCGCGCCGCAATGCATTGCGCGTGCTTGTAGTGGCAGAGTTCGCACTCGCGTTGACACTCCTCGCAAGCGGCGGCCTCGCACTGCGCGGATTCTGGAACCTGACGCGAATCGACCTCGGCATCCAGACGGACAATGCGCTTGCATTTCGTTTGCCTGTTCCCGCGCAACGTCTCAACGGCCCGGATCAAATCAGATCTTATTACGGCCAGATGCTCGAAAGAATCAAGGCTGTGCCCGGTGTGAAAGACGCGGCTGCGATGACCGGATTGCCCGGACGCTGGACGATGCTGGGCACGCGTTTCACGCTCCCGGGCCAACCTCCGCCGAATCCCACCGAACGTCGCGGCTCGAGTTTTCTCATGGTGACACCGGAGTATTTCGATGCGCTCGGAATTCGTGTGACCAGCGGTCGTCGTCTCAGCGAACAGGATACGGAAACGAGTATGCGCGTGGCGATGGTCAACGAATTCTTCGCGTCGCGCTATTTGCCGGGCATTGATCCGGTGGGCCAACGGATCTCGATCGAGGAATTCGTAGCAGGCGCGCCTAGAGGAAAACCGATCGAATGGCAGATTGTGGGCGTGTATCACAATGTGCGGCCGGCGGGATTTCGTGAAGACAATCCACAAATAACTGTGCCTTTCGCACAGAGTCCGTGGCCACAGAGTTGGATCGTGGTGAAGACGGTTAGCGATCCAAAAGCGGCGATCAAGGGGATCACTGCGGCAGTTAGTTCAGTCGATCCGGATTTGCCGTTGGCGGGTTTGCAAACGGTTGATGAGATCGTGAGCGGGTCGTTGGCGATCGATCGTTTCAGTGTCGTGTTGTTTGCGAGCTTTGGTGCGCTCGGGCTGTTGCTTGCCGCGGTGGGTATCTACGGCGTGATGGCGTTCGCGGTAGCACAGCGAACGCATGAGTTTGGTGTGCGCATGGCGCTCGGCGCACAGCGTTCGCGAGTGATCAATATGGTGCTGAAAGAAGGAGCGCTTCTCGCGATGTGCGGGTCGGCTCTCGGGTTGGGTGGAGCGTATCTCGTCGGCCGTGCGATGCAGTCGACGTTGTTTGGTGTCGATGCGTTGGATGTGCGCGCGTTTGGCGCGGTGTCGGTCTTATTGTTGCTTGCGGCGCTGTTCGCGTGTTTGTTTCCAGCGTGGCGAGCAAGCCATGTCGAGCCACTGGTCGCCCTGCGCTACGAGTAAATTGAAACGCGGATTAGACGGATAAAAACACGGATTTAAGCATGCACACTCTTCTACAAGATCTTCGCTACGGTCTCCGGATGATGCTCAAGCAAAAGGGTGTCACCGCGGTGGCCCTGCTTTCACTCGCGTTGGGCATTGGCGCAAATACAGCGCTGTTCAGCATCGTCGATGCGATGCTGTTGAAAATGTTGCCGGTGAAAGAACCGGACGCCCTGGTCCTTTTCAAATCGATGGCGCCCAAGGAATTCGGTGTCGGTAGCTACAACGGAAGTTCCAGCGACGATCCGGCGACGGGCCAGCGCGTGATGACGTCGTTCCCTTATCAGAGTTATCAACGCCTGCGCGAGCAGCAGGGACCGATGTCAGACATTTTTGCGTTTGGGAACGTCGGGTTGAATGTCAGTGCCGATGGACAGGCAGACGTCGCCCGTGGCCAGGCGGTTTCGGGAAATTATTACTCTGCACTCGGAGTGCAACCGGCGCTCGGTCGTCTGCTCACGGATGAAGACGACAAAGCGGGTGTCGCTCCCGTTGCCGTTTTGAGTCATCGTTACTGGCAGAAACGCTTCAGCGGCGATCCGTCCATCGTTGGTAAACAGATTAACCTCAACAATCTCGCCTTCACTGTGGTTGGTGTTTCGGCTAGAGGTTTCGACGGCACTGCGGGCGTCGGCACGAGCATGGAAGTATCGATACCGCTCGCGGTGGAGCCGCAACTGTACGCCGACAAGAATCGGTCGTACCTCGGCAGCAACGTGTGGTGGTTGCGCATCATGGGCCGCTTAAATCCCGGTGTCACGAGGGCACAAGCCCAGGCTCAGTTGGAAAATGCTTTTCACCAATCCGTGGTCGAGCATCGTGCTGCACGGCAAGCCGCCGCCGGGAAGCAAGCGGGCGCCAATAGGATCAGCGATCTCGATCCAAAACAGTATCCGCGACTCTTCGCGGATCCGGGCGGGCAGGGCGAGATGTACCGGCGCGAGTATTACAAGCCATCGCTCTATTTATTGCTCGGCGTTGTTGGCCTAGTGCTTCTGATCGCGTGCGCAAACGTGGCGAACCTTTTGTTGTCGCGCGCAGCCGGCCGGCAGAAAGAGATTGGTTTGCGATTGGCGCTGGGTGCGAGTCGCCGGCGACTGATGCGGCAACTGCTCACCGAGAGCGTCCTCCTTGCACTGTTGGGCGGTCTCCTCGGAACCGTCTTCGCTATCTGGATCAAAGACGGAATACTGGCAGTGAGTCTTTGGGGCGGGCGCGGGATGACACTCGAACCACGACTCGATTTGCGCGTGCTCGGGTTCACGTTCGGACTCTCTCTACTCACCGGAATTATTTTCGGAGTTGCGCCGGCCTGGCGCAGTACTCGCGTCGACCTGACTCCGACACTTAAAGACAGCGGGCGTGGTTCGAGCGCGGTCCATCGTTCACTGTTGAGCCGCGGGCTGGTTGTGGTCCAGGTAGCTTTGTCGCTGGTGCTGCTGATTGGTGCGGGACTGTTCGTGCGCACGTTGCTGAATCTGCAACGAGTCGATCCGGGCTTCAACACGCAGAACCTTTTGTTGTTTGAAGTACAACCCGGGTTGATCGGTTACAAAGACGAGAAGCTTCGCCAGGTGTATCAACAGATAAGCGAACGTCTCGAAGCTGTTCCGGGGGTGCAGGCGGTTACGTTCTCGCGCGTTCCGTTGCTGTCGCAGAGTTCGAGCTCGAGCGGCGTCTTTTTGCGTGAAGCTTTGTCAGCCACGCCGGATTCCGAAGGACGAATTCCAACCAGCGGCGAAAGCTACCGCCACACAGTGCGTGAGAATTTCCTCGAAGTGATGGGGATTCCGTTGCTTTACGGGCGCTCTTTCCGTCCGGAAGACAACGCGACTTCTCCCAAAGTCGTGGTCGTCAATCAAACCTTCGCGAACAAGTTCTTCCCCAATCAGAACGCGATTGGAAAGCGTTTCACGTACAACTATCTCAAGCCCGACGAGCTCGAGATCATCGGCGTCGCGCGCGACGCAAAGTATGCGCGCCAGCGTGATGAAGTGCCGCCGACTGCATACGGGTCGTACCGCCAAGAACCTCCGCTGAACAACGCAGTTTTCGAAATGCGCACTTCCGGCGATCCATCCGCGACAGTCGCCAGCGTGCGTAGTGTTGTGCGCGACATCGACGCGAACCTGCCGGTACAGAATGTCATGACGCAGGTTGAGCAGGCTGACGAAACGCTTCGCATGGAGCGTTTGTTCGCGAAGCTGCTGACTTTGTTTGCTCTGCTGGCCCAACAACTCGCGGCGATCGGGTTGTTTGGCGTGCTCGCTTATACCGTCGCGCAGCGCACGCACGAGATTGGCATTCGCATGGCTCTTGGGGCGAATCGATCGAACGTGCTCACGATGATCGTGCGGCAGGGAATGACGCTGGTACTTCTCGGTGTGATCCTGGGACTTGCCGGCGCTTATGTGCTCACGAAGTATCTCGAGAGATGGATCAGTCTTTCGAAGATGTTGTTTGGAGTGAAGGTTTCAGATCCATTGACGTACGCCGTGATTGCGTTGCTGCTGACTGTGGTGGCGTTGATTGCCTGCTACATCCCGGCGCGACGCGCGACGAAAGTCGATCCACTGGTGGCGCTGAGATACGAATAGAAACCCATCCACAGATTACACAGAAGAATGATCTGTGAAATCTGTGGATCGATTGGAAAAGCTAAATGCTTCAAGACTTGATCTACGCGCTGCGGTGGTTGCGCAAGAATCCCGGGTTTACGGTGCTGGCTGTGTTGATGCTGGCCGTGGGGATTGGTGTGAACACAGCGATGTTCAGCGTGATCAATGCGGTGTTGTTGCGGCCGCTGCCGTATCCGGAAGCCGATCGCATCGTTTGGATGAATGAGTCAGGATCGGAGATCGCGAATCGTGAGGTGTCTTATCCAAACTTCGTCGATTGGCGCGCGCGCAATCAGGTGTTCGAAACGATGTCGACGTTTCGTGGCTGGGGCGTGAACCTGACCGGCGCCGGCGAAGCCGAAAGTCTCGACGCGCGGATCGTCAGTGCCGACTACTTTAAAGTCATGCGCGCGACGCCGTTCATCGGTCGCGATTTCACTGCGGAAGACGATAAAGTCGGTGCGGCTCGGGTTGTCATCGTCAGCTATGCGTTTTGGCAGCAACGCTTCGGTGGCGATCCAGGCATCATCGGCAAAGAGATCCTCCTCGACGACAAGCCATACAAAATTATCGGTGTGATACCGCAAAGCTTCGTGCATCAGGGGCCACCGCCGCTGTGGGGATTGATCGGTCCCCAAGGCTGGAAAGAACGCGATATCCGAGTTGCTGGAAATGTAATCGCGCGTTTGAAGCCGGGAGTGACGATCGAACAGGCACGTGCTGAGATGAACCGGATCGCGCAGCAGTTGTTACAGGAGCATCCAATCGCGAATGCGGGAGCGAACGTTGTTAACGTCGTTTCATTGCAAGACAGTATTACCGGCAGAGTGAATCTTGGATTGAAGATCCTGTTCGGCGCAGTCGGGCTGGTTTTGTTAATCGCGTGTGCGAATGTTGCGAATCTTCTCCTGGCTCGTGGCGCTGCGCGGCGGAAAGAGTTTGCCGTACGAGCTGCTTTGGGCGCTTCGCGCTTCAGAATTATCCGCCAGATGCTGGTCGAGAGCTTTCTGCTGGCACTTGCCGGTGGGGTGCTCGGACTGATCTTTACGTCCTGGACCATGAAGTTGCTCACGCTCGTGGCTCATGAAACCGTACCGCGCATGGGCAGCATTCGTTTGGACGGCAAGATACTCTTCTTCAATGTTGCGATCTCACTGCTCACGGGAATTGTCTTCGGCGTCATTCCTGCGCTTCGTTCTTCTAAAACTGATCTACAGGAAACACTCAAAGGCAGCAGCGCCACCGTCACAGACGCGCACGGCAAGCGACTGCGCAGCACGTTGGTTGTCGCTGAAGTTGCGCTCTCAGTGGCGTTACTGGTTGGCGCGGGATTACTTGTGAAAAGTTTGTTGCTACTGCTGAAGTCTGATAACGGTTTCGATTCCAACGGCGTCCTAACCATGGAGTTGAGGACTTCACGTTATGCCGGCAATCGTCCTGAACTTAATCTACTGATGCAGCAAATCCTTGGGTCAGTGCAGGCGCAGCCGGGTGTCGAGACAGCGACGCTGGCTGCCGCTCTTCCGGGGTTGAACAACGACTGGCAAACAGACATCGGGGTCGAAGGCTACCGCCGGCTCAAGCGAGGCGAGCTCCTCAACGTCGACCAATCGGTAGTGAGCTCTACTTACTTTCAAACGATGAAGATCCCGATTCTAAGGGGTCGCGCATTCACCAGAGACGAAGACGAGCTTGGTAAACCCGTGGCCCTGGTTGACGAGAACCTCGCGCGCCGTTTCTGGCCGAACGGAGACGCAGTTGGCAAACGCATTGCGTACGACGGTTCTGGATGGCAGGAAGTGATTGGAGTCGTCCCTGAAGTGCGCACGTATGGCTCCGAACTTAAACCATTGATCAAAATTTACACGCCGATCGGGCGCGCGCCTCAAGACAATCCGATGCTTTTGATTCGAGGGTCGACGAATGATGCGAAGGCGTTGACGGAGACAGTCAAACGCGCCGTGCATGCAGTTAATAAGAATGTGCCAATCACCGAGATTGCGACCTTCGAAGACATTCTGGCGCGCGAGAGTTCAACGCAGCGCTTTAATGCGATCCTGTTTTCCATCTTTGCAGCGCTTGCGCTCGCACTCGCGGTGACGGGCGTGTATGGGGTGCTCTCTTACTCAGTTTCACAACGCACACACGAAGTCGGAATTCGCATGGCCCTCGGAGCCGGACGTCGCGACCTGCTGCGGTTGTTTATGGGGCAGGGAATGAGGCTCGTTCTGTTGGGATTGGTGATTGGGTTGGGCGGTGCGTTTGCACTGACAAGGCTGATGTCGAGTTTGCTGTTCGGAGTTTCGACGACGGACAGGTGGACGTTTGTTGCGGTTGGTGCGGGCCTGACGATTGTTGGTCTCTTTGCATGTTACTTACCGGCTCGGCGGGCAACAACGGTCGATCCGTTGGTAGCACTCAGGTACGA